>JACCDG011736272.1_pt1 | contig 17805 bp, 16 predicted proteins | sample 7442471 | NCBI WGS metagenome assembly JACCDG01 (sample SAMN15323444, study PRJNA562643) | freshwater metagenome | isolation source: river surface water | place: USA:Blue River Watershed | collected 2017-08-17 | reverse complement strand
GTGCCCAGAATGCGGGAATAAATGCTCATGTCGGAGTGGCTGCTGCGGCCTCCGGCGCCTGCGCCTGCCCTGCAAGCAGGGGCGCCGCATGCGCGATCCGGGTGCGGACGCGGTCCAGCAATTGGTTTCGGGCTGCATCATAAGCCCGGATCAGGGCCTGCTCAAAAGCCACCTCGTCGGCCGAGCCGTGGCTCTTGAACACCAGACCCCGCAGGCCCAGCAGGGCAGCGCCGTTGTAGCGCCGGTGGTCCACCTTGTTTTTGAAGGCAGATAAGACCGGAAGCGCCAAAATAGCCGCCAGTTTGGTAAAGATGTTGCGCGAAAACGCTTCTTTAAGGAAGCCGCCGACCATTGTGGCCAGGCCTTCGCTGGCTTTCAGGGCCACATTGCCGACAAAACCATCGCAGACCACGATGTCGGTCGTGCCCTTGAAAATGTCGTTGCCTTCGACATTGCCGTAAAAATTCAGATCGCCGGAATTGCCTGCAGATCGCAGCAATTCAGCAGCTTTTTTGATGATTTCATTACCTTTGATGACTTCTTCACCAATGTTGAGCAAGCCGACCGAGGGCTGGGCCTTGTCCTGCAGGGCCGACACCAGGGCCGAGCCCATGACGGCAAACTGCAAGAGGTGCTCTGCCGTGCAGTCCACATTGGCACCCAGGTCCAGCACGGTGGTGCCGCCGCCCTTGGCATTGGGCATCTGGGTGGCGATCGCCGGCCGGTCGATGCCGTCCAGGGTCTTGAGCAGGTAGCGGGCCACCGCCATCAGTGCGCCGGTGTTGCCCGCCGACACGGCTGCCTGCGCCTCACCGCTCTTGACTTGCTCGATGGCAACGCGCATCGAAGAATGCTTTTTCTTGCGCAGCGCAACCTCTACCGGGTCGTCCATTTCCACCACCTCGGTGGCCTCGACGATGCGCACCCGGGGGTCGGACAGCGTGCCCAGCGCCTCGGGCCGCCCCACCAGCAGCAACCGGGCATCGGGGTGGCCCTGCAAAAAACGGCGGCAAGCCGCCAGGGTGACTCGGGGGCCGTGGTCACCGCCCATGCAGTCCACAGACAGGGTGATGGAAGTGGGGAGGGTCATGCCAGAACAGACAGCAAAACGGGGCCGCAAAAAAACAAAAGCCCGATGCTACCGGATGCAGTAGCTTCGGGCCTTGTGGCCTTGGATGGCTCGGGCAACGGGGCCGATCAGGCCTCGTTCTTGGTCTTCAGGACCTTGCGACCACGGTAGAAACCGTTGGGGCTGATGTGGTGGCGCAGGTGGGTTTCGCCGGTGGTCGGCTCCACAGCGATGCCCGGCACGTTCAGGGCGTTGTGCGAACGGTGCATGCCGCGCTTGGAAGGCGACTTCTTGTTTTGTTGAACAGCCATGATGGCTCCTTGAGTGCTGACGCCGCGCTAAAAAGACAGGCGCAGCTTCGGGTTGATCGGATGTCGCAGCGGTGAGGGTCATCCCGCGCGAAGCCTGCCATTATAGACCAAGCGCCGGACCGGGTCCAGCGCGGACTCAGTTGCCCTTTTTCAGGGCCGCCAGGGCGGCAAACGGGTTCGGACGCTCGCTGGCCGCCTCAAACGCCTCGTCCTCGACCTGGCTGGGCAGGTGCTCTGGGCAGACTTCGTGGCGCGGCACCAGAGGCAGGGACAGGATCAACTCGTCCTCAACCAGAGACAGGGCATCGAAATCCCGGCTGATGACCAGCACATCCGCATCGGACTCTTCGTCCAGGGCCTCGGCGGTGGCCTCGTCGGCCACAAACAGGAAATCCCGCTCGGCCGTCAGTTTTTGCAGCACCGGGGTCAGGCAGCGCTGGCATTGCATCGCCAGATCCACTTCGGCCTGCAGGACGAGGCCCACCTGGGCTGAACCGCCCGTGACCGGAACCATGCGTCCCTGCAGATGCCAGCGCACCGGGCCACTTTCCACACCGGCGCCGGAGAATTGCTCGTCCAGCAGACGCGGCCAGTCGGCCGGCTGCCCCTCGCCCTGCAACACGGCACCCGCCTGCGCAAAAGCCTTGATGTCCAGGTGCCGGGGGTCGTGTGTCTTGTCCATGCGCCGAGTGTAAGAGAATCACCCCCCATGACGCCCAGCCCTCACCCCCTGCCCCGCACCGTGGTGCTGGGCTCGACTTCCCGTTACCGCCGCGAACTGCTCGCCCGCCTGCACCTGCCCTTCGACGTCGCCGCCCCCGAAGTGGACGAAACCCCTCTGCCCGGCGAAGCACCGCGCGAACTGGCCCTGCGCCTGGCCCTGGCCAAGGCCAAGGCCGTGGCCGCACGCCACCCCGAGGCGGTGGTGATCGGCTCGGACCAGGTGGCCGATCTGGCCGGTCACCCCCTGGGCAAGCCCGGCACCCACGAACGCGCCGTGCAGCAGCTGCGCCAGATGCGCGGGCAGACCGTGGTCTTTCAAACCGCACTGGCGGTGGTCTGCCTGGCCAGCGGCTTTGAACAGGTGGACCTGGCAGCGGTGCGTGTCCAGTTCCGGGCGCTGACAGACACGGAAATCGAAAATTACCTGCAGACCGAAAAACCGTACGACTGCGCCGGCAGCGCCAAAAGTGAAGGACTGGGCATCGCGCTGCTCGAATCGATCGACAACGACGACCCCACCGCGCTGGTGGGCCTGCCGCTGATCCGCACCGCCCGCATGCTGCGCGCCGCCGGGGTGAAGCTGCTGTGAGCGCGCCCAAAGGCCATCTCCTGCTGGTGCCCACACCGCTGGACTTTGGCTGCGCCACACAAGCGCCGATTGCCGACGTGCTGCCCCAGGCGACGATCGCCGCCGCCGCACAGACCACCCACTGGATCACCGAAAACGCCAAATCGACCCGCGCCTTCCTCAAGCGCGTGGGCGAGCACCAGGCACTGGCCCTGCCCCTGCAGGAACAGACGATCACCGAGCTGCCCCGCGCCGTGCACAAAAAAGGCGACCACGCCAGCGGCCCACAGGGCGGTTTTGATGCCCGCCCTTTGCTGCAGGCGGCGCTCAATGGCCACGATGTGGGTCTGGTCAGCGAAGCCGGCATGCCGGCCGTGGCCGATCCGGGCAGCTCGGTGGTGCGCGCTGCCCACGATCTGGGGCTGCAGGTGCGGCCATTGGTGGGGCCGGTCTCGCTGCTGCTGGCGCTCGCCGCCAGCGGCCTGAACGGCCAGAACTTCGCCTTTGTCGGCTACCTGCCGCAAGATGCCAGCGAGCGCGCCACCCGACTCAAACAACTGGAGAGTCTGGCGCTCAAAACCGGCCAGACGCAGATGTGGATCGAGACGCCCTACCGCAACCCGGCAATGTTCGGTGCACTGTTGCAAAGCCTGCAGCCGGGCACCCGACTGGCGATCGCCAGTGGCCTGACGCTGGCCAGCGCCAGCATCCAGAGCCGCAGCGTGGCCGGCTGGAAAAAGTCGGGCTCCGGACCCGATGCGCAAACGCCCGCGGTGTTTGCGATCGGCGCCTGATTCAGCGCACCGCCGCGCTGGCCCGCAGCGCCTTGACCGAGGCTTCACCCATGGCGGCGCCAAAGCGCTTGGCCAGGCGTTCGGCCACGTTTTCGTGGCGGGTGTAGTCGATCACCTCGGCGGCCTTGACCACGTCGCGGGCCACGCCATCGAGGCTGCCCAGCGCATCCGCCAGGCCCATGTCGACGGCCTGCTGCCCCGTCCAGAACAGGCCGGAGAACATTTCAGGCATTTCCTTCAGGCGCTCACCACGCCCGGCCTTGACCACGCCGATGAACTGCTGGTGGATCTGGTTGAGCATGGCCTGGGCATGCTTGCGCTGCGCCTCGGTCTGCGGGCTGAACGGGTCCAGAAAACCCTTGTTTTCACCGGCGGTCATCAGGCGCCGCTCGATGCCGAGTTTGTCCATCAGGCCCGTAAAGCCAAAGCCGTCCATCAGCACCCCGATGCTGCCCACGATGCTGGCCTTGTCCACATAGATCTGGTCGGCCGCCGCCGCAATGTAGTAGGCCGCCGAAGCGCAGGACTCCTCGACCACCGCATACACCGGCTTGCCGTGCAGTTTCTTCAGGCGCTGGATTTCGTCACTGATCAGCCCGGCCTGCACCGGGCTGCCGCCAGGCGAGTTGATGAGCAACACCAGCGCGCGCGAACCACTGTCTTCAAGCGCCGAGCGCATGGCGGCCATGATGTTTTCGGCGCTGGCATCCCCTTCCGGAGCGATCTCACCCTTGATGGCCACCATGGCGGTATGTGGCGTGCTGGGGTTGGCGGTGGGCGTGTTGTAGGACCAACCGGCCCAGAACACCACCACGACAAACAGCAGCCACGCCAGGCGCAAACCATTCTTCCAGCGGCGCGCCGTCTGCTGCTCCTGCAGCGTCGCAAAAGCGAGTTTTTCGAGGGTTTCGCGTTCCCAGCCGCTGCGCGGGCTGTCGGGCGCCACATCGGGCTTGTCCTGCAGGTCAGACATCTCAGAATTCAAAGGGTTTGAGGTTGTACGCAGTATGCCAGTGCACCACGCCATCGTGTTCGCTGAGGTCAATCTTGATTAGCCCGCCACGACAGGGGCCACCCACGCAGGCGCCGGTGTCGGGTGCGTAGGTGGCACCATGGGTGGCGCACATCAGCCAGCGGCCGGTGTCGTCAAAAAAACGGTCGGGCTGGTAATCCATCTCCATGGCCACATGGGTGCAGCGGTTGAGATAGGCCTGCACCTGGCCGTTGTGGCGCACCGCAAAGGCGCGGCAGGTCTGGCCGGCGTAGACCACGTCAAACGGCACGGCACGGCCGCCATTGACCAGGTCTTTGCTGTTGCACAAGGGAATTTTCGCGTCCATGGGGCGGCTCCGGATCAGGCGTGGGCCAGCAGCCAGTCGTGCAGTTCGCGCACCGAATGGGCGATGTGCCGCGGCTGCAGCGCATGAAAGGCATCGGGTTCGTGGGCGCCGTAACTCACGCCCACACTGGCGCAGCCGGCGTTCACCGCCATTTGCAGGTCGTGGGTGGTGTCGCCAATCATGAGTGTCCGCTCGGGGTCCACGCCAAATTCGCGCATGAGCTCGTGCAGCATGCGCGGGTGCGGCTTGCCGGCGGTTTCGTCGGCGGTGCGTGAGCCATCGAACACCTGGCGCAGCTCCACCGCCTGCAGGGCCTCGTTCAGACCCGCGCGGCTTTTGCCGGTGGCCACGGTGAGCCAGTGGTGGCGAGCCTTGAGTTCAGCCAGCATCTCCAGCACACCATCGAACAGGCTGATGTCATGCTGGTGCGCGATGTAGTGGTGGCGGTAACGCTCACCCAGCAGGGGGTATTTCTCTTTGGGCACATCGGGCGCGGCATGCGCCAGCGCCGGCATCAGCGCCATGCCGATCACGTACGAGGCCTGCTCGCGGGTCGGCACAGTTCCGCCCACATCCTGCACCGCCAGCTGGATGCAGCGGGTGATGATGGCCGTGGAGTCGAACAGGGTGCCGTCCCAGTCGAAGGCGATCAGGTCAAACTGACGGGGTTGGAAGCTGGACATGGGACACGTATTGCTGAAGTTCGTAGGGCAAGTCGGCCTGCAACGCCACGCGCTCGCCCGAGGCCGGGTGGTTGAACTGTAAACGCCAGGCGTGCAGGAACATGCGCTTGAGGCCTTGTTTGTGCAGGGCCTTGTTCCATTCAAAGTCACCGTATTTGTCATCTCCGGCGATCGGGTGGCCGTGGCTGGCCAGGTGCACCCGGATCTGGTGGGTGCGCCCGGTCTTGATGGTGACTTCGAGCAGGGTACAGCCTTGCAGGCGCTGCGCCACCTTGACCAGGGTGATCGAGCGCATGCCGTCCGGATCGTCCTGGGTGGTGACCTTCACGCGGCGCTCTCCATCGGACAGCAGGTATTTGTGCAGCGGCTGATCGATCACCTTCAGGCGCGCCGGCCAGTCGCCCTGCACCAGGGCCAGGTAGGTCTTGCCGGTTTCACGCTCGCGAAACTGGTCCTGCAGGTTTTTGAGGGCGCTGCGCTTTTTGGCCACCAGCAGGATGCCGCTGGTTTCCCGGTCCAGCCGGTGCACCAGCTCCAGCAATTTGGCCTGCGGCCTGGCCTGACGCAGCTGCTCGATCACGCCAAAGCTGACACCTGAGCCGCCATGCACCGCCACCCCGGCCGGCTTGTCGATGGCCAGCAGGTGTTCGTCTTCCATCAAGGGGGCGAATTCGCGTGCCGGAGCCGGATGGGCGGCCTTTTCGGCCACCTTGTCGGACACTCGCACCGGCGGAACGCGTACCTCATCGCCAGTCTCGACCCGACTGTCGGCACTGGCCCGCCCCTTGTTGATGCGCACCTCGCCGCTGCGGATGATCCGGTAGACGTGGGTTTTGGGCACGCCCTTGAGGTGCCGCATGAGGAAATTGTCCAGCCTCTGCCCGGCCGACTCTTCGTCCACCACCAGCCATTTCACGGCCGGCAGAGAAACGGCCGGCTTGGCCCCTATAATGTCTTTCACTGGCTTTTGGCTGTAAGTGGTTGATTTGAATGGAAATGGATTCCTGATCGCAGGAGTTTAGTTCACCCGCCACCGCAGGCCCTGCCAGAAGGTCGATGCCACCCCCGGCTCGCCTTGCAGACTGAAAGCCATGAGCTGACAGTGGCAAAGCGCCCCGGAGGACGGGCCGACGCCCCGAAACACCGAATACGGAATACCCAATCCGGGCAGCTTTTGATGGCACAGCTGCCCGGCGGAACAAGGCGAAATGGTTGTGTTGTTCACCAACGTGCTGACCTGGCTGGCGTGGCTGTTCAAGCCCACGCAGGCCTGCGCGCCCACGTCTGGCGAACCGGTCCTGGACACTGCAGGGTGCCTGCAGCAGTGGACACCTCTGAACACCCCCCTGACTTCGCCCCATCCACGCGCCCTGAATCCTTTGCCCGAGCCTGTGCTCGGGTAAACGCATTCGCCCCGGCAATTCCCTTCGTTTCTGGCGTTCTGTCCGGCATCCGTGACCCCTCGAGGGTCGGTTGACGCTGTCTGTGTGTTCACCCCTGAACCGCAGCGGCACAGAGAAGAAGGAACGCATCATGAAGCGGATGCTGATCAATGCCACGCAGGCCGAAGAACGCCGCCTGGCCATCGTCGACGGGCAAAAGCTCCTCGACTACGAAATCGAAATCGAAGGTCGCGAGCAACGCAAGGGCAACATCTACAAGGCCGTCGTCACCCGGGTCGAGCCTTCCCTGGAAGCCTGCTTTGTCGACTACGGCGAAGACCGTCACGGCTTTCTGCCCTTCAAGGAAATCTCCAAGCAGTACTTTGCCGAAGGCGTCTCGGCCAGCCAGGCCCGCATCCAGGACGCGATCCGCGAAGGCCAGGAACTGCTGGTCCAGGTCGAAAAGGAAGAACGCGGCAACAAGGGCGCGGCCCTGACCACCTTCATCAGCCTGGCCGGCCGCTATGTGGTGCTGATGCCCAACAACCCCCGCGGCGGTGGCGTGAGTCGGCGCATCGAGGGCGATGACCGCGCCGAACTCAAGGAGGCGATGGACCAGCTCGAGTACCCCAAGGGCATGTCCATCATCGCGCGCACTGCCGGCATTGGCCGCAGCGCCCCCGAACTGCAGTGGGACCTGAACTACCTGCTCAAACTCTGGAACGCGATCGACGGCGCCGCCAAGGCCGGCAAGGGCGCCTTCCTGATCTACCAGGAGTCCAGCCTGGTCATTCGCGCCATCCGCGACTACTTCAACAACGACATCGGCGACGTCCTGATCGACACAGACGACATCTACGAACAGGCTCAGCAGTTCATGAGCCACGTGATGCCCGAGTACGCCGCCCGCGTCAAACGCTACCGCGATGACGCGCCGCTGTTCAGCCGCTTCCAGATCGAGCACCAGATCGAGTCGGCCTACGCCCGCACCGTGCAGCTGCCCTCGGGCGGTGCCATCGTGATCGACCACACCGAAGCGCTGGTCTCGGTGGACGTGAACTCGGCGCGCGCCATCAAGGGCGGTGACATCGAGGAAACCGCCACCCGCACTAACCTGGAAGCCGCCGACGAAGTGGCCCGCCAGATGCGCCTGCGCGACCTCGGCGGCCTGATCGTGATCGACTTCATCGACATGGAGGAGAGCAAGAACCGCCGCGAAGTGGAAAACCGCCTGCGCGACGCACTGCGTCAGGACCGCGCCCGCGTGCAGTTCGGCTCCATCAGCAAATTCGGCCTGCTGGAAATGAGCCGCCAGCGCCTCAAGCCTGCCTTGAGCGAAGGCGCCTCCATTCCCTGCCCGCGCTGCGGTGGTGCCGGCCACATCCGCGACACCGAAAGCTCGGCGCTGCAGATCCTGCGCATCATCCAGGAAGAGTCGATGAAGGACAACACCGCCGCCGTGCACGCACAAGTGCCGGTGGAGGTCGCTTCCTTCCTGCTCAACGAGAAGCGCCCCGAGATCGCCAAGATCGAGGTCAAGCAGCGCCTGAACGTGCTGCTGGTGCCCAACCGTTCGCTGGAAACGCCACACTACAAGATCGAGCGCCTCAAGCACGACGACCCGCGTCTGGACCGCATCGAAGCCAGCTACAAGATGGCCGAAGAGATCGAGGACCCGACCACGGTGACGCGCCGCTCGCAGGAGCCCACCAACAAGCAGACCCCGGTCATCAAGGGCGTGCTGCCCGACGCACCGGCGCCGGTGGCACCAGCCAAACCGGAGCCCGTGGTCGCAGCGCCCGCCGCTGTGGCTGCCGCTGCACCCGAGGCCAGCTCAGGCGGTTTCTTCGGCTGGCTCAAGCGCCTGTTGGGCGGCGGCGAGGCCGCACCTGCCGCAGCCGCACCAGAGAAGAAAGACGAAAAGACGCGTGAAAGCCGTGAAGGCCGAGAAAGCCGCAATGGTGACCGCAACCGCCGTGGCGGCCGCCGCGGCGAACGCAGCGAGCGTGGTGAGCGCACCGAAGGTCAGGAAGGCCGCGGCAATGGCCGCCGTGCCCAGGGCGAAGGCCGTGGCGAGCGTCCCGAAGGCGAGCAGCGCGCACCGCGCAGCGAGCGTGGCGAGCGCGCAGAGCGTGCCCCGCGCGAGCGTCGTCAGGACAGCCGCAACGACAACCCGGTAGAAGCCAGCGTCGCCAACGAGGGGGCAGACGTTCGCAGTGAACGCGCACCGCGAGGCGAGCGGACCGAAGGTGGTCGTCGCGAACGCGGCGAAGGCCGCCGTGAGCGAGGCGAGCGCCGCGAACGTGCACCGGTCGAGCCCTTGAATGCCGAAACCAATGCGGCTCAGGAAGCCCAGGTCATGGACGCCACTGTGGCCGACAACGGCAGCGCAGCACCCGAACAAACCGGCGAACGCCGTGAGCGCCGCTCACGCGACCGTTACGGCCGCGACCGCCGCGAGCGTGGCGAGGGCCGCAGCGAGCAATCACCTGCCGAAGGCCAGGCCGAGCCCGAAGTGATCGTCGCGCCGGAGTTTCCGGCTCAGCGCTCCTACTTCGACCGCGCCAACGCTACCCCGGCCCCGGTGGCACCTGCTGCAGAGCCCGCACCGGCCGCCCAAGTGGCGCCCGCAGCAGCCGTCGCGCCTGCACCGGCCGCAGCGCCTGCAGCACCGACCGGCATGCCACGCGTGCAAAGCTACACCCTGCCCCTGACTGACCTGCAGCAGATCGCTGCAGGCTCCGGCCTGCAATGGGTGAACTCCGACGCCGACAAGGTCGCTGCCGTGCAGGCCGCGATCGCCGCCGAACCCAAGCCGGTGCATGTGCCCCGCGAGCGTCCGCAGGTGGTGGTGGTCGACGAAGGGCCGCTGGTACTTGTCGAGACCCGCAAGGACCTCGCCGAGATGAAGCTGCCGTTCTGAGTTGCGACACGCAGAAAAAAACCGGGCCCTGGCCCGGTTTTTTCATGGGTGCGTCATGGGCCTTCAGCCCAGGCGGGCCGCCTGCTTCCAGGCCTGCAGGGCCGCTGCGGTGTCCTGACGCTGCTCGGCCAGTTCCGCCAGGGCCGCCCAGGCGCGGCGCTGCAGACCGGCATCGGGCAGGCTGCGAGTGGACAGGGTCAGCAGGGTCTGGGCCTTGCCCCAAAGCTGGTGACGCAAATAAACCATGCCCGCCAGATACTGCAGGTGGGCTTCGTTGGGCCGAGCCTGTTGCGCGGCTTCGATGCGCGCCAGCCAGGCTCGGGCATCGGCCGAAGGCACGTCTTTCATGGACAGCTCCAGCGCCTGCACCACCTTCTGGCGATCCATGATGGTCTGGCTCGCGCCACCGGCCAGCATCGCTTCCCAGACCGGCAGCAACCAGGTTCGGGCGCGCACCGGATCGCCCCCCAGCTGCAGCCAGCGGGTGACCGCCAGCGCCACCACTTCAGGCAGCGCACGCTGAGCAGGTGGCAGACCTTGCCAGAGCTTTTCCAGGGCCCGCTGGTCGTGGGTACGGGCAATCAGATCCATCACGAGGCTGCGCACCAAGCTCTGTGCGGCCGAAGGACTGAACGCACCATGCTTGGCCAGCAGCAGCGCCGTGTCCAGCGCCCGAGCGGTCTGCCCAGCCAGCCGGGCCGCCTTGAGCTGAATGCGCATGGCCACCGTGCGCCGGGACACCGCGCCTGGCAGTTGCGCCAGCCTGGCCAGGCTGCCCTCGGCATCACGGTCATCCAGCAGCCAGCGCGACGCACGCAGGGTCAATCCTTCGGTCAGCGCCTGGCGCTCCGCGGCCTGGGCCTGCGCAGCGTCTTGTTCGGCCTGCTGCAGGTGCTGGTCACGCAAGGTTTTGTCCTGCAGCGCGTGGGCGGACTCGGCCGCCACCACATGGGCCACGGCACGCAGGGCGGCGGCGTGGGCCAACGGGTGCTCGGCTGCACCGCGCAGCGCGTCTTCGCGGGCCAGCACCAGCTCGGCCGATTTACGCGCCCGCAGGTAGCGACCAGCCATGAATTCGGCCATGGCTTCGAGCAGGGCCGCATGGGCGGCGCGCTCTTTTTGCTGCAGGCGCCAGCGCCGGGCTTCGCGCGGCAGCGACAGCAGGGCCGACAGGGCTTTTTGCGCCAGAAGCAGCACGGCCACCACCAGAACCAGCACCAGCATGAAAAGGTTGAGCGAAAGGTCGATCCGGTAGGGATTCAGGAAGAAGGCCACGGCCCCTTCGTTGTGGTCGGCCAGCCAGGCACCGGCCACCGCCAGGGCAAAGAGACCGATCAGCCACAGCGCTGCACGCATGCCTTACCTTCCTGCGGCGACGGTGGCCAGCGCCGCCAGCGAGGCGTCCAGCCGGGGCGATTCGCCTTTTTGCAGCTGTTGCTGCGCTTGCTCGAGCAACTGCAGCAACTGCTGTGTCTTGCGCGACTGAGGATCGGCATAACGCTTGACGGCCGCCACGGTCTGCGCGAGGTCGGCGCGCACCGCCTCGTATTGGCGCGAAAGCAGGCCCAGACGGGCATTGAGCAGTTTGAGCTTGAGGTTTTCGCGCAGGAAAAACGATTGTTCAGGTGTGAGCAGCAAGGCCTCCGGGGCGTTGATGCGGCTGATGCGCACCAGATCGCGCAGGGGGTCAAGGATCTGCTGCACGCCCTGAGACCACCAGGTGGGCACGGCCGAGCGGGCCGGTGCTGCGTCGCTGGAAGCCGCAGCAGCAGTGGCTGGCGCCTGGTTGGCCAGCACCAGGCCATCGATCTGGGCCACGCCTTCGTCCAGCCGCATCAGCAGGCCAGGAATGTCAGGGCTCTGCGCCGCGCGCAGGCGCTCCAGGTCCTTGTCGATGGCACGCTGCACGGGGGCCAGGCGGGGCTGGGCAGCGCGCTGCAGGCGCTGCTGGGCCGACTTGAGCGTGGCCAGCAGCGGCTCGGTGCTGCCTGTGAGTTGGGCTTGCTGCTGGGCAATCCGCAGGCCAGCTTCGATGTCGACCACCAGGTTTTCGTCGCGCGAACGCGAGAGGCTCTGGATCAACTCCTCGAGCTGGCCGCGCTGCAAAGCGACCTCGCCCAGTCGGCCTTCGATCAGGCTCAGGCGTGCGGCATTGTCCTTGACGGTGTCCTGCGCCTGCTTGGCCCAGGCCTTGGCTTCGAGCGATTGCTGGCCAGCGTCCATGCTTTGGCGCGCCAGTTGCTCCTGCATGCGCAGAACCTTTTGCCAGAGCAGGGCCGACAGAGCCAGGGCGAGCACCGCGATCGCACCGGCGACCCAGACGAGCCAGGAGCGGCCTGTTCGGACAAGGGCCTTGCCTTGCGTGGGCGCGGCAGGTTCGGGCGTGGCGTTCATGCCAGGCATTCTATCGAGGCCACCTGGCCTTCCAGCGTGGCCGGCACCACCTCCACCCGCCCCCAGCCCTGCTGGCGAAGGCGCTCGGCAATGCGCGGGTGGGTGGCCAGTGCGCGGGCCTCCGTGCCAATGGCCCCGGGCAGCAGCAGCGCCAGGTTGTGCGCCGCCTCGGCGCTGCTGAACAACCACCAGCTGCCGTCGTGCAGGGCCTCGCGGGCGCGCGCCAGCGTGGCCTCGTCCATCACCGGCTGGCGGCGGACGTAGGACACGCACTGCTGGACCCGCAAGCCAGCCGCCTGCAGCTGCTGGGCCAGCCAATCGCGTCCGGCAAGCTGGCCCTGGGCATCGGCGCCGCGCACGATCAGGACGCTGCGGCCGGGCCAGGCTTGCACATCGGCCTGCACGAGCGCCCACAAGGCTTCGGAGTCGAATTTGTCGGCGTCGACCGCAGGGCAGCGGACCAAGGCCGGTGGCCAACCCGCCGCCAGCAAGGCGGCCTGTGTGCCCGGACCGGTGCCCCAGGCCTGGGCCTGCAGGGACTGCTGGTCGGGGCGCGCGGCCATGAAGTGCTGCACCGCGTTGGCGCTCACGAACATGAGCGCCGCATGCGAGGGAACGTCCAGCCATGCCGCATGCACAGCGGTGGTGTCGGAAATGGGAGCGATGTCGATCAGGGGCAGGCTCTCGGCCGCAATGCCATGGCCGCGCAAGGCCTCGGTCCAGCGCGCCGCCTCGGCCACCGGGCGGGTCACCAGCACACGCGGTGCACGGTGAGTCATCGCTGCAGCGTCCAACCGGCCATGCGCATCCGCTCGCTTCGGTGCACGTCAGTGCGCGCCACCTGCACGCAGCTGGGCGGCAACGTCCAGCCCCAGGCGCTCGGCCTCAGCGAGGTCCAGCGCGGTGGTGTGCGCCTGCGCACGCACCAGGGTGGCGCTGCCTAGCGGGTCGCCCCAGGCCGCCTGCAGCTGCAGCACGCCGCCCTCGAGCGTCGCGTGCGCAGCCAGCGGCATCGAGCAGCTGCCGCCCATGGCACGGCTCACGGCCCGCTCGGCCGCCACACGCAGCCAGGTGGTGTTGTCAGCCAGCGGGGCGAGCAGGGCCTTGAGATCCTCGCGGCCGGCGAGGGTTTCGATGCCCAGCGCGCCCTGACCAGCGGCAGGCAGCATCTGCTCGGTTTCGAAAATGTGGCGGATGCGACTGGACATCTCCAGGCGCTTGAGCCCGGCCGCCGCCAACACGATGCCGGCGTATTGACCTTCGTCGAGCTTGCGCAGGCGGGTGTCGAGGTTGCCGCGCAAGGGCTCGATCTTCAAATCAGGACGCAGCGCACGCAGCAACACGGTGCGGCGCAGGCTGGAGGTGCCCACCACCGCGCCTTGCGGCAGGTCTTCGAGGCGGGCGTACTGCGAGGACACCCAGGCATCGCGCGGGTCTTCGCGTTCCATCACGCAGGCCAGCTCGAAACCGTCGGGCAGGTCCATCGGCACGTCCTTGAGCGAATGGACCGCGATGTCGGCTCGGCCTTCTTCGAGGGCGACTTCGAGCTCCTTGACGAACAGGCCCTTGCCGCCCACCTTGGACAGGCTGCGGTCCAGAATCTGGTCGCCTTGGGTGGTCATGCCCAGGAGCGTGACCTTCGCACCGCGGGATTCGAGCAGCGCCTTGACGTGTTCGGCCTGCCAGAGGGCCAGGCGGCTTTCACGGGTGGCAATGACGACGGAGGGGTGAGCGTTGTCGGACACGGCAGGCGGCTTTCAAAAAATATCAAACCCCGTTGGAAACCCGTTTGTAATTTCCGAGGCCTGGCCGATGCTAGCATGGGCTGGTCCCGCAACCCCTGACAAGCCAAGGCCTGCACGCGCACGCGCCTTGCACGCCCCTGCCATGAAGCCCGCCTCCGAAGCCCCCGCCCGCGCCAAGCGCCAAAGCCGCGACAACGAAAAGCCGCTGGTCGAAGACATCCGCCTGCTCGGCCGCATCCTGGGCGATGTGATTCGGGCGCAGGAGGGACGGGACGCGTACGAACTGGTCGAGCAGATCCGCAAGCTCTCGGTGGCTTTCAGGCGGGACGCCGACCACGAAGCCGACAAGGCGCTGAAAAAACTGCTCAAGAGCCTGCCAGGCGACCGGGCCGTGAGCGTGATCCGCGCCTTCACCTATTTCTCACACCTGGCCAACCTGGCCGAGGACCGCCACCACATCCGCCGCCGCGCCGTGCACGAGCGCGCCGGGCACACGCAGGAAGGCAGCATCGACGTGGCCCTTCAGCGCCTGCGCTGGGCCGGCATCACGCCGCGCAGCATCAGCCAGACGCTGGCGCACAGTTATGTCTCGCCGGTGCTGACCGCTCACCCGACCGAGGTACAGCGCAAAAGCATTCTGGACGCCGAGCGGGACATCGCCCACCTCCTGGCCGAACGCGACGCCATCAAGGCCCGCGCCGCCGCCGTCAACGCCAACAAGGACGCGCTCAGCCCCAAAGAGCTGGCCGCCAACGAACTGCAGATCCGCGCCCGCGTGATGCAGCTTTGGCAGACACGCCTGCTGCGCTTTACCAAGCTGACCGTGGCCGATGAAATCGAGAATGCGCTTTCGTACTACGAGGCCACCTTCCTGCGCGAGATCCCCAAGCTCTATGCCGAGCTGGAGGCCGCGCTCGACGGTCAGCCGGTGGCCAGTTTCCTGCGCATGGGCCAGTGGATCGGCGGTGACCGCGACGGCAACCCCAACGTCACGGCCGACACCCTCGACCACGCCCTGCGCCGCCAATGCGAAGTGGCCCTGCGCCACTACCTGACCGAGGTGCACTACCTGGGCAGCGAACTGTCGCTCTCGGCCATGCTGGTGCCGGTCGGCCCCGAGATGCAGGCCCTGGCCGCGCGCTCGCCCGACCACAACGAACACCGTCAGGACGAGCCCTACCGCCGTGCGCTCACCGGCATGTACGCCCGCCTGGCCGCCACGCTCAAGCAATTGACCGGCGGCGATGCCGCCCGCCATGCGGTGGCACCGCAAAACCCTTATGCCTCGGCCGAGGAGTTCCTCGCCGACCTGCGCGTCATCCACGCATCGTTGTGCAGCCACCATTGCGAAGCGCTGGCCGCCATGCGCCTGCAGCCGCTGATGCGTGCGGTCGAGGTGTTCGGCTTTCACCTGGCCACGGTGGACCTGCGCCAGAGCTCCGACAAGCACGAGGAGGTCGTGGCCGAGCTGCTGGCCACCGCCCGCATCGAAAAGCACTACGCAAAGCTCGACGAGCATGCCAAGCGGGCGCTGCTGCTGGGTTTGCTGAACGACGCCCGCCCCTTGCGCGTGCCCGGCGCCAACTACAGCGCACACACCACCAGCGAACTGGCCATCTTTGAAACCGCCCAGCGCATGCGCACGCTCTATGGTGCACAAGCCATCCGCCACTACATCATCAGCCACACCGAAACCGTGAGCGACCTGCTCGAAGTGCTGCTGCTGCAAAAGGAAGTGGGGCTGATGCGCGGCACGCTGGACGCGGAATCGAGCGTGGACCTGATCGTGGTGCCACTCTTTGAGACGATTGAAGACCTACGCAACGCCGCGCCCATCATGCGCGAGTTCTACGCCCTGCCTGGCGTGGCCCGACTGGTGCAGCGCTCGGGCGCCGAACAGGACATCATGCTCGGCTACAGCGACAGCAACAAGGACGGCGGCATCTTCACCAGCAACTGGGAGCTGTACCGCGCCGAAATCGCACTGGTGAGCCTGTTCGACGAGCTGGCCCAGAAACAAGGACATCACAACATCCAGCTGCGCATGTTCCACGGCCGCGGCGGCACCGTGGGGCGCGGCGGCGGCCCCAGCTACCAGGCCATCCTGGCACAGCCCCCGGGCACCGTGCGCGGCCAGATCCGCCTGACCGAACAGGGCGAGGTGATCGGCTCCAAGTACGCCAACCCCGACATCGGCCGCCGCAATCTCGAAACCCTGGTGGCCGCCACACTCGAAGCCACCCTGCTGCAGCCCACCAAAACGGCCCCCCGCGCCTTTCTGGACGCCGCAGCCGAACTCTCCGAGGCCAGCATGGCTGCCTACCGCGCCCTGGTCTACGGCACGCCCGACTTCACCGATTACTTTTTCGGTGCCACACCGCTGCGCGAACTCACGCAGCTCAACATCGGCTCGCGCCCGGCCTCGCGCAAGGCCCTGCAGAAGATCGAAGACCTGCGCGCCATCCCCTGGTCCTTCAGCTGGGGCCAGTGCCGCCTGACGCTGCCGGGCTGGTTCGGCTTTGGCGCGGCGGTCGAGGCCTTCCTGAGCAAGGCCGATGGCCCGGGCAAAAAAGCGCAGTTGGCCCTGCTGCAGAAAATGTATCGCCAATGGCCGTTCTTTCGCACGCTGCTGTCCAACATGGACATGGTGCTGGCCAAGAGCGACCTGGCGCTGGCCTCGCTGTATGCCGAGCTCGTCACCGACAAGCGCCTGCGCAACCGCATCTTTGCCGCCATCGAGGCCGAATGGCACCGCACCGCAGATGCCCTGGCCCAGATCACCGGCGAAAAGAACCGCCTGGAAAGCAACCCGGCGTTGGCCCGCTCGATCCGCCACCGCTTTCCCTACATCGACCCGCTGCACCACCTGCAGGTCGAGCTGATCCGCCGCTACCGCGAAGGCAAGGCCGACGAGCGGGTGCAGCGCGGCATCCACATCAGTATCAACGGGATCGCGGCGGGGCTACGCAATACGGGCTGATCGACCACTGATCGGCCACAAGGACCAGCCCGATAAAATCGACGGATCATGACGAACCAACTCGACAAAAAATCCCAAGCCTGGTCTGCGCTCTTTTCGGAACCGATGAGCGAGTTGGTCAAGCGTTACACCGCCAGCGTCTTCTTCGACAAGCGCCTGTGGCAGGCCGACATCCAGGGCTCGCTGGCCCATGCTGACATGCTGGCCGCGCAGGGCATCATCAGCGCCGCCGACCTGGCCGACATCCAGCGCGGCATGGCGCAGATCACGCAGGAAATCGAGTCCGGCGCCTTTGAATGGAAGCTGGACCTCGAAGACGTGCACCTGAACATCGAGGCCCGCCTGACCCAGCTGGTGGGCGATGCGGGCAAGCGCCTGCACACCGGCCGCAGCCGCAACGACCAGGTCGCCACCGACGTGCGCCTGTGGCTGCGCGGCGAAACCGACCTGATCATCGACCTGCTGAACGATCTGCAAAAGTCGCTGGTCGATGTGGCCGAGCAAAACGTCGAGGTGATCCTGCCTGGCTTCACCCACCTGCAGGTGGCCCAGCCGGTGAGCTTTGCCCATCATTTGCTGGCCTATGTGGAAATGTTTGCCCGCGACGCCGAGCGCTTTGCCGACGTGCGCCGCCGCACCAACCGCCTGCCGCTGGGCTCGGCGGCCCTCGCCGGCACCACCTACCCGCTCGACCGCGAGCGCGTGGCCCGCACGCTGGGCATGGTCGATGACCAAGGCAACCCGCAAGTGAGCCAGAACAGCCTGGACGGCGTGAGCGACCGCGACTTCGCCATCGAATTCACCGCCGCCGCCTCGCTGATCATGATGCACGTGTCGCGCATGTCGGAAGAGCTGATCATCTGGATGAGCCCACGCGTCGGCTTCATCGACAT
>JACCDG011901159.1_pt1 | contig 17814 bp, 14 predicted proteins | sample 7442471 | NCBI WGS metagenome assembly JACCDG01 (sample SAMN15323444, study PRJNA562643) | freshwater metagenome | isolation source: river surface water | place: USA:Blue River Watershed | collected 2017-08-17 | reverse complement strand
GCCGGCATGTACGGCCCGTTCCTCGAACTTGCCGAGGCATGTGAAGACCCGGAAATGGCGAATGTGCGCCCCCTTGCGGAAAAGCTGCATATCACGCCGGAAATGCTTAACCGTGATCACATTGCCGCGTTGGCCTGGGTGGAAGAACTTGGTGTCTGATTGATATGCAGACGACGACAAAATGCCCGGTTATATGCCGGGCATTTTTTCGGGCAAACAATCACGGATGTGATGAATTCCTGACAACACCAACCATCAAAAGATTAAACATCAGATCCACCCGTTCATCCATCGAAGACCATTGCACCCAAGGTTCCCGACTCAAACCGATGTGCAGCGATATCAGTCCATGGAAGGCACTCCACAACGTCTGAGCATACAACTCAACCTGACCCTCGGGTATGTCGATTGCCCCATCGCGCAACGCGTCGGACATGATTTTTACAATCCATGCATACGCATCGGTGTCAGGATTGCCACGCACATCTTCACGGAACTCTTCGTCATACAGCGGACCGGACGAAGACATGAAAATCTGTCGATACTGATTGGGATTATTGATGCCGAAACTGACATAAAGCCTGGCAATGCGGCGCATCCGCTCAATCGGATCGGTCACATCACCGACTTCGTGCAGACTTTCCGTCAAAGCGCGGAAATCGGCATAAGTAATGGCTCGTATCAGAGCATCCTTGTCCTTGAAATGCGAGTAAATCGCGGTTGCCGAATATTCGATCTTGTCGGCAATACGACGCATGGTTACCGCCTCGTAACCTTCGTCAACAAATATCTCCCTGGCCGCATCCATGATTTTGCGACCAAGCGCTTCCTTTTCCCGTTTTCTTCTTTCGGAGATTCCCACTTACCCCACCCTTGCCCTTGTGATTTTTTTAAGGCATTAAAACTGCTTTTGAAAACAATTGACTGCACTGGCGCAGAATTATGGCTGAAGCGTCATTTTCCGGAAAAGATTGTTGCGACAAGTCGACAAAACCCTCGCAACAAAGAAAAAACCCTGCGGAATTGACTGTAATCATGCTTTTTTAAATTAAAATTCTGTAATGAATTCCCAGCCAGACCAGCAGCAGCCACAGTGTTTTCACTGCGGACTGCCGATTCCCGCCCGAGTCAATTTTCCAGTCAGATTGAATGACCATAGCGCCGCAACCTGCTGCGCCGGCTGCCAGGCCGTGGCGCAGACCATCATTGATAACGGATTGGGCGAGTATTACCAGCACCGGCAAAACACCGCAGGCAAGGTAGACCCCCTGCCTGACGAAGTGTTGCAGCAACTCAAGCTATACGACAACGACGAAATACAACACAGTTTCGTCCTCAACGAATCAACCGAAACCCGTGAGGCTGCACTCATTCTCGAGGGCATCACCTGCTCGGCATGCGTCTGGTTGAACGAAAGACACCTGTCAGGCATCAAGGGTGTACTTTCAGCCGACATCAATTACACCAGCCACCGCGCACGGGTACGCTGGGACAACACGCAGATCAAGCTATCGCAAATACTTGAAGCAATAGCATCCATTGGTTACCGCGCGCATCCATTCGACGCAGCACGGCAGGAGGCGCTTGCACAACAGGAACGCAAAACGGCGCTGCTGCGCATCTATCTTGCCGGGTTATCGATGATGCAAGTGATGATGTATGCGGTTCCGCTTTACGTGGCGGAAGCCGGGGACATGAGCCGTGACATGGAAGGGCTGATGCGCTGGGCAAGCCTGATTCTGACGCTTCCTGTTGTACTCTACTCATCCATGCCCTTTTATCAAGGCTCCTGGCGTGATCTGAAGGCCGGCCGGGCCGGCATGGACGTGCCGGTAGCACTTGGTGTATTGACCGCCTTTGCCGCCAGCACATGGGCAACAATCACCCAAAGTGGTGAAGTCTATTTTGACTCGGTCTCGATGTTTGTCTTTCTGTTATTGGGCGGGCGCTATCTGGAAATGCTGGCACGGCGTAAAGCAGGCTCTGCAGTCGAAAAACTGGTCAAACTGATCCCCTCTTTCGCCCATCGCCTGCCGGATTACCCGCAAGACAAAGCACCGCAGGAGGCAGCCGTTGCCCAACTGCAAGTGGGTGACTATTTACTCGTCCGTGAAGGCGAAATCATACCGGCCGATGGAATCATCATCGAGGGAAACACACAGGTAGATGAAGCATTGCTGACGGGAGAAGGCCGCCCGATCGACAAACACTGCGGAGACGAACTGATCGGAGGAGCCCTCAACCGGGCCAATCCGGTGGTACTGCAAATCAGTCGTATCGGCGCCCAGTCGACATTGTCCGGCATTGTCCGGCTACTTGACAAAGCCATTGCCGAGAAGCCACGTTTTTCGCAACTTGCCGATCGGGTATCTGCCTGGTTTGTTGTTGCACTGTTGCTGATTGCGGCGGCGACAGCAATCGGCTGGCATGCTCATGATCCACAGCGGGCACTCTGGATAACAGTATCGGTGCTGGTCGTCAGTTGTCCCTGCGCGCTGTCGCTTGCAGCCCCGGCAGCACTAGCAACCGCAACCGGAAAGCTGGCGCAGCTTGGCTTGCTGATCACGCAGGGGCATGCACTTGAAACACTGTCCCGGGTTGACTGCGTGGTTTTTGACAAAACCGGCACACTCACCACCGGGCAAATGCAAATCATCGATCGCTTTTATTTTGGCGACCCGGCACATGCGGATGCAATCGCAACATCGCTGGAACAACAGTCATCACACCCCATTGCCCATGCCTTTTCGCAGCTTCAGACAAAGTATCTGCCAACTGCCGGCAACACCCGGTACAGCCCCGGCAGTGGTATCGAAGGCGTCTGCGACCATACGACATACAGGATTGGCAACTATAGCCATGTTGCAGAACTGGTCGGCACAGTCTCCTGCCCCGGGTGCGTGGCACCAACCGATGCAACATTGGTTTATCTCGGCCGTGAGGGCACTTGGCTGGCATGTTATGCCATCGCAGACGAATTAAGGCCGGAGGCACCTGCGGTTATCAAGTTATTGCAGCAACAGGAAAAACAATTGCTGCTTCTTTCCGGTGACAGGCGAACATCGGTAGAAAGTTTGGCTCGGCGCCTGCAACTACCTGACTGGCAGGCGGAATGCACTCCCCGGCAAAAACTGGAGGTGCTGGCTGACCTGCAACAACAAGGCAAATCCGTACTGATGATAGGTGACGGCATTAACGACGCACCGGTATTGGCGGCAGCTCAGGTGTCCATCGCCATCGGCAGCGGATCCGACATCGCACGCGCCAGTGGCGATATGGTCTTGCTGGTCGAATCCCTGCGCCCGGTCATGTCTGGCCTGGATCTGTCGCGGCGCTGCATGGCCATCATTCGGCAGAACCTGGCCTGGGCTTTGATTTATAATGTGATAGCCTTGCCGCTGGCCATTGCCGGGCTTGTTACCCCATGGCTCGCCGGTTTGGGCATGGCGGGCAGTTCCCTGCTGGTAGTGGCCAATGCCCTGAGGTTGGCACGCCCCTCGGCGATATCAGAGGAAAGCTGATTTTGGAAATCCTCTATCTGTTGATTCCGTTAAGTTTGTTGCTGGTCGTTCTTATTGTCGGCATTTTCTGGTGGACCGTAAAAAGCGGCCAGCTGGATGATCTGGAAGGCCCCGCGTATCGCGTCATCATGGATGATGACAAGGCGCAGGTGAAGAATGAAAAAACACACGAAAATAATTGATTGACTTGTAATATTCCATTATCGATAATCCGCGCGGCTAAACCGCTACTGGCAACATGGCTTATATTGATCAAAGTCAACCTGCCAGTGCGTGAAAGACTTTTATATCACTCGGTGCATACGTCAGGCTTGGCATATGCAATTTTTGCAACACTGGGAGAAGTCCATGCAATCGCAATCCACATACAACTATAAAGTGGTGCGACAATTTGCCCTGATGACCGTCGTCTGGGGGATTGTCGGCATGGCTGTCGGCGTCTTGTGCGCTGCACAGCTCGTGTGGCCGGAGTTGAATTTTGATACTCCTTGGCTCACCTACAGCCGTTTACGTCCGCTACATACCAATGCCGTCATTTTTGCGTTTGGTGGTAGCGCCCTGTTCGCCACGTCTTATTATGTGGTTCAGCGCACCTGCCATACCCGGCTGTTTGCAGAAAAGCTGGCTGCGTTCACTTTCTGGGGCTGGCAAGTCGTCATTCTGCTTGCCGCGCTGACCTTGCCGATGGGGTTTACCAGCGGCAAGGAGTATGCCGAACTGGAATGGCCGATTGATATCCTGATCACCATCGTCTGGGTTTCATACGCCATCGTCTTTTTCGGCACGATCGCAACCCGCAAGATCAAGCACATCTATGTGGCCAACTGGTTCTACGGTGCCTTCATTCTGACCGTAGCACTGCTGCATCTGGTTAACAGCGCCGAAATTCCGGTATCGATGTTCAAGTCTTACTCGGCATATGCCGGTGCGGCGGATGCGATGATCCAGTGGTGGTATGGCCACAATGCGGTAGGTTTCTTCCTGACTGCAGGCTTCCTCGGCATGATGTACTACTTCGTGCCGAAGCAGGTTGGCCGTCCGGTTTACTCCTATCGTCTGTCGGTCGTGCATTTCTGGGCGCTGATCTTCACCTACATGTGGGCAGGCCCGCATCACCTGCACTACACTGCGCTGCCGGACTGGACCCAGTCGGTGGGCATGGTGTTCTCGCTGATTCTGCTGGCTCCGAGCTGGGGTGGCATGATCAATGGCGTGATGACCCTGTCGGGCGCCTGGCACCAGCTGCGTGATGACCCGGTGCTGAAATTCCTGGTTACGGCACTGTCGTTCTACGGTATGTCGACCTTCGAAGGCCCGATGATGTCGATCAAAACCGTGAATGCCCTGTCGCACTATACCGACTGGACCGTAGGCCACGTTCACTCCGGCGCCCTGGGCTGGGTGGCAATGATCTCGATCGGCTCCATTTATTATCTGATTCCGCGCCTGTTTGGTCGCGAACAGATGTTCAGCATCAAACTGATTGAAACCCACTTCTGGATGGCCACCATCGGTGTTGTGCTGTATATCGCCTCGATGTGGATCTCCGGCGTAATGGAAGGCCTGATGTGGCGTGCAGTGAATGCGGACGGCACCCTGACCTATTCTTTCGCCGAAGTGGTAAAAGCCAAATATCCGTACCTGACCATCCGCTTCCTCGGCGGCCTGCTGTTCCTGTCGGGCATGTTTGTCATGGCTTACAACGTGCTGAAAACCGTTGCCCAGGGCAAGGCTGTCGAAGGCGGCATCCCGGCTCCGGTTGCACACGCCCACGCTTAACAGGAAGGTGTCGTCATGAACATACAAAAAATGATCGAAGAAAACGTAGCCGCGCTGGTGATTTTCAGCGTGCTCGTTGTCAGTGTGGCAGGGCTGGTGGAAATTGTGCCGCTGTTCTTTCAGAAATCGACCACCGAGCCGATTGAGGGCGTCAAGCCCTACCCGGCACTGCAACTGGCTGGCCGCGATATTTATATCCGTGAAGGGTGTTATGGCTGCCACTCGCAGATGATTCGCCCGTTCCGGGCGGAAACCGAACGTTATGGCCATTACTCGGTGGCGGGTGAATCGGTATTCGATCACCCCTTCCAGTGGGGCTCGAAACGTACCGGCCCGGATCTGGCGCGTGTGGGTGGTCGTTACTCCGATGACTGGCATCGTGTTCACCTGAACAACCCGCGAGACGTGGTACCGGAATCGAATATGCCGGCCTACCCGTGGTTGTCGCGCAATCAGGTTGATGCAGAGATTCTGCCGGCCAAGATGGAGGCACTGCGCAAAGTCGGCGTACCGTATACCGACGAAGACATCAAAGGCGCAGTCGAGGCAGCCAAGGGCAAAACCGAAATGGATGCACTGGTTGCATACCTGCAAGGTTTGGGTCTGGCCCTGAAAAACGCGAGGTAATCCCATATGACACTGACCGATATGCGAGTAATTGTCACCGTGGTGTCGTTCGTTTGTTTCATCGGCATCGTTCTGTGGGCTTTCAGCAGCCACCGCAGCAAATCGTTCGACGAGGCGGCGCAACTCCCGTTTCTGGATGAAGACAATGCCGGAAAACAATCGCCGTCGGTCAGTCAGCACGGAGCACAACAATGAGTGATTTTGTGAGCAGTTTCTGGAGTATATGGATCGCGGTCATCGTGATCGTTGGCATCATCGGCCTGGCATTGCTGCTGCAATCGCAGAAAACCATGCGTATTCAGCCGGGTGAAAAAGTCGAGACCATGGGTCACGTCTGGGATGGTGACCTGGAGGAGTACAACAATCCGATGCCACGCTGGTGGATCGGCCTGTTCTGGGCCACCCTGGTTTTCGGTATTGTCTATCTGGTGATGTATCCGGGTTTGGGCACATTTGCCGGTGTTTATAAATGGACCTCAAAAGGCCAGTACGAGTTGGAGCGCAATACTGCCGAAGACAAATACAAGGCCATTTACGAGAAATTCCAGAAAATGGACATCAAGGCAGTGGCAGCCGACCCGGAGGCAAAACAGATGGGGCAGCGCCTGTTCCGCACCTACTGCATGCAGTGTCACGGTGCCGATGCCAAGGGAGCCAAGGGTTTTCCCAACCTGACCGACAGCGAATGGCTGTATGGCGGCGAGCCGGACAAGATCCACGAAAGCATCGCCAATGGCCGCAAAGGTGCGATGCCGGCGTTTGGCGCAGCATTCGGTGAAGATGGCGTACGCAACGTTGCCCACTATGTATTGTCGCTGTCAGCCCTGAAGCATGACGATGTCCGTGCGCAGCAAGGCAAAGAAACCTTCCAGACCGTGTGTGCAGCTTGCCACGGTGCCGATGGCAAGGGCAACCAGGCGATTGGAGCCCCCAACCTGACTGACAAAACCTGGCTTTACTCGGTATCGCAAAACAACGCGACCATGATCGAACAATCGATTGTGGAAACTGTAACCAATGGTCGTACCGGCGTCATGCCCAACTGGAAGGAGTTTCTTGGCGATGCCAAGGTGCACCTGCTGGCAGGCTATGTATACGGTGCATCACAACCAGCGGCAAACAAGTAACAGATTCAGGATAAAATGCCGCACCGGCTCTGCCGGGCGGCATTTTTGTTAAACCATTGCTGACCGTCAGTCGTTTAACCGGAAATATCCAGATAAGGCTCCTTCAGGCACAAGAAGGGGCATTTATCTGGCAGTTTCCCTAATGCGGTGTTTTATGAATACCGCCCTGATTGCAAGGTAAGAAGCCAAATGAGCGATTCCCTGAAAAAGATTCCGGTCAAGGTCGTCAACAGCAAACAGGACGAAGTGGTTGAAATCTCCCTGTTTGAGCAAGCCAAGAAAATCTATCCGCGCCAGGCCAAAGGACTATTCAACAATTGGCGGATTGCACTGGTGGTCATCACCCAACTGGTGTTTTATGGCGGCCCGTGGCTGCAGTGGAACGATAGGCAGGCCATTCTTTTTGATGTATTGAATCGCAAGTTTTACATCTTCGGCCTGGTCTTGTGGCCTCAGGATTTTGTCCTGCTTGCCGCGCTGCTGGTGCTGAGCGCATTTGGCCTGTTCTGGTGGACTGCCATCGCCGGACGCCTGTGGTGTGGTTACGCCTGTCCGCAAACCGTTTACACGGAGATATTTCTCTGGATAGAAGAATGGATTGAAGGCGATCGTCCCAAACGCATCAAGCTGGACGAAGCACCTTTCTCTGCAAACAAACTTCGCATCAAGGCCAGCAAACATACTGTCTGGATATTGCTGTCGTTCTGGACCGGCTTCACCTTTGTCGGTTTCTTCACGCCCATCCATCTGTTATGGAACGAAATGCTAGCGTTCCGCATGGGCCCGTGGGAAATGTTCTGGGTTGTGTTTTATGGTTTTGCCACTTATGGCAACGCCGGCTTCATGCGTGAACAGGTATGCAAATACATGTGCCCGTATGCCCGCTTCCAGAGCGCCATGTTCGATCAGGACACGCTGGTCATTTCCTACGATGCCGAGCGGGGTGATCCGCGTGGCTCGCGACGCAAGAATTCAGACTACAAGCAACAAGGCCTGGGTGACTGTGTGAATTGCGGCATTTGTGTCCAGGTTTGCCCGACAGGCATCGACATTCGGGACGGCCTGCAATACGAATGTATCGGCTGCGCCGCCTGTATCGACGCCTGTGATGACGTGATGGAGAAAATGAATTATCCGAAAGGACTGATTCGCTACACCACCGAAAATGCGCTGAACCACACATACAAGGAAAGCGATTTCCTCAAGCGTTTGTTGCGTCCGCGCATCGTCATCTATACCGTGATTCTGGTTGTGACTGCGGCAGCGATGGTTGCCACACTCGCCATGCGTTTACCAGTGAGGCTCGACATCATCCGCGATCGCTCGGTGCTGGTGAAGGAAACCAGCGATGGCTGGCTGGAAAACCTCTACCAGGTGCAAGTCATCAACACCGAAGAACAGCCGCGCCAGTTCAGACTGAATGTCAGCGGCCTGCCCGGCATCAAGCTCACGCCGAACGAGATCATTACCGTTCCGGCTGCGGCCACCTACGAACTGAATGTATCAGTCCAGGTAGAACCACAAAACGCACCGGCCGGCAGCAGCAAAATCGCGTTCGACATCACCGCTGTCGACAATGCAGAAGTGAAATCGACCGCACAATCAAGCTTTATCGGACTGAGCAGACGCTAAATGAATCGCCAAGCAAAAATCAAGCGGGATAAAGAGGGCAAGCCATGGTACCGCTACAGAGGCCCATGGCTGCTGATGTCAGGCCCGTTTATCGTGGTTCTGGCCGGCATCGCCACCGCCTGGATTGCCGCACGCAACGCAGATGAACTGGTGACAGACGACTATTACAAACGCGGCAAAACCATCAATCTTGATTTGAAGCGCGATTCCGCTGCCAAACAATTGATGCTGGCGGCAGACCTGTTGATCAGTGACGATCATCGCCATATCAGGCTGCAGATCAGGGGCAACCCGGATTTCAAAAGCCCGCCGCAATTGCGGCTGAAGTTGATCCACCCCACCAGGATGGAGCTGGATCAGGATGTGCTACTGCAGCAAAGCAGCTCACAACTGTATGAAGGCCCACTGCAAACAGCGGTGGAAGGGCGTCGCCACGTCAGCATTGAAGACCTGGCACACCACTGGCGCCTGACGGGTACCTGGCGTATCAACCAGAGCAGCGCGCTTTCGCTCAAGGCGGGAGACATGTATTCGGGCACCTCGGCCACACATTAAACCCGCTCCCGTTGGCCTGCCGATCGGGCCGGCTCAATCTCGCAGCCGCAAAAACAAGTGGTTTGTGCAGATCGGAGTCAGCCCTGGCTGAGCCAAACGCAAGCGGCTGAGCCGGACTGAAGTCCGAGCTGCGACCTTATTCTCGCGGCAGTGCCAGCATCCCCTGCCCCACCTGCCGAGCCACCTCCTCACCTTTCAGCAACTGCAGCAAATACAGTGCAAACTGCATCGCCGTGGCCGGACCTCGGGAGGTGATCACCTTGCCATCGTGCACCACATCGTCGCTTTGCAATGTCATGCCGGCGACAGGCAGTTTGTCGATGCTGCCAGGGTAGCCGGTAGCACGCTTGCCATTGAGCAGGCCGGCGCTGGCCAGTGCCAGCGGTGCAGCGCAGATGGCTGCGGTGTAGCGCCCTTGTTGTGCGGCACGTTGCAGCAGGCTTTGCACGCGGGCGTCGTCGCGCAGGTGGTGGGCGCCGGGCAGGCCGCCGGGTAACACGATCAGGTCGAAATCCTTTTGCAAAGCGGTGTCGAGCAGCGTATCGGCCTCCACGCTGATGCCATGCGCACCTTGCACCAGGCGCTGCGCCAATGCAGCAGTGGTAACGCTAACGCCACCACGGCGCAACACATCGATCACGGTAATCGCTTCGATTTCTTCAAAACCTTCTGCCAGCGGCAGCAATGCGGTAACCATCGGCTCCATCTCCTTGCACAAAAATCAACCATCGAGCTGCAAGCCGCTCTGGTATTGGCCTGCAGGCTTGCTTGCAGGCCAATACCAGAGCCGGCTGCAGACGTATAGCCACTCACCCTTTGGCCATTGCCGTGAAAATAAGCGGTTTTTGTAGGTCGGACTTCAGTCCGACGCGGTGCTTAACGCCGGCGACTGCGTCGGGCTGAAGTCCGACCTGCGACCATATTTTCACAGCAGTACCCCTTTTGGCGGGGGATGGGTTGGGGAGAGGGGGCTGCAGCGCAACCAACCAGGCTTCAGCCAATTCAACAGCCTTACCCCTCTCCCTCAAGGGGAGATGGGTAAAGTCCAGTCTCGCAGCCGGTCTTATTTGACCTTGCGCCCGGCCATGTGTTGCAGATAGGCCAGCAACTCGCCCAGCTCCCTTTCTGTCAGCACATCAGGACCAAACCTGGGCATTTTGGCATCTGGCCAGCTGCGCACGTTCTGATTATTGCGAATGAATTGTCGCAACACACCCTCGCGGAAATATTCTGTCGGATTCAGTGGCAGGTTCAAATCCGGCCCCAGCCGTGCCTCGCCGGCATGGTTGAGGGTATGGCAGGCAAAGCAATGTTTGACGAACAGCTCAAACCCGGCACGCGCCGGGTGACTGGCGGGCAGATCGGCGGCCGGCACGATGTGCGGCCAGCGCCTTGCTGGCGGCATGTCCACGCTGATGCGGGCAATCTGATAAGGCCATTGCTCGGGGCCGATATTACCAAGCTTGGGGTTGAGCCAAACCAGATAAAACGGCCCGGCACTGGGGCCGCCCTCCCCTTTCAGCGGCGGCCATTTCTTTTCATCAGGCTCAATCGCCAGCCAGGCCTGCGCCTTATCCCGCTGCTGATGCAACAGCAAGGCAGCCGGCATGCTCATCACAAATCCGTCTGCTGCCTTGAACTGGATGGTGTCGCCCGGCAGCACCCCCTGCGCCTTCAGCAACCAGGCCAGCGGCAGGGCGTCGTAACTCATTGGCTGCCTGTAGGCCACATCCACCGGCACCTCGATACGGCGCACGGCCGGGTGGCTGCGCAGTTGCGCTGCGGGGTAGATGGTTTTTTTGGCACCATCGAACAACAGCGGCATGTCGGCATGGGCAAGCAGCCCCAGACACATCAGCCAAATGCTCAGCCAATAACGGATAATCATGTCAGATCCCCCCGGTTTTTATTGCCATTGAATCCCGCATTTTGCTGCCGGCTTACAAGACCATTATAATCATTCGCTTTTTCTCGACGCAGACACCACAGTGAATCCGAATCTCGATCTGCTGCACCCCTACCCTTTCCAGAAATTGCGCGAGCTGTTTGCCGGTGTCACGCCCAATCCGGCGCTGCGCCACGTCAATCTGTCGATTGGCGAGCCCAAGCATGCCACGCCGCAACTGGTGATCGACAGCCTCAACGCCAATATGGCCGGGCTGGCAAGTTACCCGACTACGCAGGGCTCGGACGCGCTGCGCCGCAGCATCAGCCAGTGGCTGGCGCAGCGTTATGGCATTCCGCCGCTGGATATCGCCAAACAGGTGGTGCCGGTCAACGGCAGCCGCGAGGCACTGTTTGCGTTTGCGCAGGCCGTTATAGACAGCAGCAAGCCCAACCCGGTGGTAATTTCGCCCAACCCGTTTTACCAGATTTACGAAGGCGCGGCGCTGCTGGCCGGTGCCGAGCCGTATTTCATCAACACCACGGCCGCCAATGGCTTTCAGCCAGACTGGAGCAGCGTGCCGGAAGATATCTGGCAGCGCACCCAGCTGGTGTACGTCTGCAGCCCCGGCAACCCCACCGGTGCGGTGATGCCGCTGGCCGGCTGGCAACAGATGTTCGAACTGGCAGATCGTTATGGTTTTGTGATCGCATCGGACGAATGTTATTCCGAAATCTGGTTCGACGAACCACCGCTGGGCGCCCTGCAAGCCGCGCAGCAACTGGGCCGCAGCGATTACCGCAATCTGGTGGTGTTCAGCAGCCTGTCCAAGCGCTCCAACGTGCCGGGCATGCGCTCCGGCTTTGTTGCCGGTGATGCAAAAATCCTGGAAAAATTCCTGCTGTATCGCACCTACCACGGCTGCGCGATGAACCCGACAGTGCAGGCCGCCAGCGCCGCAGCGTGGAACGACGAAGCCCATGTCGAAGACAACCGCCAGCAATATCGCGCCAAGTTTGCCGCCGTCACGCCGCTGCTGAAACCCGTGCTGGATGTTGATCTGCCGGACGCAGCGTTTTACCTGTGGGCCAAAGCGCCGATTTGTGACACCGAATTCGCGCGCGAGTTATACCGCCAGCAGCATGTGACCGTATTGCCCGGCTCGTTTCTGGCGCGCGAGGCGCACGGCAGCAATCCGGGGCAAAACTATGTGCGTATTGCACTGGTGGCGCCGCTGGATGAATGTATCGAAGCGGCCCGGCGGATTGTCGAATTCTGCAAGACGCTGTAACCGCCGCAGGCCACATTTGCAGGATGGGTTGTGCGTAGCGACACCCATCCTTCGGCTAGCAGCCTGCCGGATTTCAGCCCGACGCAGTTGGCCCTGCCCGGCACTGCGCCGGACGCAAGTCCGACCTACAATAATGCAATCAATACAATAAAATGGCCCACCGCCAAAGGACAAACAATGGTACAAGTTCATATCACCCCCAACCCAGGAAATCGTATGCATCCGATTCAACCTCTGATTGAAGAAGCTTTTGAAAAACGCGCCGAAATCACCCCGGCCACCATCAGCCCGGAGCTGAAAGCAGCGATCGAGCAAGTGATCACCGAGCTGGATCAGGGCCGTCTGCGTGTTGCCGAAAAAATCGACGGCGAGTGGGTTACCCATCAGTGGGTGAAAAAGGCCGTGTTGCTGTCGTTCCGCGCCAATGACAACAAACCGATGGCCGGCGGCTGCACCCAGTATTACGACAAGGTGCCAAGCAAGTTTGCCGACCTCAGCGAAGACGACTTCAAGGCTGGCGGCTACCGCGTGGTGCCGAATGCCATCGCCCGCCGTGGCAGCTTCATCGCCAAAAACGTGGTACTGATGCCGTCTTACGTCAACATCGGCGCGTTTGTTGATGAAGGCACCATGGTCGATACCTGGGCCACCGTCGGCTCCTGCGCGCAGATCGGCAAAAACGTGCATCTGTCCGGCGGTGTCGGCATTGGTGGCGTGCTCGAGCCGCTGCAGGCCAACCCGACCATCATCGAAGACAACTGCTTCATCGGCGCGCGTTCGGAAGTGGTGGAAGGCGTGATTGTTGAAGAAGGCTCGGTGATCTCGATGGGCGTATACATCGGTCAGTCGACCAAGATTTACGACCGCGAAACCGGCGAAGTGACTTACGGCCGCATTCCGGCTGGCTCGGTGGTGGTATCGGGCAACCTGCCGTCGGCCGATGGCAAATACAGCCTGTATTGCGCGGTGATTGTGAAGAAGGTTGACGCGAAGACGCGCGGCAAGGTGGGCATCAACGAACTCCTCCGCGGGATTTGAGTTCACGCCAGAACGTCTGTGGCTTGTCGACTGCACCTTGCCGTGCTGAAGCACTGTCGGCGGTTTGTCTTCGCACCACAGACGTTCTGGCGCGACTCAAATCACCTTTCTTTCGGCATCATCCGAAACACCAAACCCGCCATCCGGCGGGTTTTTCATTTGGCGGCTGGCGGGCCGAAGCGTTGGTAGATTTCGTCTGCGGTGAGCGGTTTGCCGTACCAGTAGCCCTGCACCAGGTGGCAGCCTTCGCGGCGCAGGAAATCGGCCTGTTCCGGGCGCTCCACACCTTCTGCCAGTAATTGCAGCGACATGCTGTTGCCGAGCGCGATCACGGCGCGGACGATGGCTTCGTCGTTGGGGTCGCGGCCGATGTCGAGCACAAACGAGCGGTCGATTTTCAGGCGATGCACCGGCAAACGCTTGAGATACGAGAGCGAAGAATAACCCGTGCCAAAGTCATCGATAGACAACTGCACACCGAGTTTTTCCAGATCAAACAGGGTTTGTGTTGCGTGCTGGTGTTGCCCCATCAGCGTTGATTCGGTCACTTCCAGCTCCAGCTGGCCTGCATCCAGCCGGTATTGATTCAGCAGCCGCGCCACGCGTGATGCCAGATCGCGGTGTTCGATCTGCTGTACCGACAGGTTGACGGCCATGCGCGGCACATTAAAACCCTGTTCTCGCCAGGCAGCCACCTGCGCGCACGCCTGCTGCATCACCCAGTCGCCGATTTCGCTGATCAGCCCCATTTCTTCCGCCAGCGGAATGAAACGTGAAGGCGGGATCATGCCCAGCTCCGGGTGCTGCCAGCGCACCAGCGCCTCCACCCCGGCCAGATGTTCGCCATCCAGCTCGAACTGCGGCTGATAGTGCAACAGTAGCTGGTTGTTACGCACCGCCTTGCGCAGCTCGTTTTCCAGCGACATGCGATCCAACAGGTCGGCGCTCAGCGCTACCTGGTAATGCTGCGCCATATTGCGGCCCTTGCGCTTGGCATCGTACATCGCCAGATCAGCCTGCTTCAGCAGGTTATCCGCATCCTGCGCATCCTGCGGATAACGGCTGATGCCAATGCTGGCAGTGATGTAGAACGAGCGTTCGGCAATCTGCAGCGGCTCGACAAACAGGCCCAGCAGTTTGTTGACCACAACCTGCAGACTCTCCGGCGTCACATCCTGCTCCAGCAGCACCACAAATTCATCGCCACCAAGGCGGGCAATGGTGTCGCACTGGCGCAGCTGTTCCGCCATCTGCTGCGCCACATAGCGCAGCAACTGGTCTCCCACCGAATGGCCAAGGGTGTCGTTGACGTTCTTGAAGTGATCCAGATCGAGGAACAGCACCGCCATCGACTGATTGTCGCGGCGCGCCCTGGTCACGGCGTGCTGCAGCCGATCCTGAAACAGCGTGCGATTGGGCAGGCCGGTCAGTGCATCGTGGCGCGCCAGGAATTCGGCGGTCTGTTGCGAATTCTTCAGCAGGCTGATGTCACTGAACACACCCACATAATTGCTGATCCGCCCCTGCTCGTCCTTGACTGCGCTCAGCGTCAGCCATTCCGGATACACCTCGCCGTTCTTGCGCCGGTTCCAGATTTCTCCGCGCCATTGGTGGCCATTGCCAACGGCTTGCCACATGGCGGCATAAAACTCGGGCGGCTGGCGTCCGGAGTTGAGCAAGCGGGGGTTCTGCCCCAGCGCTTCTGCCTCGCTGTAGCCGGTGATTTCGCTGAAGGCCGGGTTGACGGCAATGATTTCGCCATCCGGGCGGGTGATGACAATGCCTTCGCCGGTGCTTTCAAACACGCGCGCAGCCAGCCGCAGTTTCTGCTCGTTGCGCTTGCGTTCGGTGATGTCTTCCAGGCTGAACTGCAACAGGGTCCTGTCGCCATGCTGAAAGCGCATCAAATGCACCTGCGCATCCCAGATTGCGCCATCGGGGCGTTGGTGGCGCCATTCAAACACATGATGCCCCTGCTCCAGGCAACGCTGCACCATCTCCGGTGCAGCAACGGATGATGCCCGGCCATCGTATTGCATGGCAGCCGATACATCGGCCGGGCTTTTGCCCATCACCTGTTCACGCGTTTGCAGGCCATAAATATCAACAGCCGCCTGATTGCAGTCGACAAAGCAACGGGTATGCGGATCAAGTACCACCAGCGGAATGAAAGAATCGGCGAACAGCAGTTTGTTGTATGCCTCGCTGTCGCGCAGCTGCCGCTCTGCCTGCCTGATGGCAGTAATGTCGCGAATCAGTTCGATGGCACCGATCTTGTTGCCTTCGGCATCGTACAACGGCCGTGCCTTGCCAAATATATGCCGTGGCTCGCCCCGGATGCGGCAGGTGGTGGATTCGGCACTGATGGTATCGCCATCGATATGCACTGCCAGATATCTTTCGCGGATCCGGTCCAGCGGTTCATTCAGCGCCATATCCACCAGCACCTTGCGCCGGTCGCCGTAAAATGGCAGCGCATATTCGTGGTCGCCCTTACCCAGCACCTGTGCGGCGGGGATACCGGTCATTTCCTGTATCGCGCGGTTCCAGGCAATCACGCGGCCACGGTTATCGATGGCAAAAATCGCATCCGGCAGAAATTCGATGATCTGGTGCATGCGTTGCCGCGAAGCCAGCAATTCGCCCTGCTCCTGCGCTTGCGCAATCGCCACGGCCGCAACCTTGGCCGCCATGTCCAGCAAGCGCTGCCGGTATTCCCCCGGCAAACCGGGCGAGGTGGCATACAGCGACACCGTGCCCAGCACCCGGCCCTTGGCCGACAAGACCGGGTGCGACCAGCAAGCGCGCAAACCGTGGCTCAATGCCAGATCGCGGAAATCCGCCCAGCCGGGAGCAGTGGCAATATCTGCCACCAGCACCGGCCGTTGGGAATAGGCCGAGCTGCCACAACTGCCAAAATCCGGGCCAACCTTCAACCGCCCTTCAAGCCCGCTGGTATACGAAACCGGCAGGCTGCCAGTGGCACCCAGCCTGAGCGTATGCAGCTGCTCGTCGTACAGCATCACCGCCACCTTGCAGCCATCGGCCAGCTCTTCCAGCTGCTGCGCCAGGCAGTTCAGCACCACCGGCAAGGGCGCACGCATCGCGATCAGCTCGATCACCCGCGCCTGCGCCAGCATCAGCGCCTCGCTCTGGCGGCGTGCCGACACATCGTGCACCACCGAAAACATCAAGGTGCGACCGCCCACTTCCACCGGCGATGAATGCACTTCAACCGTGCGGATTTCGCCATTGCACAGCCGGTGCGGAAACACAAAATAGTTGCGCTGCTGCAGCAGTGCCGTGGCGCGCTCTTCGGCCATCTGTTCCGGGGAGAGAATATTGATCCGGGTAATCGGCATACCCAGCAACTGCTCGGCCGGATAGCCGTAAAACGCCAGCGCAGCGGCATTGGCATCGGCAATCCGCCCAACGGCCGGGTCGACCAGCAGAAAGGGGGCATTGTGGCTATGGAACAGGGTATGAAAACGATCCACCGGGCAGGCGGCACAATCTTCAGACTGGCGCGGCGGCAGACAAGGGGCCACACTTGCCGCCGCCTCGGCAGACATTGCCGGCACAATCAACAACTGCAGCAGCGCTTGCTGATTTAATTGCAGCGGCGTGCCAATCAGCGATACCGGCACGGTGGCACCCGCCGCATCGCGCAAGCTGGCGGTAAAATGGCGTACCGAATGCTGGTTCAGGCTGGCCAGCAGCAAGCGCTGCCAGGCCTGCGAATCAGGCCAGCACGACTGCAACAGCGACTGCCCGTGCAGCTCGCTGGCCAGCCAGCCAAATTGCTGGCAGAAACCCTCGCTCACATCAACGATGCAGGCGTCGGCCACGCTGACAGTGAGGCTGGAAACAGGAATTAAAGACATGGAAGGCAATCGGCTAAAACGTTTGGCTGCAGCGGGCAAATCGGCGCAAATCGATTCCGATTCGCATCTGTGGCAATGTTATTAAATTAGCAGGCCAGCCCTGCTTGTTCTACCCCGGATTACGATCCGTGGCCAAACTGCAACGCGGCCAAGCGCGCATACAGCGGGCTGCTGCTCAATAATTGCTCGTGCGTGCCCTCGGCGACGATACGCCCCGCCTCCATCACCACAATCCGGTCGGCCGCCTGCACCGTTGCCAGCCGGTGGGCGATCACCAAGGTTGTGCGATCTTTGGCAGCGGCATCCAGCGCTTGTTGCACCTGGCGCTCGCTTTCGGCATCCAGCGCGCTGGTGGCTTCGTCCAGCAACAACACCGGCGGATTCTTGAGAATGGCGCGGGCAATGGCAATGCGCTGGCGCTGGCCGCCGGAAAGGCGCACGCCGCGTTCGCCGAGAAAGGTATCGTAACCCTGCG
>JACCDG010492954.1_pt1 | contig 17817 bp, 17 predicted proteins | sample 7442471 | NCBI WGS metagenome assembly JACCDG01 (sample SAMN15323444, study PRJNA562643) | freshwater metagenome | isolation source: river surface water | place: USA:Blue River Watershed | collected 2017-08-17 | reverse complement strand
CGGCAAACGGCCCCATGGCGAAGCCGAAGGCCTGCAGGGCCTCGTCCACCTGCTCGGGCCAGGCGCCCTCCTCCACCATGAACTCGCACTGGCGGCGGTAGGCGGCGTAGATCCGGTTGCCGATGAAGCCGAAGGCATTGCCAGCCATGACCGGCAGCTTGCGCATGCGTCGAGCCACGGCCATGCCAGTGGCCAGGGCGTCGGCGGCGCAGGCCGCGCCGCGCACCACCTCCACCAGCTTCATCACGTTGGCGGGGCTGAAGAAATGCAGGCCGATCACGTCCTGCGGCCGCGAGGTGGCCTGGGCGATCGCATCCAGGTCCAGGTACGAGGTGTTGCTTGCCAGCACGGCGCCGGGACGGGCCAGCGCGTCGATGCGGCGGAACACCTGCTGCTTGACCGCCAGGTCCTCGAACACAGCCTCGATGACCAGGTCCGACTTGTCCAGGCAGGACCAGTCGATGCTGCCACCCAGCGATGCGCCGATGCGGGCTGCCGCCTCGGACGACAGCTTGCCCGCACTGACCCGTGAGTCCAGGTGCTGTCGGATACGTGCGAGGCCGCGCGCCAGCGCCGCCTCGTCCTGCTCGAGCAGGTCCACGGCGAACCCCGACTCCAGGGCGGCGATGGCGATACCCGAGCCCATGGTGCCGGCGCCGATGACGGCGATGCGGGACACCTCCCTCGGCTTGACTCCGGCCAACAGGGGCACCTTGGCGGCGGCGCGCTCGGCGAAGAACTGATGGCGCAGGGCAAACGCCTCGCGCGAGACCCGCAAGCGCTGGAAGACCTGGCGCTCCGCTGCCAACCCCTCGTCGATAGGCAGGGAGGCCGCCGAGCGGACGATGTCGATGGCCGCGAGCACGGCGGGCCGGTTCTTGCCGGCCTTGCGTGCGGTGCTGGCCGCGACCTCGATCGCAGCGTCTTCGCTCTCCGGCACGCCGAGGTCACGCACACGGCGCTTGGCGCCTTGCAGGGCCCTGGCCCGCGCGATGGCCACCTCGCGCAGGTCTCCTTCGGCAATGGCATCCACCAGCCCCAGTGACACCGCCTGGCTGGCGCGCACCCGCTCGCCCGAACAGATCATGGCCAGCGCCCGGGGCACGCCCACCAGCCGCGGCACGCGCTGCGTACCGCCTGCGCCGGGGATGATGCCCAGCGTCACCTCGGGCAGGCCCACCACGGCATCCGGCACGGCGACGCGTGCGTCGCAGCCGAGCGCCAGCTCGAAACCGCCGCCCAGGGCCGCCCCATGCAGGGCGGCGACCACGGGTTTGGCGCAGGCCTCGATCGCGGCGATCACGGCCGGCAGCTGCGGTTCCTCGATCGGCTGGCCGAACTCGCGGATGTCCGAGCCGGCGATGAAGGTACTGCCCGCGCCAAGGATGACGCCCGCCTGCGCCAGCGGGTCGGCGCCCAGGCGGGTGATGGCCTCCATCAAGCCCAGGCGCACCGCGTGCGACCCGGCATTGATCGGCGGGTTGTCGATCACGAGGACGGCGACATCACCATCCAATTCGTATCGCACGGCCGCGTGAACACTTGCATTCATGGGTTCTTCTCCCCTCATTCCATCCAATCGCGCACCAGGGCATTGACCCGGTCCGCCTGTTCGTACTGCACCCAGTGGCCCGCATCCTCGACCACCACGACTTCGCGGCGCGGGTTCCCGGCAACCAGCTGCGGGCCGGCCGCGGCAGGATCGGCCGTCACGTCATGCGCGCCCCACACCAGCAGCACCGGGCCGGCGTAGGCGTCCAGGGCCTGCTGCAGCCCGCCCGCGCGGGAAATCTTCTTGCTGCGGAACCGGGTGGCCAGGCAGGCCTGGCCGTGCACCTGCAGGGCCACGTCGTCTACGCTGCGTTCGTGATGAAGCATGTGCATCAGCAGGTTGTGATGCATGGCCTGCAGCCACGCCGGACTGCCAGCCGCCAGGTCCTGCCAGGCCTGCAACGCACCGCGCGGCCGCCGGCCACCGCCGTGTCCCGCGGGCCCCAACAGGGCCAGGTGGCTCACTGCCGGACGGCGCGAAGCCAGGGTGGCGGCGACCCGGCCGCCGAAGGAGAAGCCCGCCAGCCGGACAGGCGTGTCGGCGCCGACCAGGGCATCCAGGCTGCGCCGGAGGCCCTCCACCAAGGCGTCCAGGCCGGTGTCGCCCGGCGGGTCGGAGTCGCCGTAGCCGGGCATGTCCGGCACCCAGACCTCATGGTGCCCGGCCAGGAACTCCAGGTTCCGCAACCAGTGCAGCCAGCTGCCATGCCCCCCATGCAGCAGCACCAGCGGCTGCCCGCTCCCGAGCCGCCGCCAGGCCACGGTCCGGCCATCCACCTTGACGTCATGGCGGATGGCCAGGCGCTCCAGGCGCCCGACCGGTTCGGTCACCAGCGGCCAGGCGGTCCGGCTCATGGCATCAGCCAGCCAGGACAGCGACGCCGTCCGCCGCCCGCACGCCCTGGCCTTGCGGCAGGACGAACACAGGGTTGATCTCGGCCTCGACCAGGCGATCACCCAGTTGCGCCGCCATGCGCGAGAACGCGACGATGGTGTCCACCAGCGCCTCGACATCGGCCTTGGGGCGGCCGCGGAAGCCATCGAGCAGTGGCCAGGTCCGGAGCTCGCGCGCCATCGACAGGGCCTCCTCGCGGCTCAGGCCGCCCTGGGGCGGCAGCAGGCGCAGGGTCGTGTCCTTGAACAATTCGGCCGTCACGCCGCCCATGCCCAGGAGGATCGCGGTCCCCAGGGCATCGCGGCTCAGGCCGAGGATCAGCTCGATACCGCCCGACACCATCTCCTGCACCAGGAACTGCTGCGGGCGGATGCCGGCCTGGGCCTCGACGTCCTGTGCCATGCGCGCCAGGCGGTCACCCACCTGCTCGGGTCCGAGGTTGACGGCCACGCCGCCAACATCACTCTTGTGCGTGATCTCGGACGACAGGATCTTGAGCACCACGCGGTTACCCAGCTCGGTGGCTGCGGCCTGGGCTTCGGCCGGCGTCGTGACGACACGCTCGCGCGCACAGGGCACGCCGAAGCGGGCGAACAGCTGCTTGGCCTGGGCTTCGTCGAGCGAGCCGGCGGGCAGGTCGTCGATGGCCACGGGGGCACCCGCGTCGGCCGGCGCCTGCGCGGCTTGCCAGCGGGAGGCATGCAGCATCCCCTGCAGGGCGGCCGTACAGCTCTCCGCGGCCGCGAAGGCCGGCACGCCACGCTGCGTGAGCAGCGCGCCCACCTGGGGCGCATGCGGGCTGACGTAGGCCAGCACCGGCTTGTCGGACAGCGGCAGGCAGTCCTGGATGGCGCCAGCCATCAGCTCGGGCATGGCCAGGCTGGAGGAGCCAACGATGATGGCCAGCGCGTCGTAGCTGGGGCTGGCCAGCAGGGTCTTGATCGCGCCGCGCAGCAGGTCGGGCTGCAGGCCGGCCAGGGTCACGTCGATGGGGTTGCGGTCCAGCGCTGCGTGGTCTCCGGTCTGCAGCGCGCGCAGGGCGGCGGCCGTCTCGGCATCGGGGGCGGGGGTCTCGAAGCCGGACACGCCCAGGCTGTCCGACACCAGCGTGCCGGCACCGCCCGTGGAGGTGAGGATGGCCACGCGGTTGCCACGCAGCTTGCGGCCGGTGGCCAGGGCAGCGGGGATGTCCAGCAGGTCGGCAAAGGTCTGCGCGCGGATCACGCCCGTCTGGCGGAACAGCGCGTCGTACATGCGGTCCGCGCCGGCCATCGCCCCGGTGTGGGACACGGCGGCCTTGGCGCCCGCTTCCGAGCGGCCGATCTTGAAGGCGACGATCGGCTTGCCCGCCGCGGCGGCGCGCAGGGCAGCGGCGCGGAACTTGGCCGGGTTGCGCACAGCCTCGACGTACAGCGCGATCACGCGGGTGGCCTCGTCGTCCACCAGTGCGTCGATGAAGTCGGACAGCTCCAGGTCCACCTCGTTGCTGGTGGACACCAGCTTGGACATGCCGATGCCGCGAGCCGCGGCGCGCGAGAGCAGCGCGCCCAGGATACCGCCGCTTTGCGACACCACGCCGATGTGGCCCGTGGGGAAATGGTCCATCTCCAGCGCGCCAGTGGCCGACAGCACGATGCGGTCGGTCAGGTTCACCAGGCCGATGGTGTTGGGGCCGAGGATGCGCATGGAGCCGGCGGCTTCGATCAGCTGCGCCTGGCGGCGGGCGCCCTCCTCGCCTGTTTCGGTGTAGCCGCTGGCCAGCACGATGGCGGCGGCACAGCCGCGGGCAGCCAGGTCACGCACGGCCAGGTGCGCGCGCTCGGCGCCGAGCAGCACGATGCCCACGTCAGGCACCTCGGGCAGCGAGGCGATGTCCTTGTAGCAGGCCAGCTCGCCGATACGATCGAGCTTGGGGTTGACGGGGTAGATGGCGCCCGAGAAACCGTGCTTGAGCAGGTAGGACACGGGACGGCCGGCCGTCTTGGTGGGGTCCCCCGAGGCGCCGATGACGGCGACGCTGCGGGGCTGGAGCAGGCGGGAAATCGCGTTCATGGCCATCACCCCTTCGCCGCCGCAGCCTTGGCCAGGAACGCCATGACCGATTCACGGTGCTCGGTGCTGGTGTAGCAGATACCCTGGGCCTGGCTGCCTTGGGCAAACACCTGCTGCGCAGACAGCTCGAAGCTCTGGTTCAGGATGGTCTTTGACAGCGCCAGCGCGGTGCCCGAGCCCTGGGTCATCTCGCGGGCCCAGGCCTGGGCGTCGGCCACCAGGGTCTCGCCCGGGGCCTTGCGGTCGGCGATGCCCAGCGCCAGGGCCTCGTCGACGTCCACCTTGCGGCCGGTGAAGATCAGTTCCTTGGCCTTGGCCAGGCCCACGCGGCGCGGCAGGAAGTACATGCCGCCGCCATCGGGGATGATGCCGCGGTGGATGTAGGACCAGGTGAAGCTGGCCCACTCGCTGGCGATGATGAAGTCGCAGGCCAGCGCGGTGTCGGCGCCCAGGCCCGAGGCCGCGCCGTTGACGGCGGCGATCACCGGCTTGGGCATGGTGTGCAGCAGGGACTGGGTGTGGTGCACGCGCTGCTGGCGGTGCCAGCCGTTGAAGGCAACCTCACCGGTGGGTGCGTTCATGCGCCGCTCCATGCCGGCGATGTCGCCGCCGGCGCAAAAGCCCCTGCCCGCCCCCGTCAGCACCAGGGCCCGGATCGCCTTGTCGGCGGCCACGCGCTCCAGCGCATGGATGAACTCGGTGCGCATGTCGTCGCTCATGGCGTTGCGCTTGTCGGGCCTGTTCAAGGTCAGCGTGGCGATACCGCCGTCGACTTGCAGGTCGATCAATTGATAAGTCATGGGGTGCTTTCGGGGGAGAGGCAGGGCCGGCGCTCAGTCGGCCTTGATGTTGTTTTCCTTGACGATCTTTCGCCAGCGCGCTTCCTCGCGGCGCACGAAGGCATCGAGTTCTTCCGGCGCGCCGGCGCTGACCACCAGGCCCTCGTGCTCAACCTTCTTGCGGAACTCCTCGGCCTGGGAGGCCTTGCGGGCGGCGGCATTGAGCTTGGCGATCGCGTCGGCAGGCGTGCCGGCGGGCGCGTACAGGCCATACCAGCTTTCCACTGCGTAGCCGGGCACCGTTTCAGCCACGGTGGGAACGCCCTTGAGGGCGGGCGAACGCTCGGGCGTGGTCACCGCGACGGCGCGCAGCTTGCCGCCGTCGATGAAGGCGCCCACTGCGGAGGATGTGGCAAACATCATGTCCACCTGTCCGCCGAGCAGGTCGGTGATGGCCGGGCCGGCGCCCCGATAGGGAATGTGGGTCATCTTGACCTTGGCGAGGTTGGTGAACATCTCGCCCGCCAGGTGGGCAGAGGTGCCATTGCCCTGCGAGGCGAAGGACAGCTTCTCAGGCCTGGCCGTGGCGGCAGCCACGATGTCCTTGACCGTCTTGTGCGGGCTGTCGGCACGCACCACCAGCACGTTGGGGCCGCGGCCGATCAGGATCACCGGAGCGAAGGCCTTGTCAGCCGAGTAGGGCAGCTTTGCCACCAGGCTGGGGTTGACCGCATGCGCGAACGAGGCGACCACCAGGGTGTAGCCGTCAGCCGGACTCTTGGCCACGGCATCCGTGCCGATCAGGGTGCCGGCGCCTGGCTTGTTCTCGACGATGACGGGCTGGCCCAAGGCCTGCGACATGCCGGCGCCCAGGGTGCGGGCGATCAGGTCGGTACCGCCGCCAGGCGCAAATGGCACGACCAGGCGCACCGGCTTGTCAGGGAAGGTGCTGGCGTGCGCGGGGGCCGCCAGGGTCACGGCGATGCAGGTAGCGGTACCGAGCCGGGTGATGAATGTGCGAAAGCTGGAAGTCATGGCTTTGTCTCCTGACGGTTATCGTGGTTGTTCAATGGCGCCTGCCGCGGCATGCGGCCACCAACAGGGAGGAAGCTTAGTGAGGACGTGTCGCTTTGGCACCCCTCCAATTCCACTGCTTGGAATTCCCTACACTCCTGCCATGCCCTCGCCGAAAGCCCCGGATCAAGCTGCCGCCATGACATCCACGGATCGACGCCCACCGGCTTCGGAGAAGCCGGGCCTATCACCCAGCAACCGCTCGCTGGAGCGCGGCATCGAGATCCTTCGCGCCTTCCGCCCCGGCTCGGCGCTCCTGGGGAACATGGAACTGGCCGAGCGCACCGGCCTGTCCCGGTCGACGGTGAGCCGGCTGACGCAGACGCTGGTCGGTGCCGGTTTCCTGCAGATCGACCCGCGCACGCGCACGTACCGGCTGGCGCCCACGGTCCTGAGCCTGGCGCACGCCATGCGCGCCGGCTCAACGGTGCTGGCCGTCGCGGCGCCCCTGATGCGGGCCGCGGCGCAGGCCCACCGGATCAACGTCGGCCTGGCCGCGCCGGACCGGGATGAAATGGTCTACCTGGAGTCGATCCGCTACAACCCGCGCCCCTCGCTGCGATCGGTGGTCTCAGGCCAGCGTGTGCCGATGGAGCTGACGTCGCTGGGGCGTGCCTACCTCGCAGGCGCGGCGCCCGAGCGGCGCGATGCACTGCTGGAACACTTGCGTCGTGTGCGTGAAACGCAGTGGCCGCAGCTCGGGCCCGAGATCCTCCGCTCGATCGATGCGGTGGCACGGCGGGGGTACTGCACGGCGAGCTGGCAACCGGAGGTTGTGGCCGTCGCGACCCCGATTTGCTTCGAGGGAGGCGATTACGCGCTGAACATGAGTGTTTCGACAGCCGAGCCGGTCAGCACCGCCGTGGATCGGCTCGCGCCCCTGCTCATGCAGCTCAAGGAGGAGATCGTCCGGGGATGGCAGGCCACCGGGGAGTGACACCGACGCGTGCGGGCGGAGTCACGTCCCGCCCTACGCCTCAGGGATCGATCCGGATGTTGGCGTCCTTGATCACCTTGCCGATCTTGGCCAGGTCTTCCTGGATAAAGGCCTTGAATTGCTCGGGGCTGGACGGGTTCGGAACAAAGGAAAGCTCCTGGAACTTCGCTCGCAGGGCCGGCGCATCCAAGGCCTTCGCGATCTCGGCATTCAGCCGGTTGACGATGGGCGTGGGCGTATTGGCCGGCGCCCAGACACCATACCAGGACAGCAACTCGTAGCCCGGGATGCCGCTTTCTGATACGGTCGGCACATCGGGCAGGTTGGGCAGGCGGGTCTTGCTGGTCACGCCGATCACCTTCAGGCGGTTGGCCTTGACGAAGGGAAATACGCCCGGCATGGGAGAAACCGCCGCCGACACGTGTCCGCCGATCACGTCGGTCAGCTGGGGCACTGCGCCCTTGTAGGCGACGATCTGCATCCCCATGTCGAGCGCGCGGTTGAACAGCTCCTCGCTCAGGTGGCTCGTCGTTCCGAGGCCCGAGGTAGCCCAGGTGTATTTCCCGGGCGTTGCCTTGGCTATCTGAGCGAGCTCCGTCACGTTACGTGCCGGCACCGAATTGTTCACGACGACCAGCAGGGGCACATACCCGATCTGCCCGACGGGCGTGAAGTCCTTGGTCACGTCGTAGGTCTTCTGAGCTACCACCAGGGGAAGGTAGGCGTGGCTGGAGGCATTGAAGATCAGCGTGTAGCCGTCCGGCTTGGCTTTCATGGCCGCCAACGTACCGACCAGGCCCGAGGCGCCCGGCATGTTGTCGACCACGATGGACTGCCCCAGCTGCTTCTGGAGCTGTTCGGCGACCAGGCGTCCGGTGTTGTCGATGGAGCCGCCCGGAGTGTAAGGAATGATCATACGGATGGACTTGCTCGGGTACGAATCCGCGGGCTGCGCCAGCGCGCCCAGGCACAAGCCCAGGGCGCCGGCCAGTGTTCCCATGACGAATCGGCGGGAAGGTTTCATGACATGTCTCCTGCTGTTTGGTTGAAGTTGCGGGGGGGGGAAGCTCAGGCCTTTGCGTAAACCGACCGTGCGAAACGGCTGACCGCTGTGGCAAGGGCGGCGGGCTGTTCGGGGAGCAAGGCATGCCCGGCGTCCTTGATCTCGTCCTCGGCGACACGCTCGCCCAGGTAGGCCTTCATGATCCGGGGTATGACCACGGCGTCGAACTCGGCTCGGATGTCGAGGATCGGTACCTGGTCGCCGGCCGAGAAATACGCATCGATCGGAGTGTGAATGCGCGCATGGCTCTGGGCATGGTGGGCATCCTGGCTCCATCCTTCGAGCCAGACGCGCGGGTCGTGGCCCGGCGCGAAGAACGCGGCACGCAGGCACTCGAGGCGCCGCTCCAGCGGCAGGGACGGATCGCCCGACCCGTCGATCTCCGCGCGCAGGCGGCTGTAGGGCTTTTCGTCGGAGCCGGGCGGCATCTTGCCCGCCGAAGCGGCCGCCATGACGACGGCGCGCACCAGGTCCGGCCGGTCCGCTGCCAGCATGCGCGCCGGCTGGCTGCCCCATGCATGGCCGACGACCACCACCGGGCCCGTCTTCTCCTGGTCGAGAACGGCCGCCACGTCTGCGGCGAAATCATGCAGGCTCAGGTCCTCCATCGGTCCGCGGCTGCGACGGATCCCGCGCGGTTCGGGCAGCAGTACACGGAACCCGTCGGCGGCGAGCATTCCCGCCACCTCCTCGAAATCCCTGGCGGAACGCGCCAGGGAAGGCAGCATCACGATCACCTCGCCGGCGCCCAGGTCCGCGTATTCGACCGTCACCGCCTGCGCCGCATGGCCCGCCCGATGGCTGGCAAACTTCACGTTCATGTCCACGCTGGGTCCTTCTGTCATGTTGATTCGCTTTCGTTACCGGACGGCCCTGCCAGGGCGCGCCGCGTCGCGGTGGGTCAATCCGGCTTGATGTTGGCGCCCACCACCACCTGCCGCCAGCGGGCCACCTCTTCGCGCATGAAGGCGGCCATCTCCGCCGGGGAGTTCACCGCGACGGCCATCCCTTCACGGGCCAGGTTTTCCGCATAGCCGGGCACGGCAATCGCCTTACGCAGCGCGCCGTTCAAGCGCTCCAGGATTGCCGGCGGCGTCCCCTTGGGCGCGAACAGCCCGTACCAGACTTCGGCGGTGAAGCCGGGCAGGAATTCCGCCACCGTGGGTACGTCCTTGTAGGCGCCCACGCGCTGTGGCGAGGTCACGGCCAGCGCGCGCATGCGACCGGTCTCGACGAACTTGTGCGTTCCCCCGGCCGTGCCCACCAGCAGGTCGACCTGCCCGCCCAGCAGGTCCGTGTACGCGGGACCTGCGCCGCGATAAGGAATGTGCAGGATCCGCACCCCGGCGGCCGACTTGAAAAGCTCCGCGGCGAGGTGGACGGCCGACCCGTTGCCCGAGGAGGCATAACTGAGCTTGCCTGGGTTCTGCCTGGCAAACGTGATCAGGTCACGCAGGGTCTTGAAAGGGCTGTCGGCCCGCACCACGATCACGTTGGGACCCTGGCAGATGCGGCCCACCGGCGGCAGGTCCGCCAGGGTGTCAAAAGGCAGTTGCGGTGCCAGCGACGCATTGATGGCCAGTGAAGAGGTTGTCATCAACAAGGTGTGTCCGTCGGGCGCCGACTTGGCGACGAAATCGGCGCCGATGGCCGTGCCTGCTCCGGGCTTGTTGTCGATGAACAGGGTCTGTCCCAGGTCCTGGCCCATGACGGACAGCAAGGGTCGCCCGATCACGTCGGTACCGCCGCCCGGTGCAAACGGGATGACGACGCGAATCGACTTGCTCGGGAATGCCTGTGCACGGACGCCTGCCGACGCAAGCGCAAGGCTGCCTGCACCGGCCACGAGGGCGGCATTGAAGCTGCGGCGATGGAGAAAGGAAATGTCTTGCATGGCTGCGGGCAGGGTCTTTTAGTTGCCAGGCTTTGCCGGGAACCGGTACAGGGCTTGCGGGTTGTGCACAAGCAGCTGCGCCAGCGCGTGCTGCGACGGCGCGATGCGCGCCAGCGCATCGACCAGTTCACCGTCATCGGGAATATGGGTGTGGTTCGGGTGGGGCCAGTCCAGGCCCCAGACGCAGCGCTCGGGGAAGCGTTCGACCAGCAGACTCGCCAGGGCCACACCCGCCGGATAGCCATCACCGGCCCGGCAACGCGAGTCGATGCGGTCGATGCCGCTGACCTTCACATGGAAGTTCGGGTGCTCCATCAGCCGCAGGAGGCCCTGGAAATCCGCATGGTCGGCGCCGCGCGTGGCATCCACCCGCCCCATGTGGTCGATGACCACCGGGACCATGCTGTCCACCAGGGACTGCCCCACGGAATGCACGAGTTCGCTCTCAAAATGAACCTGCAGGTGCATGCCAACCGCCGCAAGGCGCGGCGTCAGGGCCACCACGTCCCGGACATCGGCGCCGCCGGACAGGTGCCGCATGAAGTTGAAGCGAACCCCGCGGAAACCGCACCCGGCCAGGCGCTCCAGCTCCCTGTCCGTGACCTCCAGCGGCACACGCGCAATGCCCAGGTAGTTGCCGCCACCAGCCTCGATCGCATCCTCGACGGCCCGGTTGTCATACCCGTGCGTGACCGACTGCACGATCACGCAGCGCTGGATCCCGAGGCGGCGGTGCAGCGCGAACAGTGCTTCCTTGGGCGCGGGGGCCGGTGCCGCCCCAGGGTGGGAACCATACGGGAAGCGATCGACCGGCCCAAACACATGGACATGGCTGTCGCAGGCCAGGGGGGGAAGCTTGATCGAGGGCTGGCTGGCCTCGTCCATGTAGGTCTGGACGAAGACCTGTGTGGAGACGGAACTCATGGAGTATGCATGGGGGAGTTGGAGACGCCGGGATCAGGCCATGACGGGCAGGCCGACCAGCCGTTGCAGTTCATCGAGGTCCAGCCCTTCGACCGCCTCCACCAGGCGTAGGCCTTGTGGGGTGCAGGCCAGGGTGGCCAGGTCGGTGTAGATGCGCTTGACGCAGCCGACGCCGGTGAGCGGATAGGTGCATCGCTCCACGATCTTGCTGCTCCCCTGCTTGGTCAGGAGGTCCATCATCACCCAGGTCTGCCGGGCCCCCGTGGCCAGGTCCATGGCGCCGCCCACCGCGGGGATCGCGCCGGGCTCTCCGGTACTCCAGTTGGCCAGGTCCCCGGTGGCGGACACCTGGAAGGCGCCCAGCACGCAGATGTCGATATGGCCGCCGCGCATCATGGCGAAACTGTCCGCGTGGTGGAAATACGCGCCGCCCGGCCGAAGCGTGACGGGTTGCTTGCCGGCGTTGATCAGGTCGTAATCTTCCTGGCCGGCCAGGGGCGCCGGCCCCATGCCAAGGATACCGTTCTCGCTGTGGAGGATGACGTCCAGGTCAGGCGGGATATGGTTCGCCACCAGCGTGGGCTGGCCGATGCCGAGGTTGACGTAGGCGCCATCATGGATGTCCGCGGCAACGCGGCGCGCCAGTTCGTCCTTGGTCCTGCGGGTGTACGTGCTCATGCCTTGAAGCCTCCGGCCTGGGTGGCCACGCGCGCGACGCGAACCACCTGGCTCACGAAGATGCCCGGCGTCACGACGGCCTCCGGGTCCAGCTCACCGAGTTCGACCAGTTCATGGACCGTGGCAACCGTGCGGCGTGCCGCCATCGCCATCACCGGCCCGAAGTTGCGGGCCGCCTTGCGGTAGGTCAGGTTGCCCCAGCGATCGCCCTGCTCGGCCCTGATCAGGGCCAGATCCCCGTGGATCGGGTACTCGAGGACGTAGTGCCTGCCGCCGATCTCGCGCGTTTCCTTGCCGTGGGCCAGTTCGGTGCCGTAGCCGGTGGGGCAGAAGAACGCGCCGATGCCGGCGCCAGCCGCGCGCAGCCGCTCCGCCAGGTTGCCCTGGGGCACCAGCTCCAGCTCGATCGCGCCGCTGCGGTAGAGGCTGTCGAACACATGACTGTCAGCCTGCCGGGGAAAGCTGCAGATGATCTTGCGTACGCGGCCGGCCTTGAGCAGGGCCGCCAGCCCCGCATCACCGTTTCCCGCGTTGTTGTTCACGATCGTCAGGTCGCGAGCGCCCTGCTCGATCAAGCCGTCGACCAGCTCATTGGGGATGCCTGCCGTGCCGAAGCCGCCGACGAGCACGGTGGCGCCATCGGGCGTACCTTGCAGCGCCTGGGCCACCGAGTCGGAGATCTTGTTGATCATGGGGTGGGAAGGAGGACTCGTTGGAACATCGTGCGGACGGTGCCGCGGAACATGGGGCGGACGCGGTCGCTCCAGGGGGTGTGCCGCACCGCCAGCCACTCGGGACACTCCAGCACCATGGGTGTGGTGAGGTCGTAGCAGGCGATGAAACGCGGGCTGCCCTGCGGACGGCAGAAGCGGCGCGCGCGGATGGTGCCGGGGACTCGGGCCAGGCCGGGCAGGTGCTCGGTGTCGTACCAGGCGGTGAACTCGTCCAGGTCACGCTCCGACACGTCGGTCTCCACGGCGTAATGGTGGGTGACCGCCTCGCCGTGGCTGGCGCCGGCGAGGTCCAGGAGGGGCTGCAGCGCCCGCCAGGCAACGTCGCCTGGCGCCGGCGGCGCCAGGCGGGTGTAGGCCCGCCAGGATGCGCCATCCAGGGCACGCCACAGGTCGACCTGCTGGTCCTGTGCCAACAAGGGTTCCGGGACGCTGCCAGTGCCGGCCGCCATCCAGACGGGAGTGATCGTCATGACAGGGCTCAGTGCTCGACGTTCAACGCCACGAGAAAGCGCGACACCATGTTGTACGCGGCCACGGTCGCCACCAGGTCCACCAGTTCGCCGGGCGTGTATTGCGCCTGCAACTGGCGCATCAGCGCATCGGGGACCACGATGTCCCGTGTCATCGCATCGGTCAGCTCGAGTACCTGGCGCTCGGCGTGCGTGAAGCACGCGGCCAGGGCCGGCTCCCCCACGGCGTCGATCTTCTCCTGCGGCACACCGGCGCGCTGGGCATGGGGCACATGGGCGTCGAACTCGAAGCGGGCACCGTTCAGCACGGCCACGCGCAGGATCACCAGCTCGCGCAGGTCCGCCGGGACCGAGGACCGGTTGCGCACGGCGGTGAGCATCGCTTCCCAACCCTGAGTGATCGGCGCGCTATTGAGCAGCACCTGGTACAGGAGGGAGATGCGCCCGCGTTCGCGCAGGATTCTCTCCTCGATGTCGGCCAGCGCCGGACGGGTCCCGGGGACGACCAGGGGAACGCGGACAGGGGACGCGCTCATTGGTCGACCGTGATGCCACGCGCCTTGATCAGGCGGGCCCACTTCTCGGTGTCGGACTTGAGCAGGGCGGCGAGTTCCTGGGGGGTCGAAGACTTGGGCTCCGAGCCGGCCTGCAGGAGCTTGGCGCTGGCCGCGGGATCCGCCACGGCGGCCTGGACCGCCTTGTTCAGGGCCTCCACCACGGCCGGGGGCGTCTTGGCGGACACGAACAAGGCGTACCAGTTGTTGGTGTCCATGCCCCGGATGCCTTGCTCCTCGAAGGTCTTCACCTCCGGCAGGCCGGGATGCCGCTTGGGTGCGGCCACGCCCAGCGCCTTCAGGCGGCCGCCCTTGATCTGCCCCAATACGGCAGCCACGTCAGCGAACGCGCCTGCGACCTGCCCGCCCAGCAGGTCCGTCAAGGCCGGCGCCATGCCGTTGTAGGGAACGTGCAGGAAGTCCACGGAGGTGACCCCCTCCATCTGCGCTAGGGCGAGATGGGGAATGCTGCCGCGACCGGACGACGCGATGGCCTGGCCCGTCTTCCCGGCCCGGGCTGCCGCCAGGAATTCGGGCATGTCACGCGCCGGCTCCTTGAGGCTGGTGACAAAGACTTCGACGTTGTTGGAGACCAGCGACACCGGCGCGAAATCGCGCTGGGTGCTGTAAGGCAGCTTGTCGTACAGCGCCGGGTTGATCGCGGCAGCGCCCACGCTGGTGATCCAGATCGTGGAGCCATCCGCCTCGGCGCGCAGGACTTCCGCGGCGCCGATGGCGCCGTTCGCGCCGGGCTTGTTCTCGATGATCACGTTGCGGCCCAGCGCGCGCCCTAAGGGCTCGGCGATCGTGCGGGCGGTGAAATCGACCGGGCCGCCCGGTGCGAAGGACACCACGATACGGACCGGCTTGCTGCTGGTCTGCGCATGCAGCGAGGTGGCCAGCAGCAGGGCCGATGCGGCAGCGATCCAATTTCTTCTGTTCATGTCGTTGTCTCCTGTCGTAGTTTTCAGTCGCGCCGAGGCGGATTCAGTCGCAGCGGGCCGTCATGCCGCCGTCGACCACGATCTCGGTCCCGGTGACAAAGCGCGCATCCTCGCTGGCCAGGAACAGGGCTGCGCTAGCTGTGTCCCGTCCATCCCCCATGAACCCCAGGGGAATCCGTGAAACGCGCTGCGCGAGCAGGGCATCGACATCCCCGCCAGTACGCTGCTTGGCAAGCCGCACCTCGACCATGGGGGTATGCAACTGGCCCGGCACCACCGTGTTCACGCGTACGCCATCGGGCGCGTGCTGCACGGCCACCACACGCGAAAGCTGGATCACGCCGGCCTTGGTGGCGGCGTAGGCCACCTGCGCGCTGCCCGTCCAGCGCAGGCCGGAGGTGGAAGCGACGTTGACGATGGCGCCGGACTTCCTCGCCACCATCGTGGGCAGGACATGCTTGCAGGTGAGGAAGACGCTCTTGAGGTTGAAGTCCACCTGGCTGTCCCAGACTTCCTCCGTCATTTCCATCGGCCCCCCCTTAGCAGAACCGCCCACGTTGTTGATCAGGATGTCGATGGTCCCGAACTCCTCCAGACACCGGTCCACCATGGCCTTGACGCTGGCTGCGCTGGTGACGTCGCACTCGCAGGTGAGGATGGACTTCGCGGCCACACCCGACCGCTCCAAGGTTTCGGCCAGCCGATCCGGGTCCCTGTCCACGGCGAGTACCTTGGCACCCTCCTGCGCCAGCCTGACCGCCATGGCTCGGCCATTTCCCCAGCCGGCACCAACGCAACCGGCTCCGGTCACGATTGCCACCTTCGACTCGAAACGATTCATCGGATCCATCCGTCCTGTGTTTTCAACTGGGACGAAGTCTCACTGAAGGATGGAAGGAGATAAACTGAATATCACCTATACCAGATATTCATTATCCAAATGGATCTCAAGCAGCTTGAACATTTCGTCACCGTGGCCGAGAAGGGCAGCGTCAGCCGGTCGGCTGTCGCAATGAATGTGTCGCAGCCCACCATCAGCCGGCATGTGAGCCTGCTGGAGCAGGAGCTGGGGCAGCGGCTTCTAGAGCGCACCGGGCGCGGCGTGAAGCTGACCGACGCCGGCCAGGCCCTGCTGGTTCATGCGAAGGTGATGCTGGGTGCGGCTGCCCAAGCGCGGTTCGAGATCAAGGACATGAGGAGTGATCCCACTGGGAAGGTCGTCATCGGCCTGCCTCACCGGGTGGCAGTGGGCCTGTGCGTCCCGCTGGTCCAGCGGTTCCGCCAGGCGCTGCCCAGCGCCATGGTCTCGGTGATCGAGGGCTTGAGCTTGGCACTGCGTGAGGACCTGATCGGCGGCCGCATCGACATCGCCATGCTGTTCGACCCTGCGCCAACGCCGTTGCTGAAGTACGAGCCTCTGCTGCGGGAACGCCTGATGCTGATGTCGCCGCCCGGGACCCGCCTTCCCGCTCAGGTGAGCGTCCAGTCACTCAAGGATTTCCCGATGGTCCTGCCATCGAGCCCGAACCCGATTCGCAACCTCGTGGATGCCGTGCTGCTGCCCCGGAAGATCAACCTGGACATCATCGCGGAAGTGGGCGCAGTGCATTCGGCGTTGGCCCTGGTGGAGCGCGGCGTCGCTTGTTCGATTCTTCCCGAGAGCGCGATCACGCGCGGTCCATCGCGAAGCCGGGTCGTGCAGTCACCGATCGGTCCGCCTGCGATGTGGAACCAACTCGTACTGGCCGTTCCTACGGCTCGCCCGCTCAATCGGTTGACGCAGCAGGCAGTCAAGCTGCTGCGCGAACTGGATTTTCGAAACATGCCGGGGTCATGCGATAAAAACCCTGGCTCAGGCGAACTGCGTGCCGCACACTGACGCCATGCGTCAACCTCTCCCACTGCAGCGGCATCCCAACGGCGACCTCCTGCTGCCTGCCGAGGCGGCACAGTTCCTCGTGGGCGAATTGCGCGACCTGCAAGCCTTGCTGAGCCATGAGCATGGCCGGCGAATGGAAGAACCCGGACGCACCGAAACTGGCCAGGAGACGGCCTTCAGGCAGGACGCCGTCGACCAGTTGTCTGCAGCGGTCGGCATCAAGGCAGCCACAGTCCCTGTGGCCTCCATGCCGTCCACGACCCACACCGTGAACCACAGCGGCGCGCTGGAGCGCGTCAACCGCCTGTGCGATTGGCTCGAGGCGGCGGCCTGAGGCGCAGCCGTCCCCTCACGGCAGCAAATCCAGCGCCCGCATGTACTGCGGCTGCGCCATCAGCGCGTCCCACGACAGCGCGGGGTGCCGCGGCAGCAGGTCCAGCCGGCGCAGCTCGCTGGCCTCGCTGGGCCGCCACTTGGCCTGGCGGCGCGCCTTGTCCAGGCCCTCGATCAGTTCATCGACGGCCTGGCCACCTGCGGTGTCCACCGACTGGTTGCACAGGAGCACCATGTCACAGCCCGCGTTGAGGGCCACGGTGGCCGCCTCGGTGTAGCTCACCTCGCGGCCGTCGATCAGGCGCGCGCCAGCCATGCTCAGATCGTCGCTGAAGATCGCGCCCTGGAAGCCCAGCTTCCCGCGCAGGATGTCGTTGAGCCATTTGCCCGAGAAGCCCGCTGGCCGCGAATCCACCTTGGGGTAGATCACGTGCGCCGGCATCACGCTGGTCAGCGTGGCGCTGAGCCACTCATAGGGCGCGGCATCGTCAGACAGGATGGCCTTGAGCGAGCGCTTGTCCACCGGGATCTCGGTGTGCGAGTCGGCCTTCACGAAGCCATGCCCCGGGAAGTGCTTGCCGCAGTTGGCCATGCCCGCCTGCAGCAGGCCATGCATCACCGCCTTGGCCAGCACCGTGGCCACGCGCGGGTCGCGGTCGAAGGCGCGGTCGCCGATGACGCCGCTTTCACCATAGTCCAGGTCCAGCACGGGCGTGAAGCTGAAATCCACGCCGCAGGCACGCAACTCGCTCGCCAGGACATAGCCGCAGGCGGTCGCGGCGTCGGTGGCAGCCATGGCGCCGGAGCCTGGCCCGCCCGCGCTGTCATCCAGCCACATCTCGCCCAGACGGCGCATGGCCGGCACATGCGTGAAGCCATCGGTCTTGAAGCGCTGCACTCGGCCACCTTCGTGGTCCACGCAAATGAGCACGTCGGGCCGCAGGGCCTTGATCTCGGTGCACAAGGCGGTCAACTGTGCGCGGCTGGCCCAGTTGCGCGCAAACAGAATCAGGCCACCGGTCAGCGGGTTGAGCAGACGGCGGCGATCGTCGGCGT
>JACCDG011012447.1_pt1 | contig 17818 bp, 7 predicted proteins | sample 7442471 | NCBI WGS metagenome assembly JACCDG01 (sample SAMN15323444, study PRJNA562643) | freshwater metagenome | isolation source: river surface water | place: USA:Blue River Watershed | collected 2017-08-17 | reverse complement strand
TTGTTGGTTGCATGTTCTTTGTTTGTCATTGGACACGCAGCAAGTTACTCAAAAGCAGAAGTTCGCCGTATGCGAAATGCAAAAAAAACCGAACTCGCAGCAGCAACAAAAAAAGAAATGCGCCGCATCTTGCGTGGCATTGAACTTGTTTTCTCTGATGAGATTGAAGGAGTTTCAACCAAAACAACATATAGCGTTGCCTTACATAAAATCACCAAAGAAATTAAAACCGCTGAAGACAATATTGAAAAAGAAATAGAACTACAAAAAAACTTTTTGGTAGATTATAAACGTGATGCAGACAGTTACCTTCACAGAAAAAAAGTAACTCCTGTCTTTAATTTCACCGGACTCAAACAAATCCTAGCCTTTGCAAAATCAATCGAGAAAATCCTTAAAGAAGCAAAAAAACACAAGCTTGATAAGCCAGAATTTCCAAGCCTGGATGAAGACTTAACTGTTGAAGCTGCGAGCTAAAACAAAATAACAATCAAATAAAAAAGGACCTGTTTTTACACAGGTCCTTTTTTATTTTTAAAAACTGTTTTTTAGAATGCAAACATGCACTCACCACCAACTGTGACATTACGCACACTGCGGCAACCACCAACTGGATACTTCACAAAGAAGCTCACCCCTGGAGCCGTAAAGGTGTTTTCTTGGGTTCGGTTAAAATGAAGCCTAAACAGTAAGTCGTGAGACGATGATTCTTTGAGCGATTCTGCGGAATTTACAACTGCAGTACTAAAATCATTATCCTGAGGAATCAGGGTATGATCACCCGTTTTTGCAAAGTGGTATGATAAACTTGCCCACAATCCTTCAACTGGTAAATGAACACGCGAGAAGAGGCTAAATCTCCACGTACGTGCATGCTGCATGCGAGCACGACCTTTTGAGAGGAGCAAGTATTCCGTTTGATTAAGGTTAGTTTTTAAGCGACGTGGCTTGGTAACATCGGCAAGCCAAAGAACGTCAACACAAACCCCAGCAGAAGCTCGCTCATGAACCTGAACCTCAAGGCTTCCTTTTGCTGGAATACCCCAAGCACCGTTTGAACCCAATGGAACAGAGAAAATTTGATCAATGTCACCATCAAGCATGCGAGATGTTGGCACCAAGATCCCTAAAGCAGCTTCAAGCCTTACGTGTTGGACCAGCTCGAGTTCTTGTTTGAATTCATGCTGCCATTCAAGCTGCAAAACCGCATCCCCTTGACCAATTTTGCTCCAGTTGTTGATATCAAGTGAACCCACAACATTAACAAAATCCTTAAGCCTGCTGGTAAACCCAATTTGCCGCTCCTCACCTCCAAGCGCCGTGATATCTGAATGATCTGTCCATGAAATCCCTTCAACACGTACCGCTTTGATAGGCATGTACCCTGCAAGACTAAACTTACCGGGAATAGATTCTGGTGTAGCAAGCACGCCGCGCGCCCAAACCGTCACATCCGTTTGCTGGAACCGTCCATCCACCGTAAATAAGCCCCAATCGTTGTTGTAGGTTTGTTGTACGGTATTTACAAAATACTGTTCAGGATTTTCGTTATCTGGAAAGGTAATAACATTGTCAGAAAGCATCGCTTGCGCTGATTGTTGCGGTGCATAGATTTGGAGTACCGGCACTTGTTTTCCATCACCGTCATATCCATACGATGAAGAAAATCCATGCTCAAGAAATGCACCCGTCATAAACTTACGGTTACCACCATCGAACAACTGCAAAAATCCCACGTCCTGTGCACGTAAAAAATTGGCCGAGTATGCAGCCTGCACGGCAGAAGTCATCCAAAATCCAAGAAAAACGAAAAGCCATGACATTTTCAGGCTTTTTTTAGAATGAGCGGCAAAATGTATCATGTTTTTAAATCCTACTTTGGTCTGAAAAGGTTTACGCTTTGTACACATAGATGCTGCCACCTGATGTTACGACACGCGCGCCATCAACCGGAACATCAGAAATTTCACCAATTTGAGCGTCATTCGAAATAACAGTAAATGCACTCACCGTAGATCCGTCGCTATTTGCAAGCACATCAACGCCACCACCCTGAGATAAATGTTTACCAGGTAATTCGTACTGTACTGCATCACCACCGTTATACATTTTACCCTCAAGCCGCGTAAACGCCCGTTTAATGGTTGGGGTTGTTGTTGACGAAACAGAGCCACTAGACGTTAAATTAATCTTAAATTGGTAATGCTCACTTTGATTTTTCAACACACGAGATGTAAGAACATCAACATTAATCCAGGCACTGTTAAGACCCGTAGGATTACCAGATGTAATGGTTGCTGGCGCTGGTGTTGTAACTTTTATCGACCCAATTGGCCCAAGATTTGCCCCTTGGTACAACACGGGAGTGATTGGAGAAATAAACGAATCAGCCGTATCTGCCACTTGCAGTAAATACAATCCTTTTGTTGTGCCTACAAGAAGCATTTTTCCACCAACAACGGCGATATCACGCATGTATTCACCAGGATCCGTAAAAATAGTTGTGGTATCAAACAATCCAAGAGCAGCAGGAGACGAAGCTTGAAACTTCGCTTCAGTTGCAACAAAAGCCTGAATTTTATTCTTGCCCATGCAAATAACCAATGGCGCCAAACTACTATTTGATGGATTTACCAAATTCATCGTAACAATTTTATACACAGGACCAACAACATCTGTAATTTGTGTCCAGCTTTGTGAACTCAGTGCAGGTTGTGTGGAACCATTTGTATCATTAAACGATGCTGGAAGCGCAGTCCAACCTCTACCGTCTGATGCACGACAAAGAACAGCCAAACCTCGATACCCACCAGCGAACACCCATCCAGGAAGACGTTGGGGAAGCGCAAGGCAATACAAGCTTCTAATCGAATTCAACACCGTGTCTGCACTAAAAAACTGATAGCGAGAAGTATCTAATTTATTTGGATATCTACATGACCCAACATCACCAATCGCTTTTTGGGAAATGTACGCAAGCGCAACTTTGTTATAGCCAAAAGCCCCCATCAGGTTGACCGTGGTTGCATTATCATTAGAAATCATCGGCATATTTTTGAGATTGTACATACCATGCGCATTCGTCCCAAAGTCACCTTCAAGGGTTTTGGCAAATGAGTAAATCGACTGTAAACCATCACGCGCAACATCAACCAGAGAATGGCTCTTCCAAGAAATTTCTTCTACACGTGAAGAGTCGTGATTCACGGCAACAAGAGTGTCGGTATGCGCACTGTAACCGATTGACGCAATATTTTCGTTCTCACCACTTACTTTTTTCCATGAAGTCCATCCAACAAGCTTTTCATCACTGTCAGTCATCGCAGTTGAAGCAAACACGCCACATGAACCATCAATCCCCTGTGGATTAGCAACACTTACAAAAATTGTTTTCCCTGCAACAACCATATCTGTCACAATCGCACGCGCATTGGTTGGCAAGTAACCACCACCAACAACATGTTTTGCATAATCATTACCACTGTTGCCCGTCTCGCTCCACGTTGAAGATGCGAGCACAGCTGTTGTTGCATGTGTTGTTGAGGTTGCTATTTTACCAGCATCTGCACCACTAACCACCAACGGCAAAGCATAAATTCTGTTAAGTTTTGCCCCAACCAGGCCCGTGCCATTAGAAGCAACACCAGCGTAGTTTGTTCCATTAAAAATCAAATATGAACGAGTGTTTGCCGGGGTTCCCGTATCGATGCGCGTGTGCATGGTACGAACTTTAAGAACATGCTTAAAACCCGTTGTGTCCGCAACCGTACCTTCCAGTAACTTGCCGGTTGTGCTTGAAGCATTTCCCGCCGCATTCCAACCAACAAAAGTCAATCCCATATCATTATCAGAGCCGTTTCCATCGACTGTCTTTGAAAATGCAAGGTATGCTCCGCCAAAAACGCTATCAAACCACATATCTTCAAGCGCACGATACGTAAGCGCACCTGTTTGACCCGATTGAGCAGCTAAGGGAGCGCCGCCAGAACGCAAGTCATAGACAAAGGTATCGTCTTTATCAAGTGAAGGGGTTCCAGTGGCATTGAGCTTAAACAGACGTACGCAATTGTTGTGACCACTCGAAAAATCATTACGCGTACTATCTGGGATTGCCGCTAAAGCAACAACCGTATCACCCTTCTTACCACAGGCAATATTAATGATGCGCGATGCGAGGGGCGTAGAAGCAATATCTTTTACATCTGCAATAGTGTTTTGCGCATACAAGGCGCCCTCGCTTAGCAAGTACAAATTTTTACCGCCGAAGGAATTTGTCTGAGCAATTTCAGTATGTGGAACAACAAAAACTAATGAGTTATAAGACCCTAACGTCCAAATTGGTTGATCATTAAGATCAGTCAGGCGCGTTGAAGAAGTTAAGCCCGCGCTTGCTGGCGCAGAAAGAGCGCCTCCGCCAACATATAAAACTAATGAATTAGTACCTTGGTTCGGAAATGTCGTTCCAACATACAGACGGCGCATTGTGCTATCAAACACAGAAAGCCGTCTATTTCTCCACAATGTTGTGTTGTCTTCAAGGTCTAAGTTTGCCGTCTGAACCTGAGAAAAGGCACTTGGCGCAATAGCTGCAAAAGTTGGAAATGCACTTCCTGTACGCGCAAGAATGGTGTTGTCATCACGAAGAGCAACTAATGTTGAAGGAGTCTGAATGCCAAAAGTCACAATTGGGCTATTGCATGTTGTATCAACAACCTTAGTCCATCCGGTCCAACCAATAAGACGCGCATTTTGCCCTGCAATCGAAGTCAAACTTTGCGTTCCATTGGTGTATCGCATAATTGCACTTGATGCGTACAAGCATTCATGACCAAAGACATCTGCCACAGATACGTACACCGTAGTTCCAACAACCTGAATGTCGGTAACTGGAGTTGCCGGGGTAATGGGCAAAGGACCACAACCAACAGTGCGTAAGGTGATAGTCGAAGAACTGTTAAGCCCAGCAGTCAACGCCGTAATGTCATTTGTTTGATCAAGCCATGAACTGTCGTGAGCTGTAACACCAGAGCCAGAAGTTCCCGCGTTTGTTTTTACATCAACAAGGCCATGAAGCATGGATGTTGCATCACCAGAAGCAGAATACGCATTTGACATGGCTCCACTCTTGTTAAGAAGAGGTAATGCAAAAATCTTGTTGTACGATGCAGTATCGCGCCCACCATTGATCAAGAGGTAGCGGTTCTGCGTGGTGGCAGAATCAAGGGCATTTGTGGTAAAAGTGCGAACCTTGTGAACATAGGGAATAAGAGCCGTTCCAGAAGCTGGTGCAGTCAACAATTCCGCATTGTTAAGACGTTTGACCACAGGAGAAGCTGCCGTTGCTTCATCAAGATACAAAGCACTAACGCCAACTTTGGTTTCATCGGTACGGGCAAAAGCACAATACATACGCTTAAGGGTCGCATCCCACCACATATCACGCAATTCGCTGAACGAACCAATGGTCGACGCATCTAATTTTGAGCTTGCAAACTCAGAAAGCGTGCCACCAACCGTATCAATCTTGTACAACCTAAAACAGGCACCCGACGTCGTTGAGTTAAATGTTGTATCTGAAGTACTTCCAGAAATTGCAACCATAAGCACTTGCCTATCGGTAGATGCAACCGCGGGATTTGCACGATCAAGCATACAGACTTTAAACGGAAGACCAGCGGTTGACCCCGTGTTATTTAAAAAATTTGTAAACGAAATAACTTGCGACAGGTTGTTAACATTAACCAAATACATTTGACTGTCTGGAGCTGTTCCCGCCGCATTTGCCATAATAATTGCAAGCCAAGGTGTTGGTGTTGAGCCTTGGTAAACCAAGGTAGCGTCCCAAACTGCGCGCTTTTCGTAACCATGAGCATCAGTATTTACACCTGCAGCTAGGCCCGCAGGGGAATAATTAAATAAAGCAGATCCATCAACCGTAGAAACAACCAAAGCATTTCCCGTGTTAGGAGCAATAGACCCTGCAAACAATTGTTGCTGTGTTTGGTTGTAAAACGATGTTTTGCGCATTTGCCATTGATACGGCAAGCCATATTGCCCCACCGTAAGCGCAATATCTGCACCAACCGATACTGGAGACAAAAGTAGAAACAAAAATAATCCGAAGAACATCTTGGAAATAAAACAAGTCGTACGCGTCATATCACACCTTTTTTGAACTACGCGCCCCAAATATATCCAGAGAATTAAGCGCTGCAACAACGTTTAGCCCCGGGGCTCAACCTGCCGCACATCTTATTTAAAAAAAGGCAGAGCGTAAATACTTGTGCAACACAGCTAAAAAAAGATTGGGAAAGGTAAAAATGAACCATTAAAAAAGGGAAGGACTTTTACATCCTTCCCTTTTATTTTGAGCAGTATTTTGCTTAGAACGAGAAGTACAATTCTGCACCAACCGACGCGTTGCGCACAGCACGTACACCGGTAAGAGGCATCTTGTAGAACAATGAAAGGTTAACTTCATTGGCATCACGATCATCGCCTTCTTCGGCCCCAAAGAAGCCTTCAAAGTGAACTTTTGCCGTCACATCTTGTGTTGTCCAAGCGCCCAGTACGTTTTGTGTATTTACAACAGACTCATCATAGCCTGTTGGAACACCACTCAATGTATCTTTTGCATGGTTAATGTATTGGTATGCCAAGCTGAGTTTGCATGAATCTGAAAGGCGGTACGTTCCATTGAGGTTCGCTTTTAAGGTCAAGCCAGGTTTTACCGTTACGCTGCCTTTAGTAAGAAGCAGGTATTCTGATTGGCGAACGTCAGTTTTAAGGCGACGAACCTTGGAGTTGGATGCAAGCCAAAGAGCATCGATAACCGCACCAAACTTAAGGTCTTCACCAACGTTTGCATTAAAACCAGCGCAAAGAGGAATACCCCATGAACCATCGTTACCAAACGGCACGCTAAAGGCATAGTCTTCGTTACGCTTCACACCCGTTGGGAACAAAATACCAGCAGAAACATGAACACCTACTTTTTTGATGGTTCCATCACCGTGATGAAGATCATTTGCCCAACCAAAGTAAACAGTAGAGTCCCCAAGACCACGTGCACTCCATGCATCAATGTTCAAGTTGCCAGCAGCCAAGGTATACTTAGCAAGCTTGCTGGTTAAGTTGGTAATCCATGTTGGGTTGTCAGCATCTGCTGTTGAATCTGTAAGGTCGGTCCAAGTAACATCAGAAACCTTCACGCTACGCACAGGAAGCGCCAAGCCCAAGAAGAACTGACCAGGAATAGTTCCATAGTCAACAAGCGCTCTACCCCAAATGGTTGCAGAAGACTGTTGTACATTTACGCTCGGTGTAAAATCACCCCAAGCTGTTTCAAGCGAAAGAGGTCCGCCAGACCAAAGAGACCAATCAAGACCTTGAGGAAAATCTGTAGCCGAATAGCCACTTGTTGGGAAGGTAAGAAGCGCTTCAGACACACGCAACATGTGGCGCGCAGATTCTGTTGATGCGTAAATTTGTGCTGGATCTACTTGGCTACCACCGTCGTCATAACCCTTGCTTGATTCGATACCGTATTCACCATACAGACCAAATTTAATCAAATGATCTCCGCTGGCTTTTTTAATGTGCACATCATACGGGACTTCAAAGTTTGAGTGATATACCCCCATCACCATCCCAGCGCTGCAGCACAAGGCTGCAGCGAGGAGGCGAAAGATTCGGCGTCTCATATTTTTCATACAAGATCCTTTCATTTCTTATTTTATTAAAACTACGCAGACTGAACGAACACGCGGCCACCAGAAGTTACCAAGCGTGTACCATCAGTTTCTACGATGGTGATGTGTCCCATTGCTGTTCCAGCAGCAGCTGTAAGACCATTACTTACGGCAGATGAAGATCCTTCAAGTGTTTTTGAAAGAACATCAACCGAAGCAGCTTTAGCTGTTGGTTTTCCAGCGTGGTACGTGGTTACCGCACCTTCTGAGATGATTTGTGAAGCCATACGATCAAGCGCACGAACCAACACCGCTGTTGGGGTTCCAACAACTGCACCGGTTGTTTCGTTCAACGTAATTGGGAAGCGGAAGTGCTTACCAGCGTCAGTTCTTGCCTTAGCCGTTACACAATCAACCGTGAAGATTGGGTTCACGCCCAAGTTATTTGTTGATGCAAGCTGAGGAGTTGTAACCGTCACTGACGAAATCGAACCGAGAGACGCTGTCCCATCGGTAATTTCAGTAGGAGTTCCCCATGTGCCAGCAGAACCTGTACCGAATTGAGCAATGTAAAGCCCCTTTGTTGTTCCAATAAGGACTTGTCCACATCGGCGATACAATGGCGCAATATCCCACACGCGTTCAGAACCAACCGTGGTAAAGATTGCTGTTGGGGTATTGGTTACAGAAGGAGTATCTTTGAACTTACCCAAATCTGCTGTTGCATCGATACCAAAGCCATACACTCCGTTAGCACCCATAGCAATCAATGCCGCACCCGTTCCGGTTGCATCATAGACGATCGTCATTTTACGAATCGAATCGCTAATTCCTGGAACCTTAATCCATGTCATGTCAGCGATACCTGCAGATGAGCTTGTTTGGTCAATCAAACTTGATGGAACAGCACCAGTCCATCCTTTTCCGGCGTTAGCGCCAGATCCAGGAGCACGTAGAACGGCAATACCATTTTGTCCACCAACAAAGATCCAACCCGCTGTTCCAAGCGACATTGTTGAGCAGTAAATTTGCCCAAGCGATTGAAGAGCAGAGTCATTCAAGAAGCTCTTGTATGAATAAGCGTCTGCTGCTGATGGATTGTTAACAACAAGAGGAATGGTTGCTGTTGCTGATTTAAAACCAACTTGAGCAACAGCTACGCGCTGATTACCGGTAGCCACAACCATGTGCGCAGTTCCACCAGTACCAATTGCGTCATTATAGGTAATACCAGTAGTTGCTTTGTGATATGCAATGTTGTACACACCACCATTGTTTGCAAAATCGGTATTCAGAGCATCGGCGAGCTTGTCATAGTTACTTGCGTCTGTAGATTGCTTCCATGTTGGAATAATAGGCTGACCCGAAGCCAAATCAAGCGAAATAACATTTGCAGAAACAGCATCAAGCGCAACATTTTGCGCAGACGAGTTCAAACCACTCACGGGAGTCCATGGAGTCCATCCCTGAAGGTTTCCTGCTGAATCGCATAGAGCTGTTGTCCTAAATACCCCCGCAGGTCCTGTGACACCCAGTGGATTTGCAACAGTTGCATAGACATCAAGACCAATCACTTGAAGATCAAGCACTGCTGCTTGAATATTCCAAGGATAAGTTCCAACTCGTCCAGAGACGGCTGCAGAGTTGCATCCGCCTACAAAGAACATGGATGCGCCAACAGATTGGTTCCACATGTTTGCTGTGCTGGTTGCTGCAGCATTTGTGGTATACGTACCTGCACCCGTAGCCGCTTTACCCAAGTTACCACCAGTAGCTGTAATCACAGGAATTGCATAAATACCACCGGTACAGATTTCACCGGTTTCTGCAGTTGTTGTACCTGCTTGCGCAGTCAATGTTCCAGAAACCAACAAAATACTACGTGGTGTTGTTCCAACGGTACGTAGAGAAGAGATCTTGTAAACGTCTCTAATCGAGTCATCTGTACCAAGAGTTGAACCGTTATAGTCAGAAGTAAATACCTTGTACCCGGTTAACGCTGGAGCAGAAGTCAACTTAAGAACAATAAGACCTGGCTTGGTAATACCGGAAGCCATTTGAAAGCCCACATAGAGAACTTTCAAGGTATAGTCAAAGTACACAGATTGGATGGTTGTAACATCAGATGGAGTACTTATTCCAGAGGTTGGACGAAGCCCTGGAAGATTTACTGTATCACCAAGCTGCAACGTTGCAGCAACAACGCCTAAGTTGGCATCAAGTACTTTGACAACGTCTGCACTTGGCGCAGCTCCACCACCACCGTTTGTACCACCAGTCGCGCAAACCGCACTATCTCCAGCTGCCGCGTCTGCAATAAAGCAGAACAGTCTATTCGTTCCACTTGTATCTTGACCAGCAACCATTTTCACACAGCGAGAGGCCACACTTGAATTGTCTTGGAAGAACGACGCAGTTGTAAAGACCGTTGCAGTTGTACCATCACCCGGAACCTTAACAATTGTTCTTCCACCCTGTGTACCAACAACGGTGTCATGCAAGAGGTAATACTTATCAACAACCCCGCTATTGGTCATGGTAACCACGTCCCAAATAGGTTGGTTAAGAAGCTGAGAAACAGCCGCTTCACTAACTGGAGCCGCTGTTACACCTGTTACCGGGTTAAAGGTATTTACAGGACTTACACCTGAACCAGGAGCAGAGGTACTTGCTGAAATGAGTGCGCGATTAACTGCATCAAACACTGCTACTTGGCGCAACCTTGTGTGTGAAGCCGCATCCTTAACGTTAGCAAGACCAAGAGATGGCTGTGCAACTGCAACCGCAGTAGTTGTAGCCGAGTTAACATACACTGACTTGCGATCAAGAATTGCCCACACATTCGTAGCATCTGTTGCAAACCCTGTCACCTTCACCAATGAACTCATAGGAATGCTTTTCCATGCAGTAGACGAAGACGCCCAGTTACTGGTGTGAGTAATGGTCGAAACCCAAGCCTCAGAACCACTTCCCGCATTGTATGTTGTTACATACACGTTTTGGGTGGTTGCGGCTGTTCCAACAGTATAAATACCTGTGATGATGGTAGATGCATTACGCAGAGGGAATGGCGCATTACCAAGCACAGCACGTGCAGCATTTGGTGAGGTAAGAGTTCCGGTAGAAGCGTTAATAGCAATCCACAGCTGAGAGCGCGCGGTTGCTACAGAAGCAGATGCACCTTGAGCCAATTTACCAACCGTACCAACACCACCAGCAGTTGTTAAGTTAAGAACGGTAAAACGTGTTTTTTCTTGCGGCGTTGCTCCCGACTGAATAATCAAGTGAGGCGCTGCTCCTGTTCCCAATTTTGTTACCATCATACGGTGAACACAGCTTAATTCAGGGAAAGTATTCGTAGCTGAGTTCATGATGGTACCGCCAGAAGAATGGTTAAGGGTGGTAAGCACATTAGATGCTGCAAGATAGAACCCACAAACACCCAAAATACCACCAGTCATATACCCACCAAGGTACAACACCTTACCCGTTCCATCCCATACCATAGAGGTAAGACGCGTCATGTTTGGCGCCATACCTAATGCAGAAGGAACGTTAGCAGAAGCACCAAGCTGAACACCCTTACCTGTTGTACCACCATTCATATCAAGCTCAACCAATGAGTTATTGGTTAAGGAAGATGAAGGAGCGGTGTAAGCGCGAAGACCAACCGTTGCTTTTGAAGAATCAAATTCACCAACTGTTGGATCTGCCACGGCAGCAAACACAATTTTTGCTGTTGCTGCAGTGCTATCACCAACTGCAAGTTTTACAAACTTAGAAGCAGTGTTTGCTGTTCCAGCAGTTTCGTTTTGAAGCGTCATTGCCGTGCCAGAAACATAGGTTTCTTTTGGATCTGCAACGTTAATCACCGCCAAGAAAGAGCCCCCGTTACCAGAATCTGTTGGAGCTTGCACGATTGCCGCAACGTAGAATTTGCCGTAGCAAGGGAAATAAGACATTTCCCAAATACGTGCATTGTACACAGGGTTAGCGATTAGCGCGGCTGTTGTGTCTGATGGGTTGCTATAAATCTGTGCTGGAGCCAACGCTGCTTTGGTTACGGTTGCTCCCGAATCAGCCGTTGAAAGCGAAGAAACTGCATATTCTTTTGCTCCACCATCGGTAGCACCAACAAAGAACACATTGTTTACACTGTCATAGGTCGTTGTTGTTCTGAATTCAAAACGGCTATTTTTATCTTTAAGATCTGGATAAACATTCATACCCAAATTGGTTGTCGACGAAGCAGCACTGCATGCCCCACCGAACGCAAAGATGCTTAAAAGCACCCCTAACAACATTCTTTTATCTCTCATGTGAGCTCTCTCCCCTGTTTTTCCTCACAAAATTACGACGCACTTTTTATTCGAAATAAAAAATACTTTTAGGCCCTCCCCATACCTGGTAATGAGTGCGTTAGTCTGCATAATGCGGCATCAAATAGAGCCGCAGGCCAAATTTTCTGTGAGATAACCAAAGAATTAGAAGAGTTAATGCAAAAGAAAGAAGGACAAGTATCCAATACCCCAGCGCTCCAACAGAGAAAAATGACGCAACAGACGTCCTTTCCAAAAGCTGGCCCAGTGTGGCATAAAGAAAACCGAAAATGCAAACACCAAACAAAAATTGAAAAACAAGCCTTCCCAAGAAGCGAGCAAAGAGCCTAAATGGGAATTCCACACGGTGCTTATAATATAAAAGCGCCATTAAAATCAGACTTTTAATCCCAGTGTTAATAAGAATACCCAAAGCCATGGCAAAAATTCCCATTTTTCCAATCAAGGCGTAGTTGCAAAGCGTTGCACACAACATGGAAAAAATAACCGTCCACATCGGGGTTGATGTATCATTTTTTGCGTAAAAAATGCTCGTCATAATTTTATTAATTGCCTGCAACGGAAATGCACACAACAACACCGTAAGCAGACGTGCTGCTGTAGCAATTTCTGCGGGAGTTGCGCGCCCCTTCAGCATCAAGTCGCCAAAAAGAGGCAGAGCCAAAAACATCATAAAAGCCATGAGGGGAAGCGAAAACCAAGTAGCCAACTTACAACTTTCAAAAAAGAAAAATGGCAGTCTTTTGGGGTTTTTTACGGCCGCAAGAGAAAAATGCGAAAGCAAAACCGTGGCCAAAGCAACCGCTAAAATTGAGTACGGCAAGGCACCAAAACGCTGGGCGTAATATAAAAGAGAAACCGACCCTTTTGGCAAAAAAGAAGTAAGTCTTTTATCAAGCAAAATACTGATTTCAAGGGCTCCAAAACTGAGCAAGCACGGCAAAAATCTACGCATGACAATACCAAGATCATGCAAACAGGCTTTGGTTGGGATCGGCAAAGAAAATCCATACCAAAAATAGCCCAGCAAGCGAGAAATAAACTTAGCAGCACCCGCAAGCATCATAATCCAAGCCAAGATCTCAACGGGCAAGCAATACCACAAACATCCCCCAATACCAAGCAAATAAACCGCATTGTAAATCGCAGGTCCCGCAGCAGGCAAAAAAAACTGGTTTATAGCATGCAGCCCACTCGCAATGATGTTGCTCCCCGCGAAAAAGAGAGCTGACGGAAACATCACACGCAAAAACGTAATGGTTGATGCAACTTGCGCTGCCCCAAAACCAGGGGCAAAAAAATGTACCACCTGGTGTGGAAAGACCCAAACCCCCACGCAGCACAAAAGCATAACGCTCTCGAAAATAATCAAAACAGCGCTGACAAGTTCTGAACCGCGTTTTTTTCCATGGTCATGCACCACCCGCACCAAGTGCGGAACAAGCGCGGATGTTATCCCTCCTTCTTCAAAGATTTTTCTGAGCATGTTAGGAATGCCAGAAGAGGTCAAAAAGGAATCAGAAACATCATTAACACCAAGAAATTGTCCCTGCAAGATCTCACGCGCAATCCCCATCACGCGGCTGACAAATCCCCAGAAGCTCATTTGGGCTGTTTTTTTAATGACAAAATTTTTGTTAGTCTGAGATCTCATAGCACAGCTCCTGTTGATCGAATGCTGCCCGAATGCAGCTCTCCACGCAGCAGCTTATCGTAAGCCCATTGTTTTTAAAGGTGTGTATGTCAAAGATTTTTAAGCTTCATTACCCCTTTAAACCTTCTGGCGACCAACCCGCAGCCATTGAAAAACTTGGCGAGCAACGCCCAGGCAAATCGGTACTCATGGGCGTAACCGGCTCTGGTAAGACCTTTACCCTTGCTAACGTAATTGCTAACCAAGGCAAACAAGTACTCATTCTTTCTCCCAACAAGACACTTGCAGCGCAGCTGTATGAAGAGTTTTCACTTTTCTTTCCAGAAAACAAAGTTTGCTACTTTGTGAGCTACTACGACTACTATCAACCCGAATCGTATTTACCTGCACAAGACATGTACATCCCAAAAGAAACCAAGGTAAATCCAGAAATCGAACGCCTGCGCGTTGAAGCTACGGCCTCAATCATTACTCGCCAAGATACCATTGTTATTTCATCTGTTTCTGCCATTTATTCTCTTGGTAATCCTACCGATTACAAAACCATGGCGATGCACCTTGAAATTGGCACCAAAATATCAAGAAAAGCCCTTATCGACGCACTTATTTCTATCCAGTACAAGCGCAACGACGTAGAGCGAGAGTCTGGATCTTTCCAAGTCCATGGCAGCGTTGTAACCATCATGATCCCATACCTAAAAAATGCCTTGAGAATCGAACTTTTCGGCGATGTTATCGACCGTATGGAGTTTTTGGACAAGAAAAACTTTAATAAGCTTGGAACTGTAGAAAATGCCAGTATTTTCCCTGCAAAACACTTTGTAACAACGGCAGAGAACCTGGCCAAAGCCATCAAAGAAATAGAAAAAGACCTGGCGATCGAACTGGCCCGACAAGAAGACCCGATTGTCAAAGAGCGCATGCGCACCAGAATTACCCATGACATTGAAATGCTACGCGCCACCGGTTACTGCATGGGAATCGAAAATTACTCACGCTATTTTGATGGAAGACAGCCCGGAGAAGCGCCACATTCGCTCCTAGATTTCTTTGAAAAAGATTTTTTATTCATTCTTGATGAATCACACATTGCCGTTCCGCAACTCAGCGCCATGTACAAAGGCGACAAGGCACGCAAAACTGCGCTCATCGAGTACGGCTTCCGGCTCCCGTCTGCCTACGACAACCGCCCTTTAATGTTTGAAGAAATTGAGCGCTATTTTGCTGACACCATTTTTGTTTCTGCAACGCCAGCAAGCTATGAACTTGAACACACTGACTTCAAACCAGTTGAACAAATTGTCCGCCCGACAGGCATTCCAGATCCTATCATCATCGTTCAACCACGTACCAATCAATTGGTTGATTTGCTTGAACGCATCAAAGAAACAACAGCCAAGGGCTACCGCACCCTCATCACCACGCTTACCAAAAAATCGGCCGAAGAGCTTGCTACCTATTTTGAAGAGAAAAAAATTCAGAGTTGTTACCTACACGATGAGATAAAAACTCCAGAACGTAGTGAAATTTTACACAAACTGCGCGTGGGCATCTTTGATGTTTTGATTGGGATTAACCTGCTACGCGAGGGACTTGATCTGCCCGAAGTAGCACTTGTTGCCATTCTGGATGCGGACGTTCAAGGCTTTTTGCGTAACACACGCTCGCTCATTCAAACCATTGGACGAGCCGCGCGGAATGCAGACAGCACCGTCATTTTTTACGCTGACAAAATAACCGACGCCATGCGAGAGGCCATGACAGAAACTGACCGACGCCGCAAAATTCAGCTTGCCTACAACGATCAGCACGGCATCACAGCCGCAACGGTAAAACGCGAGGTCACCAAAAGCATCTCAAGCCTTCAGCAAGCAATTCGCGACGCCTCAAAAAACAAACCTAAATCTAAAAAAGAATCTCACGACCGCAAGCTCACCACCGTGATAGAAAACCTCAAAGAAGAGATGAAAAAAGCTGCCGCAAACCTCAACTTTGAGCGGGCAATTGCACTGCGAGATGAGATTTTGAAGCTTCAAGACGAGTTGGCCAAAGAAGAACAAAAGTAAAAAGGGCATGGTAAAAAACCATGCCCTTTTAAAGTCCTTAGGCAGATGCTGCAATAATTGCTGTAAGCCTTTCTAACAAATCTCCAGGAACACTTTTAAATTCTGTTTTTCCCTGTGCAATTTGACCCCGCATAACCTGCAATTGCACAATTTCCCTAACAAAATTTTCTACGATCATTTTTGGTATTATCGTAACCGCTCTTTTGTCCCCTTCTGTCACCAGAGTACTACTTGCAAGCTCAATAACTTGCATCACAAGCGAACTTGCTTGTTTCAGTTCTGGCAAATACTCTGCGTAGCAACCAAGCCTTAGCATTTCTTTTTCTTCCTTTCTCAACCGATTAATTTGGTGCCGAACAATCGTAGCAAGGCCTTCAATCGTAGTATTAACCATGCCCTTTGATACAAGTTCATCTAACACTCCTGTAACTTGTGGATGAACAAGAGAAAATTGTGCTTTCTTGTACGACACTGTGGGTAAAGACGCCAAAGCCCCTTTAAATACACATGCACTCTGCCGAGTCTCAGCCAAAGCACGGGCTTTTTGCTCAGCCCTAAAAATTCGCCGCTGCGCCTTGGTCATTTTCGCAGGTGCCAATACAACTTCATCATCGGCAAGTGCATCTTTGCCTTCATCAGCCAGATCATCACCCGCACCAGCAGTTCCCACACTCAAAGAGCTATCGCTCACAGCAATTCTGGCCGCTCGTTCTAAAGCTGCTTTTTTCCGACCAAGGTATCCACGGTAAATACGTTGAGCACTAAGAGCCAATTTAGTTTGAGAAGCCAAAGACAATGCAATTGCATCTGCAAGTTCAGATCCTTCATCCTCAAGCACTGTCTCTCCTGCCTGAGAGGTCAATGGAGCAACAACAGGCTGCACGAACAACCCAACAACACCGTCACCCTCTTCTTCAGCCCCATCCTCATCGTCAGATGCCTCAACCGATGAGTTGTCGTCATTGATACCCGCAAAAGAAAGTGGCGCCGGTGCGGGGGCGCGTGCTGGCACAAAAGTAGGTGAACCAAAAAACTCTACGCCAGAAATCGCACAAGCATCCTCAATCTCCTCATGCTCTTTACGCTCATCTGCTTCGCGCTTAGACGTCGCCAACGCTACAGCAAGGAGACTTTCATCACGCGCCTGCTGCAAGCGCATCACATTTTCATATTCTGCAGATTCAGCAGAAAGCTCTTGCGCCAAGCTTAGGCGTACATCTTGCTCAGGTGCTGCTCGCCTAGGTTCTGTAACTGGAACCGGAACTGGCATAAAGACTGGTACTGGCAAAACAACTGGTTGTGGAACAATACCAGAAGATCGCTCTCGAAGAAGTAGGTGGAGAGTTTTTGGACCCTTTGCTTGCACCTGCGACATGAAGACAAACCCAAGACCAACGGCTAACAAACTTTTGAGCAAAATATTTTTCATGGACACTCCTTGCGGAAAAAAACACAGAAGTTAACTGACAAACACGGAAAGTATGCTCTATTAGGGCATATTCCCCATGCTGTTCCTGAAATATCACAGAAAAAACCATATTTAAAAAGAGTCGAAAAAAATAAAAAAATACGCGTTTTTTAAAAAACAAGGAAAATTAGAATTCAAACTGTACTTTGAAGCAAAAAACCAAGCTACAAACCGGCCTTTTTAGCATAAACACCAAAGCATTTAGCCACCGAAAAAACTCCATCTTTCCCTTGAATGTCGCACTCTCCCAACCAAGCTTGCTACTATCATTTTCATGGAAATGGTTTTTAGCTGGTTTTGCCGATGTTAAAATTTTTTGTGCGAGTTTTTTTGTGTTTTTATGCAATGCACGGCTGCACAATGTTGGCAACGAGTGAATGCGAACAATTCATAAACCTAACAACAGATTATTACACTCAGCTTTCTGCAAGCAGCACCTTCTCTAACCCAAGCCAACTACAACAAATAAAAGCTCAACTTCCATCCATGCAAAAAAGCCTGCAAAAAGAAATTGCATCTCAAAAAAAACATGTAAAAGAATTAAAGAAAGATCCGGCAGCAAAGCCATCAGAACTCGGCGAAGCCCGCATTGAACTTCA
>JACCDG010599245.1_pt1 | contig 17819 bp, 13 predicted proteins | sample 7442471 | NCBI WGS metagenome assembly JACCDG01 (sample SAMN15323444, study PRJNA562643) | freshwater metagenome | isolation source: river surface water | place: USA:Blue River Watershed | collected 2017-08-17 | reverse complement strand
TGACCGGGACGTTGTCCCAGTTGGCATCGTCGTTGTTGCGCTCCGCGTTGTAAAGGTCGTAGCGGTAGTCCCTGGTGAGGTCTCCTGCGGAGTCGCTCCACCAGCCGCTGAAACCCTTGCCGCTGACTCCGTTGTAGTACTGGGGGATGCGCCAAGAGCGGAGAAGCCCAGCCTTGGAATTGATCGCCATCTCCCCATCGGGTCGCACCGCGGGGTTGTAGGTCGTGGCGGCTTCCAGCTCTTTAATGCAACGCTCGTAGTCCTTGAGGACGTCCTCCCGGCGGCGAACGGAGTCGAGGTAGTACCTAGCAATGATGAGCGACGTCCTGCGGCGGTTCGAACTGACGAGCAGCTTTCCGGCCTTCGTTGATTGGTTGATGTAGGAGTCGATCAGGGACGTCGCGTCTTGGATCGCCATCATCAACCGTACCTCATTCGGTTGAGTCGCGTCCGCGTCGTCGATGTTCGTTAGTTGGATAGCTTCCTTAAGCCCGAACGCAAGGATGAAGTCATCGACATTCGCGCATCTGGGGTCTCCGCCACGATCTCGGCGTGAGTATGGACTCCCGTCGGCGTAGTTCCCAAGGTTAGCCTCGGCATTCCAACCCTCGCCGGTCTCGCTGATCTTGAGAAGATTGCGGACTGGGAATTTGAAGACGGCCCTGACCGCGTTGCGACGGAGCGTAGCCATGCTCGCGTTAGGCTTTACTGGCGAGCGGAGGGCTAGGTTAATGTCCTCAGGAGGGGTGTAGTTGACGAAGGTCTTGTCTCCCGGTGTGAGGTTCTTACCGAGGATAAGCTCGATCTCGTTGGTGTCTACGTACTTTCTATCGGTAACCGGGATCTTCCCGTAGTTGACTTGAAAGCACGTCACCGGGACCGGAATGGAGTTGTCCAACGCTTGGTCGAACACCAGCCTGACTCGAGTCTGGTCTTTGACGATAGCTTCTGAGATTTGAGGAGCGGCCATGCGTCAACCCAGGAAGTAGTGGATGTAGGGATCGCCCTTGTAAGCCCGGTTGAAACCAAGAGACTGCCAGAAGGCCGTCGGATCGTCGAGGACTCGCACCTCGTTGATCTCGCTGGGCAGGCCGTTGATCATCGCTTGGACGGCCTTGCGGATCGGAGTATCGTCTTCCCAGTTGTAATGTTCCCAAGACGTGACGGTCACGACCTGGCCGAAGATCTCGTAGTTGACTTGACCCAGAAGCGTTCCCGGAGGGACGTCATCACTCTTGGTCGTAAGTACGTCAAACTCGATCTCAAACCCGTCAATAGCTCCGCCCTGCACGAGGATCTTTGACTCGACAAATGGAGGGACGTCGGTTTCTATCGTCACGTCGTAGGGGTCTGAGCTAAGTGCCGTATCGCCCAGGGTGGAGGGGTCAAGCAGCAGGGTGTCTCCGTTTCCGGTGGGTTCAGTGACGAGTGACCCGAGAGGCTGGGGGATAGTCGGAAGAGGACCCGGCGAAGAGGCGAGCGAGTCGTAGACTTTGATCTCGGCGAAAGTTCTCTGCACCTCGATTCCTACTTGGTTAGCTAAGTAGTAGATCCCGTCGATAAGAATGCCCGGTGGCCCACCAAAAAGACCCGCGTCGTACTCGACACGCTCGCTCTCTTGGAAGAAGATACCCTCATCGTAACTCGCGAGTTCCGTGGTGGTGACCGCCACGAACTCCATGATGAAGTAGGAGTCGTAGTGGTAGGTCCATGTCGCCGTTGCGTACGGCTTCGGACCTTCGCCTCCGATCTGAGCCCACCACTCTTGGGCCTCGCAAGACGTGATGTCTAGCGGAGTACCATCGGTGAGGGTAACCTCATCGCAAGTGTCTTCAACTACAGAGATGACCGCCCGGTGATAGGTCCAAGCGGCAGCTTCGTACGGTTTGGGGCCCTCACCACCGATACCTTCCCACCACGAAGTGATCTCGCAGTCGAGGTTGTCCGGATCTTCCGCTGGGGAAGGTTCACAGGATTCCTCAACGGTGACCGCTGAGCGGTGGTACGTCCAGGCTTTGTCCGCGTAGGGCTCAGCGTCAGAGAATGGGAGGGTCTCCCACCAGGCTCGCCGGACGCCGGTACTCGTATCGTCGGGATCTACCGCGTACTTGTTCCGCACCGCACGCCCGGAGTTCTTATCGTTTGACTTTTACCCGCCTATGAGCTTCGTTTTGAGGACTACGCTGGGGGTAGGGCGATCAGTAAACGCATCTGCGGAAGGATGGGCGTCGTCAGCCCCTTATCTGGGAACGTCACGATAGTCCCAGACAGCGGCCCGGGACTAACGATTATCGCTTCGACATACTCAACTTCCGAGACGACTTCTCCGGTCTCGGTTGTCTCACGGACTACGACCTTAGAGGATGGCTTTTTGAGAACCAGACTAGCGCCTTGAAGCTCATTCTTAGCGGTGATATTCATCTCGGCGACGATATTCTTCTGAGCTAGAATGTCGTCTTTAGCTGTCGTCTTCTTCTCGATCGAGATATTGTCGCAGAAGATGCGATCACCTAAGTAGCCCTTGGGCCGCCCTGAGCAAGCGGTCGCCGATGTCTCAGGTGGATTGTCGTACGGTGTTGGATCTGGCATTGTTTGTTGCTAATCGGTCTTGATCTATCAGTCTGAGCCCTCGAGTGGGCTGCCTGTCGTGACGATGATGTCGTCGTAGGTACGTGCTTCTGGGTCGCCGTCCCCGTCGGGAAGCTGCCCGGTGTGGTAATGAAGCCTATCGGAGTGCCTGACCCACTTGTATCCACCTCGGTTAAGACACACCATGAGCCAATCGAACCCTTGCGGGCCGCCCTGCTCAACGATCACGCACCCGACATTCTCTTTGGTCGCTGGTGGCAACTCGCCGGCCTTGTACACCGGGAGCCTCGTCATATTCGAGGTGTTGGGAATCTCCTTGATAGTCGGGTCGTCGTCAATGTCGTAGAGGACGTCACCGAAGATCATCTTGTTCGGATCACCCTGGGAAGGCATGATCTTCACGCGCTTGTCAAGGAGGGACTTAGGCTGCTTACCTTTGAAAGCCGGGAAGGGATTGATCCAATCGCTCTCGGTCTCCTTGGCCGCTCCTTGAGGGTAGCCGTTCTGCTCAAGATATTTGGGGTCGACTTCACGAAGCACAACTCGGATCCTTCCGAGTTCCTCAGGGTCCTCTACGTCTATGACGCGGCCGGCCGTCTCCCTCAGAATGCCCGCATTGTCACGAGCATACTGAGAAGCTTGGTTGTAGCTGTTGAAGTACTTCCCCAGGATGTCGATATTCTTTCCCATGATCAAACTCAGTCTTCGTCACCGAACAGATCGCCCATGAAAGGACCGATCCAGTCCTCATTGAAATCTTCCACAACGATTATGCCGATGTTGCGAGCAGCGAGCTTTTGTAGGAAGAGGTCATAGGAGGCTTGGACATGCGCCGTGGTCATACTGCCGGAGTTATCCACAAATAGAGCGATCTCCGCGCCTTCTGGTAATGCATCCCCGTTGATGAGAGTGTACCAGTCGGTCAGTTGGCTGACTTGACCTCGATCGCGGTTGACTTGGCTGTAGAAAGCCGACACGCCTCCGATGACTTCGTCGATGAACCGCTGAGGGATCTTGATACGTGACTCCTCTCCGGCTGGCATCGGCGTGGAGTAACCTCCCCAGCCGCCCTTGGGTTCTAAGAGGTAGAACGGGCGTTCTGGCCACTTAGCTCGGAACTGAGACCAGGCCTCGTCCACATTAGGAAGCGGGCCGTGGTAGCGTGGGTCGTTCATCCAACCCACGGCTCCCTGGTTTTCGTCGATGACAGCGACCAATGTACGGTTCCGGTTGGTGGGAAGAGCGAGTTGCGCTGTCGTACGAGCGACCGCCGTGAGACCAGGAGTCGCTGAGAACGCGGTCGCGGTGATCGTCCCGCTCTGAGTAGCGGAGGATGTCCTCACGAACTCGGCGAAGTCTTGAGGAGTCATAGCGTACTCCCAAGCCTCTCCAACAACGGTGGCTTGACCGATGCTAGTCCCGATCTGAACTTCTACTCTTTCGGTGTCGGTCACGCTCCCCGTTAACCTCACCGCCCCGGAGAGAATCCCGGTCCCGCCGGGAGGGTCGATCGTGATCGTAGGAGCACCTGGAAGTGACGGGCCCGAGGCTGAAACCCGTCTTGGCTCCACTCGGACCTCTGAGTCCAGGAAGCGCTGCACGTCTATCTCGGGAGCGACGAACTTCTCGCAGCGGTTGAGGAGATAGGCAGTGTTGGAGTAGACCGCATCTTCCACCTCAACACGAGGACCTCCAAGTCCCAGGTTGAAACCGTCTTCGGTGACGATCTCGATCCCAGTGATGTCGGTAACGAAGACGGGTGTGCCGTCCTTACACCGTGGGATGTTACACTCACGCCAGTTGTACCTGGACGTGGGATCGAACACGGGCTCGTCTGCTCCGGAAAGATCCGCGGTGAAGTACGCGTAAGAGACCACGTAGTTCGCGAAGTTCGCGACATCGGTGTCGTCAGGGAACTCAGTGTTCGGGAACTTGATCAGCGACGCGTCTCCGGCCGGCTGTTCGAGATACTCGACCTCGCGGAGGACATGGTCCTCAACGTCAGTCACCAGGTATCCCGTGAGCGGACCGCGGCGTTGCCACTTAAAGTAGGTGCCAGCCCAGTCTCCCTCGACATCCCTGATGGTACGTTGCTCGTACGCGTCGTAGTCAGTGATGAGACCAGCGGCGAAGGGGAATACTTCCGCTGCGTCCTCGAATTCGATCTTCGCTTCCTCGAACCCAGCCTCAGCGTTGATACGCGCGTCTTTGACCGAGGAGAAGAGGTAATCTTCCTGGTAGAAGATCGCGAAGTCAGGTAGGTCCTCAGCGCAGCGGCAGTAGACGTCGTCGTAGAGGAAGGGACGGATGTTGTTAGGCTTAACGGCCGTGTCCGCCAAGGGAAACACGGAGGAGAAGTATCCGTAAGAGCTGGTGACATTGGACGCCTTGTTCCAAAGTCGACCATTGCGAGAATACTCGGCCGGAAGGCGAACGAAATAGCGGTAGGAAGACTCCGACTCGGGACCGGTGTTCTCGTCAGCGACGAAACCGTTGTGGTATTGACGGGACTCCAGGAAAGAAGTTACGGTGTCATTGTTGATCTCGTCTGACTTATCGTCGACAACCTCCAGCACGTGGTTCTTCCATACCCTAAGCGGGGTCATCGAGTTAGTCACCGACGGGTTGAACTTCCAGCTCGGGTTCGCGTACAGGATCTTGTCGAGACGGATGCGAACCGGAGGCGCCGGGCATGCCACGGTCTCCTCTTGGTCCGCCACGCAAGGCTCACAGATCTCAAAGGCGTTATCGTAGAAGCCTTCGTCAACTCCGCCGTTGGTCGACTCTTCCATCAAGCCGTTGTTCAGGTAGCAGTCGAATCCGCTCGGGACGGGGCCGCATGGTGCACAAGTCGAGGGGAAAGTCGTGTCAAGATACTCCCCTTGGTCGACCAGGGGGCCGCCAGGGAGAGTGTCGAACTCTCCGCGCTCTTCCAGATTGCAGTCGTAGATACCGGTGAAAGGATAGACGGTGTTGTCGTACGTGGTGCAGCTGTAGTATTCTCCACCGCTTATGTCTGGACGAGGAACTCGATCGTAATCCGAGTTGTCGTAGAGAACGCAGGAGTCTGGGATCGTGCGGGATCCTTGGCCGTCGATGACCGGGAACGCGGGAGGGACGAAACCGTAGAAGGCATAGTCACCGCTATCGATCTTTCCGCACTCTTCGAAGCAATTCGTGTCTGCGATCGTCGCGTCGAGGCCTTTGACGAAGACACCTCCATCAACTAACGCGCAGGGGCTGCCACCCTCGAAGTCACAGTTCGGCTGGACGAGTTCATCGAATTCTCCGTCATCGAAGGTGACGATCCCGTCCTTGAACGTCAATCCGATCACATCGGTCTCCGAGTCAAACTCAGAGATGATCGAACCCATCCGGATGAACGACATCCGCTCGTCGAAGTCACCATCGTCAGTGCCCATCCAAGCGCCTTGGTCGGAGACAGGATAGAAAGTTCCATTGTCAAGTTGAAGGTCTACGACCCACTCGACTGATGGGAACTCGGTCATCGCGAACGGAGTCTTGGCTTCGTAGTCGAAAGCCAACTCAGCGAATTCCAGCCCGTCAAAGGCGATCGTGAGCCCGTCGTAGCTGTCAACCTCATCGTCGTCAGTCGCCGTGAGAAGGATCTCATTCCCCACTCCGGAATCCGATACGAGGATCGGACCCGGCTCTCCAAACACGTCTACGACCAGGTCGAAGTAGTTGATGTCGACTTCAGGTGCTTGAGGCTCGTCGCAGTTCAGGGCTGGGTCTTGATCGTAGATCCCGTCGTAAATGCGGTAGTCGGCTTCCTGCTGGTCCACCACGCCGTTGAACGGCACTTGGTAGACAACTCCCCAATCGTAAGATTGGCCGAAGGGAGGTTCGGGAGGAGGGCAGATCGAAGTCGGGTCTTGGTCGAACTGGCCGTTATCTTCGATCGCAGCTGGAGGAACCGGTGAGTCGTAAGACCCATCATTGAGATCGCCTGTCACGAACCAAGACGGGTCTTCAAAAAGCCCTCCGTCCGTGTAGCACAATGTCTGGGTCCCGAGTAAACCGAGGTCGTTATAGCCGTTGAAGAGCCCTTGGGAAGCGAGATCTAGGTCGTAACGAGTGAGCGCGTTAGGGTTGGTGTCTCCGTAAGAGCCATCGTCAACTAGGCCGCCATTGGAGGAATTAGCTGGAGGCGGGATCGCGACAAAACGATCACGGGCGAGGAATTCAAAGAAACCACCACGTTCTTCAAGTGTAAAGGTACCTTGAGAGCGAGTCTCGACCGTGAATGAATTGACAGGGACGATATCCTCCCACAAGACTGTCCGGGCTCGGTCGAGGTAGAAGTTCGTGAGGATGGTGTCTTCGAACGTCCCATTGTCGAGTCCGCAGTCGATCGGGAACTCGCGCATGAAACCATTGAGACCGATCGGAGTGCTGGTCTCTGGACCCGGATCTGTCGCCAGGCCATTTGGGCTATTGTCGTAAGTCTGACGAAGGGTCAGCGTGTAGTCGCAAGTATCACATACACCGAAGGCCTCGTCAGGTTCTCTGTAACAGCCGCTGTAGTCGAAAGACTCGTTGTTGGCGGAGATGAACTTGAGGTCCTCTGTCATCAGCTGTTCGATGCTGATGTCATACGTACCGTCGTTGTCTACCGTCCCTCCAGGGTTAGGGAAGTAGTCGCCCGGGAACTCTCCGTTAGAAAGAAGAGACGTGGGAGTTGAGTCTGGGTCGTCCTCACAGATCGACAGTGGGTTGATATCGTATATGCCATTCGCTTGGATCGGGAAATCACCGATGAGTTCGTAAACACCGTTGTTCATCTCCCCGGTCACCGACCCGGGCAGCTCCAGTGTGCCGTTATCGGTGAAACACCCGACGAGTCCCTCGTCTGGGAAGAAGCCGTTGTCGAAGTCTACCTCTTCTCCTTCACCGTCATTTCCGTCGGTGAGCATGAAGATGTAGTCTTGCACGCCACAGGACCCCTGGTCCTCGGCGATCTCACGACCATCCTCAGTCAAGAGGCTGAAGAAGTCTTGAGTGGTGATGACATCACTCGTGGAGAGGAAGTCGACGGAAGGCGCGAACGGCCCTTCTACCTCACATCCCTCTACCTCAAAGGCGTACGGAGCCGAGATGAGCGAGCTCATCGGGCCAGGCTTCAATCCAATTAGTCCGAGAAGACGGTCGATCGTCAGACCGGCTGTGACCTTGTCTAGACTCAGCGCTTCAACTTCGTTAAACCCGTGGAGGTCCAACGCGTCAAAAGCGAAGTGCATCGACAGCTGGTTACCTTTGTTTCCCCACACCCCGAGGAACTGGTTTACGACGTCAGGGTCGTTCCAGTCTGACGCGTCCTCCCAGCGACGCACCGTGAAGGTGAACGGCTTAGCATCGGAGCCTTCTAAAAAGACCGAGATGAAGCTTACTTCGTCGTTGAGAACACGGACCTGGGTGATGCGCTGGTCGATGTCTTGGACTACCTGGATCGTGCTGTCATCGGCTCCGAACACGGAGCAGTCGACGAGCTGATCGAAGGTGTATGAGCCGCCTACGACGAGGAAGGGAGCGCTGTCAAAAGTGAAGTCACGACTTTGGCTGAACGGCCAACATACGACCTTGCCGTCTCTTTCCTCCACTGAAAAAGACTGGTCGGCCGACGCGCGAACCGCTTTGCGGTTGAACGGAGCGGGCCAAGACTCGTATGGCTTGTTCTTGGCGTACACGCCGAAAGCGCCGGCCTGAAGCGCCCGCTTCTCATTGACCGTCTGGGGGAGTCCAGTGAACGTGTATTGACCGTCAGCGTCGACAGACGAGCTACCCCAGTACCTCGGGCCATTGAAACCCAGAAGTTGAGCGGTCCAGTCGAGCTGCCCGTTAACACGGGAGACAACACGGTTCAGTACCGTCTTCTGGCTGTCCGTGTAGACCTGAGGAAGAGCACCTCTAAGTTCGTACTGCTCAATGTCAAATATCTGACGAGGCATCTTTCCTCAGAAAGTTCCGTTGTTGACAAGAACCGGGAGGTTCTGTTGGATCTCGTTCTTCTTGAAGTCTACGTACTTCTTGCTGGCCCCATCCTCAGGCAAGGCGGGATACGAGTCGATGTCCAGGTCAAGTCCTGTGATCCGATTGGTCCTCATGTCGAGGATGCCGGTGACTTGAACGTCAGCTGAAACTACCTCAGTCGTATGCGCCATTGTCCATGTTCACGATGAGAGCGGCGTCCACGTAGGCCTTGGTCGCCAGATCGCCGTCTTCCACCGGGTACCCCACGCTCATGACGTGGTAAGGCTCGATGCGGCTGGATGATTCATAGACAGCTACCTCATCCCCCTGGATTTGGATGCCAGAAGGGTTGGTAGCGAGTCCCAATGCTGTGCTCTTACCCTTCTTGGAGTATAGTTGCTTGGACCCAGGGCGGTCGATGGTGATCGCCTCGTTACGTTGAGTGGCGATCGGGATACCGCTTTCCGTCGTGATCTCCGGAGTCAGGATATCGATGACGGTTGGAGCGTCCCAATAGTTCTGCTCCCCATCGACTTGGATGTCGATGTCATCGTACGTGAAGTAGTACCCGGACTCGAGGGCGACGGTCTCAGGCAGGATGAGTCGTGGGTAGTCGAGATCGGACCCGATCTGGAACGTATCCTCTTCCAGCAACTCGTCGTAGATCAGGAAGGAACTCGTCGGAGGAGCTAGCCACTTCTCGGCGTAGTTGACTACGCTGTCAAAGTAGTTGCGGATCGACTCATCTTGGAAAGCGGTGATCCAAGACGCTACGGGCTCGTACTTCTCGTAGGTTATCTGAGACAGCCTGTAGTCCTCCACGCGGATGACTTGGTTGTCCCGCACCTCCATGGTGGCGAGTTGGATGTAAGCCCCAGGTATGTTCTCGTAGAGTTCGTCAATGTACGGCTCTGCGATCGTGCGAGGCCCGGTGGGGCGCTGGTCAGCGAAGAAAGCGGTACCCGTGTACTTAACCGTCTTGACCTCTACGTATCCATCCCAGAAGAAAGCCTTCCAATAGCGATGCGGCTCTAGCGTGGAGACGGTCATATCCCACTTGGAGTCCCTCGCGACCCAGGTGTTGTCATCCCTCTGCCAGATAGCCCCGTCGTCAGAGTAGAACAACGCGCATTGGGCAGTGCTGTATCTAGCGGAAGGAGCTCCCAACACGAACCTCTCGGCCTTAACGGGGGCGGTGAAGTCCATGATCAGAGATTGACCCTCCTCGTAACCTCCTACGAAGCCAGACTCAACAGGCCTCCAGCCGGGTTCAAAGTCGTCGGTGAAAGCCGTCTCTACAGGATACTCTGCGGCAGCCGCGGTCGCGCCGTAGACGGTGGCACTAGCAGCGAGGGAGTAGTCCTCTACTTTGTATAGCTTGTAGAGATCTCCTACCGAGTCATCGTACCTGAGCGTGTAACCGACTTGGTACTCCCCGTCTTGGAGCCCGCCTCCGTCATTCAGTAACGACAGACGGACACCAAACGCCTCCACCGCGATGGAGCCGTACTGCCAAGATAAGATCCCGCTTTGGATGATGAGGACCCCCGTGTCCTCCTGCCACCGCCCGACTTGCAGAGTGCCGATCCCAGTGGCTTTGTTCTGATCCTGAAGGAAGATCTTGACAGCGGACTCCGCGAATCCCGTGATGTTGTAAGCACCACTGATACTTGGGAGGCGATCGTAAATCGGACGGCCGGTCGCTCGCCCCCACACGGTGGGGATGGGAGAAAGTCCCTTGATCTTCGCGGCGTCCTCGTTGAGGAACTTGAGAGCTTCCGCTGAATCGCTGAACAGGACTGTTTTGACCGGCCCGAGTTGGGACTGCGGAAGTGCCTCAGTCATAGAGCTAGGGTCCCTTCTCCGTAGTTAGTCGGTGGGTACGAGAATTGTGTTCCCGTGAAGTATGATAGGTCGGGAGGAGTAACTACGGATTCGGTGGATTCCCACACGTAGTTGTTCTCGGGATTCTTATTCGCTTGTGACCGCAGTTTGATGTTCGCGATCCCGAGTTTGATAGCCGAGACCTGAGGACCAAGACGGGAGTAGATGTCATCTTGACCCTCAGCCTTGACCACGAATTTGAGGACGTTCTCAAAAACTTCCTCCGAACGTGGGGTGTTAGGCTGGTCCGGGCCCACCCAGTTGGTCACCGTGCTAGGTGGTGTGAATGACCTGATCACCCTGTAGAACGCGGCCGATTTGTCGGTGACCTGAGCGATCACATCCTCGTAGTGATAGAGGGGGTCCACGTATTTGACATTCTCGGTCCGATCCGAGCGGATGAAGACTCCGTTGTCGAAGTAAGTCTCCAAGTCAAGTATAGGAGTGACGTGTTGAGTCGCCTCGTATTGACGGACCACCCCTCCGCTGCGGAAGGAAGCCGCATCCTTAGGAGCGAAGCGGAAGATGTCCCTGTAAGTCGGGATCCCTCCGATGTCCACTTGCCAGGTCTCACCGTCCCAGTAGAAGATGGTGGTGTCTCGCCCGCTGACGTCCATCACCGTGACGTTGTCACCGATGGAGAGATCATTCGTGGTCTCGATGAGTCCTTGGGCGATCATCAATGACGTTACCGTACCGGCATCAACAAGCTGAGTTGAGCTTTGGACCGTGATCGCGTACTTGGTGAAGAAGTAAGTGTTAGGGACTTCAATCATAAGCCCCTGGCCAACAAGATCCTCGATCGAGAGCGTGTTCGGGGTGAAGTCCTTGAGGACGTAGTAGTATGAAGGGAGGGGGAGATTCTGCTCGATGAGCCTCTTGCAACTGGAGGACAAAGACGGGCAGGTCAAAGACTCCCTGAAGCACTCCTCTAGCTTTCTAGCGTCGAAACCACCTTCTGGGCGGTAGCGCAGGTACTCACCTGCACGGAAGCGAGCCTCGTACCGGAAAGGCTTATCACGGAAGGAGGATCGACCCGCGCAATCGAGGAAGTCAACCACGTCGATGATCTCGATGACACCCTGAGCGACGAGATTGTCGATCTCCTCTTTGTAGGTCTGGTCCGTGCCGAGCGAGAACGTAAAAGTGTTGAGCACTTTGGCGTACACCTTGACCGCGCCCCGGAGGACGTCGGTGTAACACACCTCGGTGAGGATGGAACGAAGGAGGGCTTCCTCCGGAGATGGCGTGGAGACATAGGCCCCGGCCGCGTACTCCACACCAGGCTCAAGAAGAAGAACCTCTTCAGATACCGTGGAAACAAACCCCTCGGCCTGAGCGGTGGAGAGGTTGGTGGTGTTTGTCACACGAGTGAAGTTCTTCGCAACAACCCAAACGGGCCATCCAGCTCTTTTAGCTAGAGGCACACCGCTAGGATTGCGAGGCTCAAATGTTTCGAAGTCGGTGTCGCCGCGTTGGAACTCCAGGATCTGAGGGTTGTAACGGCCTTGGCTATCCGTGGCCGTAAGAGCCGTGTTAACGAGGAACGGGCTGAAGCTTTTCGCCTCGCTAAGGATCCCTTCCTGGATCAACTGCGGGATGGTCTTCCTGGCGTTATAGGTGAATGGAGACAAGACCACGTGCAAAGTGGCATCGGCCTCGATCCCCACAGAGATGATGTCTCCGGTGCTGTAGGTCGAAGCGGTCAGGTCCTGGATGAGGACTAGGCTAAGGTCTCCAAGGTTAGTGTGGTACGTCTTCGATCCAGTTACTGGGTTGAAGCTATTGGCCACTGAGTAGAATCGCTGTTCGACCCCGGTGGCGTCAACGACCAGGTCGTTCTGGTTCAACGCGAAGTCGGTAACAAATGGCTTAGGAACGACCCGAGTAAACGTGGCTGAGGAGATATTGCGCGGGGTGTAGTACGCTACGATGTTCTCGACATCTGGGTCCACGAACTGGTTCCCGGTGCCGAGAAGAGCCGGGAAGGTAGATGTCAAAGCGCCTTCGACGTCCGACACGGACGGCGCGTAGCTGATCGGGAAAGTCGCGTTCGGTGTTAAGATCCCAAAGAGGCTGTCGCGAATGGTACGGCTGAAAGACCTGAGGTCCGTAGCGTAGTTCTTCGCTGGATCATAAGCGACCGTGATGTCGATCTCAACATCATCGACCTCCATGGAGTACACGTTTCCGGTGAACTCGATCGGAAGACTGAACTTGATGAGGTTCTGCAGACCGTTACGCTGCGCTAGCGTTAGCGGAGTTCCGTCAGGGTTGAGAGCGAAGAAAGCGACCGACGGGTTCGAGGTGACGTAGTCAGCCTCGTAGCGATACACCTCTTTTTCGGAGCGGCGAGGGAGAACATTGACGGCCGCTCCGGCTCCCAGTGCGTCCTCGAAGAAGCTCTGCCAGTCTTCGGCCGACACCGGGTTGCGGCGGCGAATCAGCGTGAAGAACCTCTCCTTAACCTCATCGAGCAACTCGACGTTCTCTCCGCCGTACGCTGCTTCAGGGTTGTTGACGCTCTCGATCCCTTCTAGGGTCGTAAGTTGCTTGGTGATCGAGTTGGGAGGGACGTTAGTAATCACTCCCTTAATCGCGGACACAGCGGTGCCCACCCCGACCGTGGAACCAGCGGGGATGACGATGCGCTCCGTGGTGACGAACGTGATCGCCTCACCACCAGTAAGATTGGAATCCGTAGCGATCTCGTATCCTGAGAAGATCACGAACTCCCGATCACGAGGAGCGATGGTGAACTCTAACGTCACCGTGCTGCCCGCGCCGGCCCGGCGTTGAGCGCCCAAGAACGGACCGATCCATTCGATGAGGACCGATTCCGGGAACTGATTGGCGAACTGTAGGAACTCGGCCTGCGCGAAAGCTTGACCCTCGAGGAGGGCGACGATAGGAGAACCTGCCGAGAAGTCGTTGATGGTCGACCCAGACGCCTCGAATACGCGCCGTGCGGCGGCTGCGACCAACTCCGACTCGTTCCTCGGGTCAAGGTCGATCGGAGGAAGGGGAGCGTACTGAGGCATTAGAAGGAACCTTCGTCTACGATCGGGAAGTTAGCGATGCGCTCGGAGAGGACTTGTTTGGTGACGACATCAGCTTCTTCGAGCTGAGCGTACTTAACGAGGAAGTTCTGGGCAGTTCCACCCTGGTTGAACTTCGCGTTGGTGTTCCAAGATAGCGGCGCGTAGCGCGCGTTGGTATTGGCTTGGTCGCCGAAAGCCACGGGGCCCATGAAGCTCTTGGGGCCGACGATCGGGGTGGAACCGTAGGTCTGGTCCGTGTTCAGCGTTACGTACACGTTATCCAGGCCGCCCTCACCACCGCGTTGGATGTCGCTTGAAGTGAGAGGAGGGTAGTGCCAATCCAGGTCGGCTCCGTCGAACCGGATGTCCCTGGCTCCGTTCAACCACTGCGACGTGACGATGACACCAGGGCCGAACAGTGTCTTGGCCATAGGAAGGTCTTGGCTAGTTCTCTTCGGGTGTTTTACCCTGCTGACACAGCAAAGCCCCCTCTTGGGAGGGGCTCTTTGGCTAGATCACTTCTTGTGGTACCAACCGCCGTTCAGTAGGATCGCCTTCCACTGCATACGAGCCTCTTCTCTAGTAAAGTGGCCTTGAAAGCGGTTATGACGGTGGGAGTGACGAGTGTAAGTGTTTGTGATCAATTCAGAGAATGTGATACCCACTCCGAACTCGCTTACCTGGAAGAGGTAACGGTTACCGAAGGCGTGCTCGAGAGTGAATGTTTCGATGGTGGCTTCCATGGTGGGTTGGTGTAGTTCCATGAAACTACTATATCATTGCCAAGTGAGGAAGTACAGGGCCTCACAGCAAAAAGCCCCCGCCGAAGCGAGGGCTAAAGAGCTGGGAGAGCGACTACGCGCGGGTCCAGCTGTTGACGGTGAACACGAGTTCGATCGTGCCCACGTCTCCGGATTCGCGGTCCATCTCGGCCACGGTCAGCTGCTGGAGCTGGCAACCGTTGAGCGTGTAAGCGGAACCGTTGTTATCGGTACCGTTACAGGTCGTGGGTTGCACCGTGATGGTGATGAATTCGCAGTTGTAGTTGAGCCAGATCTGCTCGATTGCTGAAGCGAGAGCTGGATCGTACGGAGCGGAAAGCGTAACGTCGTCCACGGCACGGGGACCGACGACCTTGTAGATTCGGTTTCCCGTAGCGTTGGCGTACTGACCGCTTTCTGCCGTATCCACGACTCCGGAGAAGGTGGTCCAAATCGTCTCCATACCAGAGATGGTGACGATGAACGCTGACTTCGGAATGGGCGTGAGAATAGGCATCGGGATCCTCCTTTAGTAAGTAAATGTTAAAGAAGGATCAAGCAAATACGTTGTTGATGTAGAAGCCGGAACCGAATGCACCAGTAGCGCCAAGGCCCGTGATGTTCACGGCACGCTCGACGGTGATCTCAGCGCGCACCACGCGGCGCTCGCGGATGTAGTACTCAGGACGAACGGCGGGGGTGCCAGTCAACTGGTAGGTGTAAGCGAAGGCCGGGGTAGCAGCGTTAGCGCCACCAGCGGGCATCACGGAGTCGGAAGCGCTCAGGGGGCTGTAGAACAGCAGAACAGCGTTCTCAGGGAACACGGGCTCCAGGGTTCCGTCATCGGCCAGACGACGACCTTCAGCAACGCGGATACCGCGCTCGAGACCGAAGTAGCGAGCCAGCACGTCCACGTCGATCGAGTCGGCCGTGGTGAACTGGATGCGATCGAGGATCGCGGGGTTGGTCAGCAGGTTGTCGAACACCGCGGTGCCGATCACAGCGCTGTTAGGACGGATGCCGATCTGGTTGGAGACGGCACGCTTCCAGTTGAGGACGTCGACGATCGGGTTGTTGCTCGTCGTATCCCAGGGGTTGCCGCCGGTACCGATACCGATGGTGGTGGCATCACCGCTGTAAGTGGTCCAGTCAGCGTAGCCCAGGCCCAGGGTGCCGCCAGCAGCGATCACGCCAGCTTCGTAGTTACCGGTGGTAGCCACGGCGTTGGCCACGGTCACCTCGTAGCTGTTCATCAGACGGCTCATGGCGTTGCGCGTCTCGATGGCACGCAGGTCGACCTGAGCGGGGCCCTCACCAGCGTTCTCGATCACTTCCTCGGGGAGTTCCCAAGCGATCACTTCTTGCTCGAGCGCGTAAGCGTCGGTGTCGAAGCGGCTCTGAACGGCGGGGATGTTAGTGCCGTAGGCGCGACGGTAGTCCTGGATCGCGAAGGCTTCCTTGCCGAAGCGCAGGATCTTACCGGCCCGGGTGGGGGTGTCCACCACGGGAGCGATGAAGTTGGCGATACTGGTCTCGGGCAGCATGAAGCCCTGAGCCAGCGTGGTCAGAATAGGATCGACACCACCGTAGGTGTCACGAAGATTCATCATTGACTTTAAGTCTCCTTCTGCAGAAGGTTAGAGACGGCCCTGGGCTTACACGGGGCGACCGAAGCCAGGGCCTTAGGATTAGTTGAAGCTCACCAGGGCGTACTGTTCACCACCGATGTCCAGCACGTCGCGGATGATCGGGGTGGTGCCATTGACGGTCACGGCGGCGGAACCGGCCGTGCCAGCGTCGGAAGCCAGACCACCGGCAACCACTTCGAGAGCAGTGCCGACATCGTTGGCGGCGAGGGTGCCATCAGCAGCAACCAGCAGGAGGCCGCTGGTGGCAACGGTCAGCAGGCGCACGTCATCGGTAGCGAAGCCGGTGGCGGGCACGTTATCGTTCAGGGTGTACTGAGCCACGCCGACAGCGGCGCCGCCGTTGGACTGCTCAACCAGGAGAGGGGGGTGAGCGCCAGGGGAGGAGGTCAGCTCGACCACGCGGAACTCGTTGACGACGGTGCCTTGGGCAACCAGGAAGGTTTCAGCGAAGCGGATGTACTGCTTGCCGTAGACGGGAGAAGCCATTGTTATCGAATCGGAATGATGATTTCAACCACTCGTACGAGCGGGTCTTAACAGGGTTGTTTTACCCAGGATTGTGTTTACCGGTACACGACTTGGCAGCGGCACCGGTCGTGGCATCTGCACTGGAGACCAGGCATCGGGAGCGAACCTATGGGGACCCAGCCTAGTGAGGCGTAGTAGCGGCAGTCTTGGCAGACCTTCCCATCGGTTTTCGCGATCCTCCTCATCTCACCCGAACCGCCTTGTTGCTTTGTGTTGAACTCACCGGTTTTGAACCAGCGGTAGAGCGGGGTGACGAGGAATCTCTTAAGACGGGAAAGCATACCCTTCCAGGTCGCTGGGCCCTTGGGAGTAGCCCGAGGCTTGGCCCCCTTGTCAGCCAACTGGGTCATCCGCTCGGTGGTCAGAGTCGGATCAACCGAGGTGGATCTCTGTTGGGATACCACTTCATCCGCTGACGAGCCCGCGGCTCTCACCGCTGCATTCCGCGGGGAGGCTGTGCCTACCGGGACCGTCAAAGATATGGGTTTTGAGGCGATGCCAGCTGCGGATGTCGCTGCGATCGCGGCACTTGGGCTCGAAACTCCTATTAGTGGAACTTCCTCATCACCCGGATAGGGGTAGTAGTACGCTTCGTCGGGTTCCTCTTCTTCGAAGTCAGATGTGTCTTCGTAGAGGCGACCGTCTCGAAGTGACTGCTGGACGTCCTCGAAAAACTGCCAGAGGTACTTCATCTGGTCCATCGTCGAGGAGAACATCACCGGAGTGATCTCTCGACTACCGGACCCGAGGATGTAACTCGCCAGAGAACCAACGAGTGTGTCTTCCGCGGAGGCGCGTTGGAACTCCGAGAAGGAGATCTTGTCAGCCCTTAGCTTCCTCGCAAGGGCCTCGGCCCTGGAATCCATCTCATCCTCGAGTTTTTCGAGCGACGGGTTGGAATCAGCCAGGCGTTCAGCACGGTCGATGTACTCGCCTTGACGCCTGGCCGCCTGACCGATGAAGGTCAGCAATTCCATAGGATCAGGCCGAGTAGAGGACCTTCTTCAGAGCTTCAGCGTAGTCGATCTCCTCTTCCCGAGAGATCTTCACGGCACGCTCGTGGGGGTCAAGGTCATCCTCTCCAAGGACCACGTCTCCACCGGCCAGTTCCTCGAAGCACACTTGCGAAGGCAGGTTATCAAGGATGCGCATCAGGGGAGTCACGACCGACTCACCTTCTGCAAACTCCAGGGTGCCGTACTCGAGACCTTCCATGTAGTCGACGAGAGACTCGGGTTCCACGACTGCCTCGGTCAGTTTGCCGGTCTCATAGAGACCAGACACGAACTGCTCGAGCTGCATGCGATGAGCTTGACGCTCGGCGAACTCGGCCTGCTCACGCAGTTTAGCGTTAGCAGCCTCAAGTTCCTCCAGGC
>JACCDG011272001.1_pt1 | contig 17821 bp, 20 predicted proteins | sample 7442471 | NCBI WGS metagenome assembly JACCDG01 (sample SAMN15323444, study PRJNA562643) | freshwater metagenome | isolation source: river surface water | place: USA:Blue River Watershed | collected 2017-08-17 | reverse complement strand
TGGCTAGCCATTCGGCGCCCGCTACAGTGTTCAACGAAGGCGAGCGCCCCCCGGCGCCGATATTCGCTATCTTGAGGCGATTCGCCAATTCTTCCTGTTTCAGCGACGTATCAAGACCGACCTTTGCGCCTTCCGTCACCGCACGGCCCGGCAAAGCGTTGGCTTGCAAGGCAGCCAGCATTGCCGCCAGCCGCTCTTTACCTGCGGCATCCATGCGGGCAATGTCTTTTTCCTTGAACCCGAGCCCTGTTACACCTTCGAGCAGACTCTGCTTGCGTTCATCCGCCGAGCGGGTTTCCTCGGCCGTCCAGTTCTTGCCTGTAGCTTCGCCAAACGCAGCGAGCCCCTTCTGGATGTTGCCGTGCCCCAGCAGCGCCGGGCCGATCTCAGCCAGCGCGCGGAATACCGGCGCAGAGCCCCCCTCGTTGGACGCTCGTAGCGGGTCAACCGGTGCACGCTTGTTCTTGGCGAGGAGGGCGTTGTACGCCTCTTCCATGTTGGGGGCGCGGCGTTCGCGAGCAGCGATCTCCTCCAGCGACATGTCTGCACCTTGCCGTGCAAGGGCTTGTTCAGCCCCGGCTTGCGACCGTAGCTGAGCTTGATATGTGGCGAGAGCAGAGGACAGCGGGTCCATTTGACGCCGTTTATTTTGTTCGATCTGCGATGCAGTACCACGAAAACCAGTAGGTGCAGGGGCAGCAGGCGCCGGAGCCTGATCCCAGCCCGCAGGCGCCGGGCTTTGGCCGTAGGACGCAAAACTTCCAGAAGCCCCCCGCATAGCCTCTGCTTCAGACGAAACCCCATCAGGCGCCCACTTCCCCCCAGCGCGTCGACTAAGCCACATTCTTAAACGCTCTAGCGGACTCAGCGCCTCTTCCGGCCCCGGACCTTCCTCTTGCCTCTGAACCGCCTGTAAGAAGTCCAAAGGGATGTCGTACTCAGCCATGTTCTTCTCCTTACGTCTTCGGCAGTCCTTGCGGGTATGCAAGGCCAGTCAGTGTTCCAGCGAGCCCGGCAAGCTGCGCGAGACGGGACGGATCAGCCCCCACAGTCGACGTATTGGTTGTTCCTGTCGTGGTGCCTGTGCTCCCTCCTGTAGAGGTTCCAGCTGTGACGCCAGTTGTCGTACCTGTAGTCGTCGTCGGGGGTTTCAGCGTAGTGAGGATATTCGCCTCGGCGCCGGCCGCGCCCAGTGACCCCGTGCCCTGCGACTGCAGCAACTTCCAGTCTTCGAAGGCGCGAGACAAGTCGTTCGTCGCCAGCCCGGTTGCATTGCTGAATCCTGTGGCCAGCGACGAGTCGATGTATTCCTGCCGTTGCCGGTCCTGTCGCTCCTGCATCTGCCCAGCGAGCAAGTCCGCACGCGCCGATCCGAACCCTCCCTTGGACACCCGAGCCGCTGCTTCTGCCTGCCGTTGCTTGGCTTGATCTTCACCCATCATACGGAGGCCGGGGGTCATCACGTTTTCGAGGTACGGATTCATGTAATCCGCGATCGCCCTTCCGTTAGGCAGGTTCAGCATATCGTTCTGGAACTGGTCGTAGCCGCTCGTCGGGATGTTCGTCGCGGCGTCTTGGATCAAGTCCATGTACCACTGCGGAAGGTCTTGCTTCTGCGTCTGGACCTGATTCTGCGTCTGGTTCGTCGTGCCGGTGGACGTTCCGGTCGTACCGGTAGTGTTGGTCGAAGTCGCTGACGACTCTTGCGGTTTGCTGGTCAGGGCAGCGAGGGCACCGAGGATTCCGGTGGTGCCAAGACCAAGAGCGGCGTTGGAAGCGGTGCCAAGCGCATTGGCGATTCCTGAGCTAGTATCGATCCCCAACCCGCGCAATACCTGACCAAGCACGTTCAAGCTGACCGGAGTTCCGCCGTTTGCAGCTGTTAATGTATCGAGCACTGAATTGACATTGAGATCAGACCCTGTACCCCAATCGTCGAAGTAAAGAGTGTCTCCAAGTGAATCGCCAGCATCCAAATCAGACCCTGTACCCCAATCGTCGAAGTAAAGAGTATCGCTTTCTCCGTCGTCATACAGCTCGCCGGTTTCATAGTTGACACGGATTGTCATTTCGTTCTCCTTACGCCTTGCGCGAGTTTGCCAGATATTGCTTCATAACGCTAGGGGAAACCCCAGCTTCCGCCGCCCACATGGCAATCTCTGCCTCAGTCGGCCCATCATCCCGCTCGATCGTCCTGTTCGAAACCGACACGTTGTCGCCGCCCCCACCCATCTTGGAAAGCGCGGCAAGCAGGGCGCCCGAGTTTGATCCGGTTGTTCCCCCGGTAGGAGAGGCTACAGTCCGAATCATCTGCTCGGCGTCGGTGGCAGTGAGCGCAGTCTTCAGGGTGTTGGCCGCGTAGCTGACCAGTTTGTCCACGGCCGCATTCAGCCATGTCTTGTCCCCGGCCGCCCAAGCATCAAGCTCGGCCTGCGTCGGAGGGGTGTAGACGCTCGGGTCTTCCGCGAGCACCTGCTGAAGCGCTTCCTCTACTTGTTCAGGGGTCAAGGCAGAGGAGCCGTCCTCGTCTGGATTGTTCCCGACAGGGTAGTCTTCATCGTCAACTTCGTCTGGATTGTTCCCGACAGGGTAGTCTTCATCGTTGTCGGTATCCGTCACGTTGCCCCCAATGGCGTCGATCTCGTCTGGATTTGCGTACTGCTCTTCAAAATCCATGATTGCGGGGTCGATCTTATCCACGCCGAGCGAACCCAACACTTCCTTGGCCGCGGCGCTGAGTTCGGAGGTTCCGAGCTTGAATCCGGCGTTGATGAGGTAGTTCGTCAACGCGCCTTCGACATCTCCGCCTGTGACGAGTGACTTGAATGTCGTCGCGACCGCGCCGGGAGCGATCTTGTCCCCCCACGATCCGGCGCCCCCGATGTCCAGCCCTCCCGTGCCACCGCTGACTCCGCTCGTGCCCAGCCCCAGCGCGTACGCCTTGGCTGCGTCCTCGATATCTCCTCCGCCTGATATCAGTGCATTGGCGATCTTCGTCGGGTCGGAGATGTACTTCCCAACGCTGTTGATCGCCGAGTTGAGGAAATCGCTCCCCCATCCTGCTGCGTCCCCCACCGCTCCGGCAGTTCCTTCGCCAAAGAAGTCTGCCCCAATACCAAGAGCGTCGCTCAGCGAGCCCGTAACGGAGTCTCCGATCCCACCGAAAAAATCCGACACCCCACCACCAAGAGCGTTACTCAGCCCGGAAAATATTCCATTAAGCGCCGCCGATTGAATAATTCCCGGCATGTACTTGTCAAAGAAATTTGGGTCTTTGCTGTAAGTCGATGTTCCTGTGCTGTTGTAGGCTACCTTTCCAATGTCCTCTGCTTTTACAAAGATTGTTCCATCACCCATGTTGTAAGCATAATTTTTAAGCGATGGGTCCCAATTGGTTGCACCACTTGTACTGCTTTGAACGCGCCCACTAGTATCGGCGAGGTTGATGTGTTCTGGGTTTGCGTTTATCTTGTATCCAACAATCTTTCCATCGACGCCAAATACTGGCGTTGAACCAACAAGGGCTTGCTCACCGGCAATTCTGTACCCGCTTTTAGGCGCTTCGGTGAATATACCCGGCGTGTTCTGTGTGTTGTACGCTTCACGATGATACGTCCAATCAGGGACCGCGCCGACGAGGTTCCCTGAAGCGTACCTTGCGTACATATTCTGCAACTGGCCTTCGGTCAGGTCGCGTCCATATTTCTCTTTCGACTCGTAACTAAGCAGATCCCCCGGTTGCCCCAGCAGGTAGTCATACAATTCCTGCTTGGTGTTGAATCGCGGGGTTCCCGGAGGAGCGACGAAATTAGTGTCTTGGCCGGGGTCAACCCCAATACCTTCAAACCGGAACTCAGGATGATCTTGATACTGATTCCAGCTGTATTGTTCGGGGGTTGCAGCGCTACCGGGGTCGTAATAACCCTCGTCAAAGCCCATCATCCCACTTGGCGCTCTTGCTGCGGTCGGGGCGTGGGTTTGCAGGCCAGACGTAAAAGCCAGCTTCCTGATCGCGTCCTCGTATGTGTCGTATCCTTTGCCGAGGACGTTCCCATTGGCGTCGACGTACTCGAAGGACGTTGCCCAAGGATCGATGTAGTTTTTCGCAATACCGTAATTGTCAAGGAATGAAGTATCCCCCACCCCCATCGGGACTGACGCATATTCGACAGCGTTATTAATCGCGCCAGCGATTGGGGATGGAATAGGCGCCTCAACGACAGCAACAGGCGCTGTCGCGGCCTCAACGGCAGCGATAGGGGACGGGATAATAGGGGCAGGGACGATCTCGGTGACCGGCGTAGTTGTGGGAGCGGGCGTAGCCTGCTGCCCGGCAAGATAGGCTTGTAGCCCCCCCCAGCCCTGCGACCAGTCATACCCGGTGAGATTGGGAATAGCCATTACAGCCTCACCCACAGCCCAGTAGCCGCCCGAAGTCTGTACGCTGTCCACTGCGTTGTCGTAGTTGCGTTGGCCGCCCCGTTGATCGTGTCCGTTCCAGTCGGGGCAATCGTCAGTGTATTCGCCGCGACCGCCTTCACGATCTCAAACTCGCGCTTGTCCCGGATCATCGTATCGGAGATTTCAGGCAGCGTGATCGTGATGTTGCCAGCCGTCGTGTCGACGAGAACCACATCGTCTTGCGCCCCAAGCGTTATGCTCGTCGTGGTGGTGTAAGCAGGGCGGGTGTCGTCCACGGTGATCCGGGCGAACAGAATTTCCAAGTGCGACACGAGCGCACGCATCTTGTGCCCGTCAAACACCTCAAGAAAGTCAGGGAACCGGACAGCGAGCTTACCCATCATCGACCCCCGTGTGGAACGAGATCAACTCGCAACATCCCGAGCGACCAGTCATCCCCGATCGCATCGCTCTCGACACGAACCTTGATCTGACGACAACGCATGCGAGGGTTGATGAACTCCGTGGTTGACGTAACGGCGTGCGGCCCGCTTGACTGTGTCTCTGTGGCTTGCGGGTACTTCTTCCCGGTGAACGTGAAGTTAACGGCACCTTCAATTCTGCGAAAGTCCGGGACCATCTTGCTCAGATGGGCAACAGCATTCCCCCCGGCATCGATCTCGATATCTCCCGTTTCGGCATAGGCATTCATCGCTTGGTCGTAGTCATCCACCCCGGACTCATGGGTGTAGAGATACTTGTCCGTCCCAAACCCGTACGCATAGTTCAACACATCCGAGTCTCCGATCAGCATCGTGCGCGCCAACGTCCCGAACGCCCAGACTTGATCACCGATGCTATAGATGACATACCGGTCGTTCTCATCAGACGTCTCGGAGGGGTACAACCACCATACTTCCCTGAAATCCCGATTCACCCCGCAGTACACCTTGGCCCCCTGTACGCGGTTAAAGTTGTCAAAAACCGTCGTCGAGATCGGGCAGGGTAGGGGTTTCATCACACCGTCATAGACGAAGAAATCCTTGTCCCCCATCCAGTAACCGATACCCTCGAACACATGTCCCGCCATCGGCCCGACGATGTTGCCGTTGTCGCCCAACTGCCGGAAAGCGAACGTATCCGGGGGGCCGGAGAAAACCATCGAGTACAGTGCCGAGTCAGTAAAAATAATGTTCTCGCCGCGCACACGTAGCCCGCAAACGATCTCGTTGCCTTGGTCGAGCCGTTTGTTGCCCGCCGTGTTGGTCAGTGTAGGAGTCCAGTCCGTGTAGTTCTCCTGATCGCACCACCTGATCAGCATTGCATCATCAGCGGCACCATCGTGTGCCCCGAGGGCGATCAGGTGCCGGTCTTCCGGAGAAACCATGACGAACTTTGCCGTGATTGGTGCAGCAGGGATGATCACAGCCCTCACACCTGTTCCACTGGAAGAATCCCACACATACACCCCGCCATCGCGCGGACAAGCGACAACGTCCTCGCCCCACAGGTCAACGCTCCATGTCCGTACTTCCGTGATGAAGTCGCTCGCCGAGCGGGGAGTTCCCCAGCCATCAGCCCCCCATCCGCCTGCGCCCCATCCGAGGCCCGCCACCGACGTATCGACACCGATCCCGATCTGGTAAGAGTAGCTGACCGCCGCACCGCCACCGGGGCCAGCCGAGGATGTCGCCACTGCTGAATGAGTGATGACGTACGCATCGGCGCTGGTTTTTGTCGTGACCGTGTACTCGCCGTCGATGGTGATTCCGCCAACTGCACTGGCTCCGCTGAACGACACATAGTCCCCAACCTCCCGACCGTGAGCAGTGTCCGCCACTGCGACCGTGGCCAGATTGATTGTCGTTGTGAACGGGTTTGCAAGCGTACCGGATGTTTCGATCGGGGTGATGTCGAAGTACGATCCCCCAATCCAGACATATAGCTTCTTGTCCGTGCCGAACGCTATGATGACTTCAGACCGCGTGGTGCGCAAATCCGTCGCCCCGCGCGCTTGCCCGAGATATGCTGAATCCTCCGCCCCGCGCGTCCATCCGCCGAGTTTCTGTGGGTAGCCTGCGAAGAACCGAACCTTGTCACCATCTTTCCATTGACCGAGCTTGCCCACACCGCGATCAGTATCATCAGTGTACATTCCGGACTTGATGGGGATGTCAACGAGGCCCATGATTACTTCGCAATCTTCCTAGAAATGGCGCGATTGCTTTCCAGTATATCGCGCATCAACTGCTCTGTCGTCTGCTGCGACTTCTCGATTGACTTCAGCCGCTCGTCTTGGCGGATTACTTGTTCGCGCATGGCTTTCTGCTCCCTGTTCGCTTCGGCTTGCTCAATGAGGGCTTTCTCCACCGTATTGACACGCTGCGTCTGATCGCCCCACGCAACGCCAATCGTGACGAGCGCGGCAAGGATTGTCCAGTTGGTCTTGATCCAGTTCATCACGGAGCCTCCTGTTCGATCACTTCATCAGGAATGGCGGGATCACCGCCGCGACCGATTATAACGCCCTGGAGCCATATCCATGCCCGTATGCCCCACATGCCATCCTCGATGCACATCTGCTTGAATACAGCGTTGTACTGCGGCCCATAGGTTGCGTAGTCGATCTTGCCGTCCTTCGCCGCTTGGCAGTAGCAATCATGGATCAGCGACGGGCGCATGGAACTCTTTGTATCAAAGGTAGGGCCGCTGGCGCCGTCCCACGCGAATCCACGGCGCACCTTGCAGTAGCCGTCTTGCGTCAGGGTGAAGAACTCGTAGGCAACCGTCTCCGGCAGCATGATGCCGGTGAATACCGTATAGTCCCGCGTGAGCTGGTAGCGGTACCCATCCTTGTAGTAGATTTTGTCACCTTTCATAGTGACAATCCTCCAAGTCGCGGTCGCGCTCCTGCTCTTTCGGAACGACCTTTAGCCGCTGCGTCCTGCGCCATTGCAACACGAGGTCGTGCGCATCGCGTACCTCGCTCGGATAGGGGGAGTCCGGTTTGAGATGCAGGTCTTTTATTCGGTCGGATAGGAGGCGAGTCATGTCTGAAACATCTCCCTCTCAGCCTCACGCCGACGCACAAGGCCCGGTAGCACCTTGCCAGACGCTTTGTTCCACCGTGGCAGTTGATTCCCCGCCGCCGTGTGCTTGCCCTCGTTCAGCAGTCGCAGCAGCGTCGAGCCGCGAAACGCTTGCCGCCCCACGTTGTAGATGAAGCTGCACAGCGCGTCGTATTGCCCCTGCGTCAAAGGCACGTCGACGTAATCGTCAATCGCGTCGGAAGCCTTCTCCAAGTCGCGCAGCAGCATGGCTTCCGCTTCTTCCTCCGTAACGGTATCCGCCAGCGTCACGCCATCCGTCGAGCCGTAGCCGATGGTGACTTTGCCACCCGCGCAGGTATAAGCCGTCGCCGAGAATCCCTCGAAGGACTTGACCAGATCAACGCAGGCTTGGGATGGGTTCACTGATGCGTCACCGACGGACAATCAGCGCGGTTCGCCTTCATGTCCAGTTTAGACTCGATCTTGTCGAGCTTGGTAAATAGCGCGGAAATAGTCTTGTCGAAGTCCTCGCGCTTAATGTACTGCCCCGCCACCAATACCTCAATGGACTGCACTTTCAACGTCAGGCGTTCGTCTGCATCCCGTAGAGACTTCATTGAGTCTTGCAGATTCTTCACGACCCATCCTCCGAGGAAAGAGATTGCGCCAAGTGCCAAGTTGATAAAGTCTTGCGAGTCCATTTGCTTCTTCCTTTCCCGACTTCTGTGGTCGTGGATGCTCGGTTAATCGTGCCAACTACCATCGAAACAGTGCTTCACTTCATGTCCGAGGGTTTCCAGCGTCCACGGGGAGAACTGGCCGATGTCCGGTGCGACAACATGACATGCGCCGCCAGACCGCCAGAAACACCCGCGCACGTCATTTGCCCGGCAGAGTGCGTACAGGTCCAAGTCGGACGCCTTGTGCCAGACGATGCGCTGTTCACCTGCGGTAGCGCAGCCGGCGAGGATCAGGAGGATGGCGAGGACTTTCATAGCCCGAACCGCCCCTTGATCGCGTTGTACAGGTCAGTCATGTTTGTGCTGGTGAGGGCGGTGCCTTCCCATATGGCGAGGCAGGCAAGACGGGATGACGCAGTTAGCGGCCTAGTGCCATCCGGAGCGGCCCCTATCGACGATCCCGCGCTTGCCCCCGATGATGGACTTGAGTATGTTGATGAAAATGACTCAGCGGTCGCACTACCGATCTTCAGAATCGCACCGCCTGCGCCGGTCGCTTCGTTGATACTCCCTTGCAAGATGTTCCAATTTGCGGTGGAAATAGTCCCAGATGTACTAATTGACAACGGGTTCGATGATCCGTTTCCTACGCGAAATCTGAACTTTGCGCCAGATACATTAGCCACACTAAAGTCCACCCCAATAAGCACATCGGACACATGGGTACTAAATAATCTATGCGATGATGATACGGTTTGGGGGTACACGGCTACGAAGAAACTGAGCGCCGCATTGTCCTTATGCAAGTTCTCCATCCACGCTTCATTGGTCGTGTCGTATGTGAAATAATCACCACCATCAAACGACCAATACTCGCTTGAACTCAACCCGCCAGCACTGCCGTTGAACGTCGGCTCCGCACCGTCACCACCTGTTGATGTCCCGCGATAAAAGTCGTAGCCGTTACCGGACGTATCCAACCACTTCGCGGTCTGCACGCCGGGGTCGTAGCTGTTGGCGTCGCCGGCATCGAGACAGAGTTTCAGGTTTGTCGTCAGTCCGAGGTCGGTGATGATGCCGATCAGCGAAAGGTCTGCCGACGGGCTGGCCGACCCAATCACACCAGCAGGCGCGCAAATTATGCTCATGCCAGTGCCGCCGTCGAGCCAACATACACGTTCGACCCGTCGCAGTAATACCCGATCAGGTAGGTGCCTGTGGCGCTAAGAGTGGTCAGTGATCCCGAAGCAGCCTTCGTTGTTGCGGCGGCCGTGATTGCGTGGTTGCTCCCATTGACGAGCAGGATGTTTCCGCTTTGTCCGGTAGCCGAAGCGATGTTGGTGAACGTTATCGCCACCGCGCCCGTTGGTGTGCATTTGAAATTGTTGGTGGCATTCAGATCGAATGATCCGTCGTTGTCCGTGGTCTGCGTTCCGCGCTGCGGGGCCGTGAAGGTTTGCGCGGTGGCAAGAGAAGCCATCGCCCCCGCCGAACCCAGAGCAACAGCGAGTGCAGTGCCTACCCCTGTCCCAAGCCCCGTAACCCCTCCAACAGCCACCGCCGACGCTGCTCCGGCTGTCAAACTCGCCGCAGTACCTGAGATGTTTGTACCTACGAGCGCAGAGGGAGTACCTGCGTCCCCACCTCGAGTAACGAACGCACCGTTTGTCCCAACGGCGATAGCCAGAGCAGTTCCGACGTTCGCGCCCGGAGTAATCGCTGCCCACGTCGTCAGGTCAGCATCAGCCGGTTGATACGCGGTCGAAGCGGTGTATGCCGCCGTACCGAGCGTACCACCCGTGCCAATCGCCAACGTTGACCCATCCGTCGCCGTGAAAGTGATCGTGTTCGACGCAGTGAGTGTCTTGCCCGCGGCGATAGTCAGTACGCCGGTTCCGGCAGTCCATGTGTTCCCGTTGATCGACGTTGCAGTGGCGACGCCAAGAATGGGGGTTACCAGCGTCGGGGAAGTCGCGCGGACAACCGCGCCGGTTCCGGTTGTGGCGGAAGTCAGGGGTGTGGAAATCCCTGCCGGATAAACCTCGGCCCCGTCGCAGAACACTTCCTGCGATTGGCTTTGCGTGACAACCACACCGGTACTCCCGCTCACCTTGATCGTGACCGTGTAGGCACCGCTGGTGGCGTTCCACACCAGATATTTCTTCGACTTCGCCGGGACTTCGATCGTCGCGTTCGACACCAGAACGCCCGTGACTTTCAAGATGGCCATGCGCGCCTGATCTGTCCCGCCGCTCACCGTCGTCAGCGTCGTCGTGCCCCCGGTCGTAGCGATCTCGACCATGCCGGAAACAGCGTCTTCGATCAACTGCAGGTTCGTGTTGGTCAGTGAGCCCCACGTCGTGCTGTTGGCCCCGTCCTCTTGAAGCCGGATGCGGAGTTCGTCGGTGTAAGTATCAGCCATTTCAGTTCACCTTACGCGGTCTCGCGCTCAGAAGTTACGGTCAGCGGAGTATAGTCGTTCCGATCGGACTGTTTCAACTCCCTCTCGGCAGTGTCCAGCCGCTCCTTATACTCGCCCTTCCACACGTTGATGCGGTTGTCGGCCTTCAGGAATTGCTCGGCCGCAACGAGGCACGCGTAGAACATCAGATCGCCCATGTATTGGGACAACCACGTTGTCGTGTTGACCGAGGTCAGCCCAGCCGGCCGTACGATACAGCGCGCCGTCACCACGTTGGTCCCGCTCGGCGTCCCGGCAAGGTAGTACTGGGTAGCGGAGTACTCTGCGAAGTACCGCGGGTCAGCCGTGGTAACCGCTGCGTTCGGCCAGAAGTCCTTCACGAACTCCCATGACCGGGGCTCGATCAACTTGAACTTCGTCGTCGCGTCCGTGTAGTGCAGCGAGCGCGTCGCGATCGTGCCTGTCGGCTTGGTCAGCAGTGGGTCGCTCGCCGTGAAGGCAAGGGCGGTGACCGTGTCGAACAACTCAAGGTTCAAGTCCTTGAGGATTCTGTCTTCGGCGAGCGCGATGATATTGGGCAACGCGGCAAGGAATTCGGCTCCTTGCTCCTCGGTCGTGTCCTGCAGCGCTTCCACGAGCGTCGTATATGTATATGCGCTACTCACGGCGTGTGCTCCCCGAAATAGTTATCGAACCCCAACACCTCGCCCAGCGGGCGGGCGTCCGTCAACTCACGGCTTTCGGCAAGGTTCAGTTCTCGCGCAGGGTTGCGCAACACCGTGGCGTCGCTGGTATCGATCGGCCGCTTGGCAGGATGGTATATGTCAAAGCACTCCTTGCAGACGAGCAGTTTAGTCTCGCCGTCGGGGCGAAGCGCAGAGAGCTTGTAGATGAATCCGCAACGCCGGCACTCACCCAAGCTATGTTTGCCGGTAGCATATGTGTTGCTCATCACCGCACCCGATAACGAACGTGCGTTGCTGTGGGGTGTCTTTCCCTGTCTTCCTGCTTCGCGAGCTTGAGCTGCTTCATCGCCTTACTGACCAGCGCTTGCTCACGATCCGGAGCGTACTTCTCGGACAGCTTGGCCGCGAGCCCCGCGGCAATTGCCTCTTGCCACCTCGCCGGAGCGTCGGCCGTCTCCGTGCTTGCCGTGATGTCCTGCAGCTGCCGCATGCGGTAGTAGTAGATCGTGTCGGTGCTGTTCTCCGGCACGTCCCAGAGCGTGATCACAGGCGTTGTCGCGTCGCGATTCAGCCAGTACCGGTTGGGCAAGCCCTCAGTCGTCTTGTCCGGGATGGCCAGATACTCATCACGGCCCATCGGGAACACCGGGGTGTCAATCCCCGCGCGTCGCACCACCATCTCGAGGATGGCGATCGTCCCGGTCGGGCAGTTGTACGTGGCGTCCGAGGCGGTCAGAAGTTGGGACTGCTGGTCAACCGCCCAGAGGTGTACCCCGTCATTGGCCCATTCCGTGAAGAGGTAGTTGAAGCTGCGCCGGGCCGACTTCATGTGCCGGCCGGTCAAGGATGCGGGGTCGATGCCGCACCTTTCGAAACTTTCTTCGATCACTTCCCCCACGTCCGGGTTCCAAGAAAACGTGCCACTGGAGGCCATCTCAGCCTCTCCTTAACTGTACGCGGTCTGCAATACCGACAATGCAAGGGTCGCGGTGTTCGTGTAACTGTTGATCAGCACTCGCACCGCCGACACCGGCCCCGTAATCAGCGTCTGCACATCCACCGCCCCGGCCGCCTGCGCGGTGATCCAGTTCGGTGTCTCGCCGCGGTTCACCATCTCGTAGCATTTCTGCGGGGTGAAGTTGATCGTTCCGCCAATGTCAGCCGCCAGCGTGGTGTAGGGTGAGTACACATCGAGGGGCATGGTGGGGGTCAGGGCCGCGCGGGTCGCGTTCGACGTACCGATCGACACATTGCCAATCGTCGCCCCGCCTGCATCCAGCGTGATGCTGCTGATCGAGCGGAACGCATTGACCGTAATCGCCGTTGTCGCATTCGGTAGGTTGATCGCTTCGGTCAGGGCGCCGCCGTCGGCGTTGGTGCCAACGATGGTAATCACGCGGGCTTGGTCCGCCGCCGTGGTCGTCAGCAACAGGTAGTACGCCAGCGTTTGAGTAGCGAGGACGCCACCGGTAATCAAGGCGCCGTTGAGCACCAGCGCCCCCGTAGTACCAGCAGACGCCGTTCGAATGTTCGTTGCAGAGCCAGTGACCGGGGTGAACGCCCAGCGCTTGGGTTTAATCGGCATAATCGTCTCCTAGATTGAAATTGGGGAGCCGAAGCTCCCCGGGGATTAACGATTACGACGGGTCGGTGACGGTTATTCCACCAGTCAGCGCGGCCATGCCGTGAACAAACCACTGGACTCCATCACTCTCCAGCTCCACGTAGTCCCCCAGTGCTTCGGCAGAGGCTACGAAATTGATCTGGTCTTCCGCGCCGGCAACGACAACGGCGCCAGCAACTTCGATCGAGCCGTCGATATTGTCACCTTCCGCAGAATCGATGACCCAGTTGGTAGTAGCAAAGGCGGCAGCAACCACGAACCGGAAGTACAACCCCTCTTCCAACGCGGGCAGTGTGACCGTCGCACCAGCAGCTGCGTTCAGATAGAGGGTCTTGCCGTTATCTGCATTGGTCAGAGTGAGTGCGCCAGTGACCGTCTGGGCTTTGCCGAGGTTCTGTTGCAGTCCAGCGACCTTGAGGCCGCCGCCGCCAGAAGCATCACCGATCTCGACGTTGGAAAAGTGGGTATATTTGGTGCTTCGATTGACAGCGGACATTTTATTTCTCCTTTACCGGATTGCTCCGTCAACACCCTTTCGGGCTATATGTGGAGAAAGGGAGCTTCCCTTCCTGTGCTGCTAGGATAGCGGAGGTTTGGGGGGGAGTCAAGGGTTTCGTTCCCTCGTCCAGACCCACTTAGACTGGCCACAATCGAATAGGATTAAGTACCCCGCTTTGTACGCCAACACCTTATGCGGAATCATCGCATCGTACTGATCGCCGAGTTTTTGCTTTAGCTTGGTGTGGGTGATTTCTGATCTAGACACATGCGTCATTAGCTTCTTGTTGACCACAATTGTCGAGGGCTCCCCAAAAGACTCCCTCACAAACCCTAGCCTCTCATAACTATCTCCGGAAAACCATCTATTGTCCGAGTATGTAACCACCGTCCTAGGCTTCATTACGCGCAGCGCTGCGGTGAATAGCTTGGACATGCCTCCAACAACACTGCAAGCCGTTGCGTATCGGACCATCTCAAGAGCCCCCTGATCTATTTTGGCTCCATAGAACCTCATCGGCGCAAACTGCATGGCTGCAACGGTCTCCCCAGCGATCTGTAGGCCGAACACCCGCCCGCTGCGCACCACAGGGCCTTGTAGGTGATTCTCCTCAAAGAACGGGGCCGAATCCTTTTCGGCTAGCTCTACAACACTGCACGCTCGGGCCATCTCTCGTCGCTGATCGGGGACGCCCGCCGCATGCAAGATATACCTCGTGACCAGCGCTTTGTTATTTGTGTACTCAGACTCAAACACGTGGATTAACCTGTACCCCTGCCGTGCAGCGAGTTTAGACTTTTCGCTCATGTGCCTGTCCGCTGAGCCTTTAGGGTTTACCGTTGAATGGAAATAAACCCCGTCGTATTCAATCGCCAGTTTTGCGGCAGGAACCACAATATCCAGATGGTACGGGGCTATTATCTCTTTGTCCCTAAGGAGTACCTTGGATTCCCCTAGTCGGGAACGAAGCACTTCTGCTAATTCGTCTTCAGCCACCGACATCTGAATGCCACACTTAGGGCATCCCCGCCCACTCAGATGCCCGTTCGGCGTCACCGCAAACTCATAGTTGTGCTTCCGACAGATAACGATGCTCTTCTTCACAGCGGACAAGTACGCAAACTTGCTGTAGTCGTACTTGTCTCCATGGCGCCCCCTTGCTTTCTCAAGGAACCCCTTTGCGGCGTCAGCATTAACCCGTTTTCCTGCCGTGTATTTGACAAAGCAGGGCCAACACCCCTTCCCTAGACACAATCTCCCCACAGTACTCTGGAACTTGCCGTGCTCAGGGCACTCTACAGTAAGCGGAGTCCTCCACGCCTTTGGACTACCCAGCCCCCCCACTACTACATACCCCCTCTGCTGACAAAAGGTGCCTATTTTGCGCTTGTACTCATCCCACACACCGGCAACACGTTGCGCCCCTCGGGCCGCTGACGCGCACGCAGCGCAACCATGTCCTCTACTGTGCGATACGAGTGTTTGGGCAAATTCTCCGTGAACTGGGCACCTGATAACAGCAACCCCTGTAATCTTGTCAGGCACAGAGAGGTACTCATACACCCCTTTGTGCACAGCGCGACTGGTTTCTAAAGCCTCGGCTACTATGTCAGAAGATCGCGCTGCACGCGCCGCAGCCCGGCCAACGTTTGCACATTCAGGACACCCCTTTTGTCCGCGCCGCAGATTCCCCGGCTTGATGTAGTACTCGATCTGATGTTGCCGACACCGAACACGTAAATTCCCCTCCTCTAAACGATCCTCCACCCAGTCAATTTCCTGACACAGAGTCTCGGGTAGCTCTGCGAGCAACTTCGGCAACGAAAATACTCTCGGCATAACACGTTCCTCTCGCTCTAAAACGGTTTTTGTATGCTTGATTAAAGCATAGCGAGAGGAACGTGTCAAGCGCGAGGACAAAGAAAAACCCGCCGAAGCGGGTTTTTCTAGTTACATCAGAGGCTTATTCAAATGCCTGACGAGCCGAAGGCGCCTCTGGGATTACTCCAACCAAACGCAAAGCGGGTTTTCGCCTTAAAACGGACGTTGTCCGATTCGAAGTCCCCCTCAGTAGAGGTCTTCATCGCCATCCGCTCAACGTACTTGAGGCCGTCAGGGCAGTCGGTGATGATGGTCCACTGGTCGGGATCACTGAGGTACACGTTGCTAGAGAAGCCCCCCTTGATCAGATTCTGATTTTTGATGCTGTTGATGTCGTTGTCAGCAGTACCGACGCGACCAGCGGTGTTCAGAATACGATCGGCCGTGAACTGAAGCTCGGTCGGGACGATCAGCTTTTTGGCCATCAGGTGGATCGGCAGACCGCGGTCATCAACAGCGTCACCGATGAGGATCAGCATGTCTTCGAGCGAGGTCTCCGACAAGTCGGCTTGAGTCGTCAGCGTGTTGGCAAACGTACCGCCGCCTACCAGCGGGTGGGATGTCGAGAACAGCACGACACCATCGCCGCCCGTGTAGCCCGCAGTGTACCCGTAGTTCAGGATGTTGGCACCCTTCACGTTCTTGGTGTACTGCATGGAGCGGGCCAGCGCTTTGGACATCTGCCCACCAAGGTCGCCGTAGAGGTCATCGTCAATCGCCTCCGACGTAATTGCGAACGCCAACGCGATGGTTTCGAACACGTAGCGCGACACCCAGCCCTCGGAGCCTTCGTCGTACGCCACACCCGCACCTTCCGCTTTCACTGGAGCGGCGCCAAAGCCCGTCATCAGGACATCTTCGATGTAGGCTTTCTTGCCTTCCTTGGACATGGCAAAGATTTCACGCCACATTTCCGGATACTGCTTGTACTCCAGACCGAAGACCGCATTCAGGCCCTCTTGAAGTTGCTTCTTGATCAATGCACGATTCATAGCCATGATTTATCTCCTTAGCTGACCGTAGTGTCGTTGAGGGAGACAAGCACCTTGGCATTGACGCCTGCGGCATTGTCGGGGCGGTTGACCAAACCGTGGATCATGAACTGAGCGTCGCCCGTGGTTCCCGGGGTGATCTCTTGTCCAGACTGGCCAGTCAGCGTGGAGCCTGCATGGGTTGCGATCAGATCGCACGCGGTGCCGATATGGGTGGCGTCGACGTAAGCCACACCGGTCTCGCACTGCACTTCGAACAGGATACCTTTGTCGTTGTAGACGTAGGCCGTTACGACAGCAGCGGTGTCGGTCAGAGCAGAGCCGGGCCAGTACTTGCTGAAAATCACTTCCCCAGCGTTGTTCTTGTACTGACAGCCTGCAAAGATGCCCAGTACTGCGGTCGAAGCGGCAGTAGCTACAGCAACCTTGCCGCTTGTAAGGGTAACGGCATCACCGTAGTAGATCGCGGTGGCGTAATCGTATGCAATGTTGAAGGTGGTTGCGCGAACCGTGCCTCCGTTGCGATGCCCAGCCGGCCGGAAGCCGAAGGGGGTGTCTGCGTTGGCCATAGTAGCCTCCTAAAAAGAATGAAAAGACGTTTTCGCCCCATCATTCGTAGAAGGATCATGTCGGCATCTACGACTCAGCCATCCGTCCGGGGACACCTAAACGAATGTGTGCGCCCACTGTATCCCCGGATTTTTCGTTTGTCAAGCCTTACTCGTCTTCCTTCACCCTCACCAATTTGGCGCTGCTCTTCCGTTCCTGCGTGATCTGCATGTTCGGGCGCGACTGTTTCTGCAGCTCTTCTTCAATCGCACCAGTCACCATGTCGGTCTTGTCCTTGTAGTGCTGCCGACGTTTCTGTGCCATCTTGTCCGGCATCTCGCAGAGCAACATGCCTTCCACGCCAATGCACCCGGCCCAGTTGCCGTGGGAGATCGTCGGCATGTGGAACCCGGCCGGCACAGACTCAGCAGGACGAGGCTTCCAGCCCTCGCGAAACTTGCGCGCCGTGTTGGTCGGATCGTCACGGCCCATGCTCCCTACACGAATCCAGCGTTGGGTGAACCCCGGACGCGCGGGGGGCGCCTCAAGGCTGGTCGGGCGAACCCACGGCTTGTTCTCTTCGGCATGGATATCCACGTCATCCCACGTCTCGTAGGTGCGGGCCGGGTGTACCGGAGGTGCACTGCGTTCATCGGCAAGGGTCTTGTTCATAGTCTTTCCTCTTTTCGGTAGGTGAAGGGTAGTGTCAGGCTGCTTTGTTTCGAGCGAATTCACGGAGATGGTCCTTATTTTGGGGGTCGAGGCCAAACCGCTGCATGTTCTGGAGGTCGGATCGGGTCAACCGGATAGTCTTGCGCGACTGGGACTGCGCCGCGCTGTTCCCCACGGGGGCGACAGGGCTACTTGAGGTCTTGGCCGCGGCGGGTTTCTTGCGCAACGTCGGAAACGCCTCGTTGACCCGACGATCCAGCTCCGCGTAGTACTCCGGAGTCATCTTGTCGTAGCCCTCAGCGACCAGTCTGCTGTCTTCCGCGAGCGTAAAGGCCCGGTGACCTGCGAATTTCGGCGAATTGAAC
>JACCDG011620837.1_pt1 | contig 17837 bp, 37 predicted proteins | sample 7442471 | NCBI WGS metagenome assembly JACCDG01 (sample SAMN15323444, study PRJNA562643) | freshwater metagenome | isolation source: river surface water | place: USA:Blue River Watershed | collected 2017-08-17 | reverse complement strand
GGAGGTCTGGGAGGGTTCGGATCCAGCGGATTAACTGGATTTTAGCAGTATATTTTGAATAATAATTATTATATTTGTAACTGATTTATTGGATTTAAGATAGTTTGACGTATGACTAAACCTTAAAACCCATTATCAAATGGCACTCTTAGCAGTAACCGCATCGAAAAAGGATCACATTGTATATCCTGCGGGCAAGTCAATCACGATTGAGGCAGATAACATTAAGTTCGCTTTTACCGGAACAACCGGATTAGTCTCACTTAGTTACTATGATGAACAGTCGGCTAAGTTGTCTTACCTCGTTTTGACTTCTGCTACCGATATTAACGCTGTATTTGCGGCTATGACCGCTCCAGTTCTTGCGAATATTGTCCAGATTAACGCTTCCCTGGTTAATGATCCGGGCTTGTTAAACAAGAGCGCTATCGTTTACCAAACAGGAACAACGCTTCTGAATATTATCTACAATGCTGGACGTTGGAGTTCACAGAAGAGCAAGCGTATCACCGCGTACACCAACGCAGGAACGTCATCCTTTGCTGTAACAGGCGTAAGCCAGGCCAACAAAACCTTTACGGTTGCCGGTAACCAGACGGCTACATTCACCGCCAACAAGGTGTTCCGTGTTGATGGCTCTACCGGAAACGACAAACTCTACACAGTTGTATCCTCTGTATTCGGAGTTGCTACTGTTATCACGGTAAAAGAAACTTTACCGAGTGCTGTCGCTGACGGAACTATCAAGGTATGATTAAACGCCCCGGTCTTAATCAGGCCGGGGCTTTATACTTAAAATAATGGCTATCATAAAGCAAAGCAAAAACACTCAATTCGAGATAATAACTAATGCTCCGGATTGGTCTAGCAGTGGAGTTACTTCATATCCATTTCCATATAACGACAGTAATGTAATCAATGGCAATGGCGCATCTTCAAGCAAAATAATAAATAGATCGGGTGGCGCGGCTAGTTTTACTGCACTTGGCGTGCAGCAAGGGGATTATGTTTTATTTCCAGATGCAGTAGATTACTATCAGCTATATCAAGTTCAATCTGTTCCAACAGCCACTCAAATTACCTTAACCGAGCCATTAAAAAATGCTGTGGTTGCAGGTAAGATGTATTTTATTCGTCCTGTATTTAGTAGAATGGAGTTTATATTTATCCCAGATGCTGTAGCGGATCAAATTGATTTAGATGGTAGGCCAATAATCGCATCAGGACAGGTATCCCCTTTTACACTAGTTTGGGATAAAAGCGCAGATAGTCATAGCGCAGAAAGAAATCTTCTCGCCCCAATAGTAATGAATGTTGCTAGCTTAGCGTCTGGTGTCGTTTATTTAACAGGAACAAAATACTAATCAGTTAATGAAAAAAATATTCTCAATTATCTTTATCTCGGCCATCGCCTTTTCGTGCTTGCCAACTGCATCAGAAACAGCAGGCAACAGCGACACGCTTAACATCGACACCATCATTGTTGATAGCGCTATGTGTGATAGCATAACGGTTGACACTTTGGCTGTTGATACGCTGGTATCAGACACCATCAAATAAATCTGATCTACGTATAAAGTATATTAAATGTGGTTGCAGCAACTATATACCAATGGCTCCTCATTACTCTTCTTGGCGTTATCGGTTATTTTCTTCGCGGAATTATGTCTAGTTTCAAAAGGCTTGAAACGGACTTCGGAAAATTTAGGGAAGAGTATGCGGGACACCGTGCAGAATTTGGAGAAACCCAAAGGCGACTAGATCGAATAGAGTCTAGAATGGACGAATACTCCCAGGACATCCGAGACATCATGATCAATGTGGGAAAAAAATAGTTTATGTCTAACATTCAAACCCCTAGAAAAATGAAAACACTAACACTCAACGCTTACATGGTTATCTCCATGGTTGTTGCTTTGATCGGATTTTGGTCAGGAAACCTTCCTGCTGACACCAACCCAAAGATTATCTCTTGGTTACTTGGAACCAGCGCTGCTCTTAGCCTTGTTCTAAAGACATTCTTTTCAAGTGGCCAATGGGCAGCCAAAGGATGGTCTACAACTTTCTGGATTGTTAATGGCGGCACGTTCGTTATGACCATCCTCTCTACCTGGGGTGACATGGGACTTGTTCCTATGAGTATCGTTACAGGTATTGTAGGCACGTTGAATATACTTGTAATGGCGCTAGGCACTCAAAAATAAAATGGAGATAGCCTTAACCCGCAAGCGGTTATCAGAAGAATGTACCATCGGGGAACTAACACTTCCCGATGGTATTTCTTTTTACACGCTAGAGGATAAAGATAGAGGGCTACAATCATTTATGCCGGTATCGGAAATCATCAGGATCAAGCGCCCAGGAGTAACGGCAATACCAAAAGGTCGATATGAACTATGTCTTAATTTTTCTGCAAGGTTCTCTCGTAGTCTACCTTTACTACTTGATGTGCCTGGTTATGCTGGAGTACGTATCCATTCTGGAAATACCGCGCACGATACAGAGGGATGTATTCTTCTTGGCAAGATCGCTGTGGAAGATCATATTATGGATAGCCGGGCGGCTATGAAAGAATTTATGAAGTGGTTTACAGAAGTCATCAATAAAGAAAAAGTATTTATTACAATAGCATGAAAAAGATAGCAGTAGTTTTATTGGCAGCGGCATTACTTATGTCATGCGGATTTATGAAACCACAGGTAGTTTACGTCACCAAAGATAGCTTAGTAACCGTAACCAATACGGTAATCAAAGACTCTATCATAAACATCCCTGGCGATACCATCCGATTACAGATACCTTGTGACAAAGACACGGTATATATTGTAAGAGGCAAGTCCAGCAACAGCACCGTACAGGTAAGCAAGGGTGTTGTCACAGTTCAGAACAGCTGTGACGAAAAGGATATCATCATCACCAAGCTAAAGGATCAGGTGAGCAGATACGAGTCGTCAGTTTCTGACAGCTCCAAGACTGAAATCAAGATCGTCAAGCACGTTCCTACAATATACAAGGTATTCACCTATGGCTTTTGGATACTAGCCGCAGCCATAGCAGCAATCCTGGCAACCAATCAAAATATATGGGTACTGGTAGTTACCGGTGTAACCCAGCTAGCTAAATCATTCGGCAAGAAAAAAACAAAGCAGTGACACAATCACAGCTCTACGATAGATTGTTTGCCAAGTATGGCAATCCAATGAAAGATACTAAAGCCTTTGAGTCAAAGCACATGACTCTTTGGACAGTACCTATGTGGATTGATACCCATATACCCGCCCTCCCCAACAGAATGTACGTTAACAAAGATATTGTTAAGGTGCTGGAGGAGACGTTCAATAGGATTATATCCCTAGGCTACTACAAAGAAATCAAGACATACGATGGATGCTTTAACCCTAGATATATCAGGGGTGAGGAGCGCAAGAAAAATCCAAGACTGTCTATACATAGCTGGGGCTTAGCCATAGATCTAAACGCCGGCCATAATCCACTAGGCTTAACCAAGAAGCAGGCCACCGAAAGGGGGCTTGTCCCATTCACCACATTGTTTGATGAGGTATGGAGTGATGCCGGCTGGACCGTTGGATCAAAGTTCAAGAGGAGTGATGGTATGCACTTTGAATATACACAGCACCTATGAACATTATCAGCTGTAACCTTATCTTATTTCCGCCAGTAATAGAGGAGGAAGATGCGGTTATCAGAGAGGCTAAGCTGGCCCAGGCTGCAAAGAACATACGCAAACGCAAGTGTATGTTTGATATGGCGGATGTAGAGAGGATATGCGAGCATGAGGACAAGCGGTTCTGTATGGTGTATTTTTATTACACAGATCCTATAGTTATAGAGTTTTCTTATGATGAGCTTCAAAGAGTATATCTTCAAGAACACCAAGATCAACAAGATGACGATAGTTCCAATGGTCAGGAGTGGGTTTTCTTTACCGGTCTAAACTAAATGGCAAGAAAAAAAACATCTTCATACTACTTAATAAAAGAATACCTTTTAAAGTTTGGGGGCTTATCACATTTACAGATAGCCAGGAAGCTATACGAAGATAACCCTCACATGTTCAAAGATGTTGAGACATGTAGACTAAGGATAAGATACTATTGCGGATCACAAGGCAAAACAAATAGAAAGAAAATAAAAGATAGCAACATGGAAAAAGAAGGCAAACAAAATGCTGACGTTCTTAAAAGATGGGGGCTTAAGAAAAGTAAGGATAAGGGTAGAAAAGTTTATCAAATCCCGGCAGATAAAAATAAAGTTCTGTGGATTTCGGATATACATATTCCTAATCATAACGAACAAGCCTTAGTAGCAGCTTTGGAATACGGCATAGACAACAAAGCCAACTGTATTGTTATTGGCGGGGACCTATTGGACAACGCACCATTCACCAAGTACCGTGTTCCGCCGGACAAGAAGAACGCCAGGGAATACTTTGATATGGCTTGTGATTTTTTGACAGCGTTACGCGCAAACTTTCCGGATGCGTTGATCGTCTATATGCAGGGAAACCACGATCGTTGGTATGACGACTGGCTGATCGACCACTGCTCCATTGTGTTTAATGATCCCCATTACCAGATGGAAACCCGCCTTGGGCTAGAGGGCCTGGGCATAGAATATTTAAAGGAGAATGTAATTGTCAGAGCAGGAAAGCTACCTATGCTACATGGACACACCATCGTTCGAGGTGTATTCGCTCCTGTAAATTCAGCTCGCGGCGCTTACCTAAAGTCAGGACATAGCCTATTGATCGGTCACACCCATCAGGTATCCGAGCATAGCGCCAAAGATATTATGGGTAAGAAGATCAAGGTATGGTCTACCGGTTGTTTGTGTACCTTACAGCCGGACTACGATCCCCATAACATTCGCCACAATCACGGCTTTGCCTTTATAGAGACTGAACCCGATGGCAAGTTCACGGTTCGTAACTTTGAAATCATTGACGGAAAAATACGATGAGATTTGTAATCGAGTACCACGTAAAAGACAGGCTGTTTTCTGCCTACTATATGAGTAAAAAGAACCGCATCAAAGTATGTGAAAGAGGCAGGGACTCTAGGATATTATTTGATGCCATCAAAGATGCCGTCAAAAGCCTGGGCGCTGACAAGTATCATGAGGTGATCTGGAAACGGATGCCTTAACGCATGGACTTATTGCCTCTGCAACGCCACTTCCTACGGCTTAGGTTGTTAGGGCTATTAGGATCGCTGCGCCAATCGCCCTTAATGTTGTTGCTTCTAGCGCAATAAGAGTCACCCTTACTGGTTCCAGGCTTTATGCTGGATCCCTTTTGTCCGTAGCGTACAGTACGCTTTCTTCCGGTGCGGCGATCTTCTACAACCTTTTTAAATTTCTTTTCCATGTTACAATCCTAGCAGGTCTTTCTCTTCCTGTGTCAGCTTATTTAAAGCATCATTTATTTTAAGCTGGTTAATGTCCAGTTCTCCAGCTGCATATATAGTCTTTTCATAAACATCTATATCAGTGTTTACTCCAAGAGAAATATTGTTAGAAACAAGATAAGCTGCATATTCAGAAGCGTCATTATATTCTACAAAATGTTTTTCTGTAGAGTCGTCATAAAGTCTAACAACTGTGTTGTTTTCTAATACTTGTTTATATGCTATTGCTACCCACATAATTTATAATGTTATCATTAGTTGAAAATAATCTGTTGAAGAAATAGGTCTAGGCGTATTATAAAAGCTGATCTTAGTATCTCCATCTTGAAACACTGAAAAAAATGAATACTTGCCGTTAGGAACGTTGTTTCCAGTTCCAATTTTAGGACCTGCTATTTTCTCAAGTTTATTTCCTATTAAATCAAATCTCATAAATGATCTTTGACTAGATGCCGTAGAACTACTAGAGCCTCCAAAAAAATAAAAATATCTACCCTTGTTACTATGAGGATCGTAAGCATAGTTATAAAGATCCTGTATAGATCCTATAATATTTTCATAGCCGACACCTACATATTCTACCATATTTAAACCTTGTGTCCAAGCTCCTGTAGCGGCTCCAGCAACATCAAATATATCATATACTGCACCACTACCTCTTGTAGCATAAATTATAGGCTTGATATTATTTTCGGTAATATTATTATGACTAATACCAAAAGCATGTCCAATCATAGCACCTGTAGCTACTGCATTTGTTCTTGTTGCCCACGATGTAGTATCCCAAGTGTTTGCAGTAGCAGCTGTATTACCTAAGTTAGTAATAAAATAATTATATGTAACAGTTGATCCTCCTACAAATGCAAGCAATCTATCTGTGTCATTTTCTATTACAAACTTACAATTAGAACTTGGAGTAACTGTCCAGTTGGTGGCTAGAGTATAAACAGGAGAAGGTCCAGCAGTATTAGAACTTATTCTCCTGCGTTGACCTACAGCTGTAGTATTTACAGTATCTTCTACAATTCTAATTTGATAGTTTCTAAATTGATTTGCTATTACAGCAGCATCACCTGATGAAGCCTGACCAGTAATTGTACCAGCGGCAATAGCTGTAGCTGTAAGACATTTTTTTGTAAAATCTCCAGCAGTATCATAGGTAGCTGCTCCTACAAGAAATCCCTCTCCTGGATTTCTATCATGAGAAACATGTTGTTCATCTAAAGCTACTAAAAAGTTTGTACTAGCTGGTATAGTACCTATAAATCCTGTAGTGGAAAGACTTACTGAACTGTGAGTAAGAATGTCATATCTTCTAAAAATATTTGCAGTACCGCTTGTTCCAGTATTTAAAAATAGTACAGATCCAGATAAAAATTCATAAGTATCTCCAGACACAGGAGTAAATGAAAGGGGTTTATCTAAATATACAGTAGGTGTAGTACCAGAAGTATTTGCAATAACTCTTCTTTCTTCTATCTTGCCACTTCCACCAGCTCCATTGCCTATTACTCTTACAATAAATCCAAGACCATCTCCTCTGTTAGCTATTTGGTTAATCTGTACAGAAGATAATAAAGCTGTTGTTAATGTAAATTTTGAAGTAGTAGCCCCTGCTGCTATTGTTCCCCTTGGAGAAAATGTGGGACAAAAAACTGATGTAGATCCATTACCAAAAGATCCGCCAGAACCTAAAATATTTCCAACAGTATGCCAAGCATCAGTATGTTTATTATATGAAACTATTATAGATGTAGACACAGCAAAATAAACAAGAGGAGAAGCATAATCTCGGCATCTAAAATCTTCTGACATTCCACCTCCGCCACTACCTATAACTGTCGTAGTGTTATTAGCTACAGGTTGTGACAAAGACCTCCATTCTGGAAGATCTACAATATCTCTATATGTTAATGTAGTTGCCATTAGGATATAATTTTTGATTTATAGGTATTAAAAGCATCTCTTATTTGTAATTGATGTATAAATGGAGAATAAACACCTCCATCACCAGTAGTTCCTAAATAAACCATGGCACTAACTTGGTTAACAGTACTCACACTTGTTAAAGAGCCACCTGTTGCAAAGAAATTTAAGCCAGTTGGAGTCATATTAGGTTCTCTTCTTATCATTTGCAGATCTCTCTTAATGCTCACAGCTAAGTCTAGCAAAGCCGTTTGCTGTGGTTCTTCTGACCAGTAAAAGATTTGCAGCTTATCAGTGTTTGCAAATGTAATACCTGTAGTATCATAGGTTAAAGTCAGTACATTATTAGATAGTGTACCCCCTTTTGTAGCATCATTAAACTGATATATAATAGTATTATTGGTAGTATCAGTAACAAGCAGCAATCTTTCTAAAGATGCCGTAAATCCACTGAATGTAATTGTCTTAGCAGTCTTATTAAAACTGTAAGATCCAAGCTCACTACCTATTAGTATTTTTGCCATGTTATCCTAGTGCTATTGCGTAAGCTATTGCATCATTAGTAGTTACTCCACCTCCACCATATTGGGGTATGTTTAAAGTATTACTAATTAAAGTAGCTGGACCAGTAGTTCCAGTAGTTGTCAGGGTAATAGCTCCCTGTTTACTATTAAACGTATTCCAATCAGCACTACTTAAATAACCGTCCGTTCCAGATGTAGCCTGCGTGATACCTATCGTGCCGCTTCCTGTTATTGTTCCACCAGTAATAGGTGAACTAGTAGCTACCGATGTTACAGTTCCTCCGCTGCTAGGGCTTGTATTGGTTACGGTAAAATTAGGATATGCGCCAGTTACATTTATTCCTGTGCCAGCGGTAAGGGAAACCACTTGATCGGGAGCGCTGTTAGTTACAGTAATAGTTCCGCTAGTTGTTACTGGGTTAGTACCACCGATGGTAATGCCTGTGCCTGCCGATAATCCAACGGACGTAACAGTTCCTGTACCTCCTGTGCTAGTTATTTCAGTTGAGAAAACCTCCCAGCTTCCTTTGGCCGGTATGGATTTAACTCCAAGCACCTGCGTTTGGTCAGTGATATACGATACTGTAACCACAGCAGCAGACGTGTCGGCATTGCAAAAGTTAAGGCTTAATATCTTCCTAGTGGTATTGCTATTAACAGGCCCGGTGATAGTATCAGATGGGGTTATCCCACTTATAGTGCCTCCAACCGTGTACGTTGTAGCCCCTTTATTATTGATGTCTTGGTAAACAGCCACATAATAAACAGGATTAACTACCACTGGGGCGGCTAGAAAAGACTGTAGCTTATAGCTGCCGTCAGTAATAAGTATAGTTCCTGCCCTATCCCATCTGTCAGCACCTAGAAATACGCTCCAGTTGCTATTGCCAGTCACAGTTTTGATGCCGATCGGATACGCAGATCCATCGCTATCTACAAATGAAACCGTTAAAGCTGCTGATCCTGTAGCCTCGTTGCTTATGTCGATGCTAACTATATTCCTGATCGTATTACTGTCAGTAGGACCTGGGATAATATCGTAATATCCGGCTGTCGTTATGTTGCCAGCTACCGTATGAGTTGTCGTTCCTCTATCTGTAATGTCTTGATATACACAGACATAGGATGCGTAACCGCTTTCCACAGGAGCGGCTAAGTACGCCTGGATCTTATGGTTTTTGTCGACTAGCTGCATTGACTTTTGTACCCATAAATATAAGAATTATCTTTGTATTTATATGAAAAAGAGAAACTTAATCATTAAGTACAGCGAGCTGGTAAGGGGACACCGGTGGTATTATGTTCGGGAAGAAACCCCTGATGGCCATATAGTCTGGAAATCAGAGCGTTACTACAGCCGTAATGGCCGTAACTACATGGCTAAAAAGATGATGAAAGAGGGCGATTACCGGATGGTAAACGAAGCCTGATAGCCCTGATCGTAGTTCCGGTGGCACTCAAAGCACCGTAGTTTTATATTCTCTTTGACAAGGCGTAGCTCTGGATGCGCCCCCTTGCTTTTTTCGTGGCTGAAATAAAAGGATCTAGGCTCGTTGCCCAGCGATCTGCCACAGTCAACGCAGACGTGAAGCCGCTCTTCCCATATCTCTAGGAATAGCTTTGCTTCACCTGTCGTTTTTCTTTTCTTCATATCAACCTGTCCATAGATATGTTCTTGCAGAACCGTATCTCTTTGTTGTTTAAAGTCCAGATCTCCCCATCATCCATAGCGCATACAAAAAGCAGGTCATGTTCCTGGCTGTAGTCTATCACTATAAAAGCGTAGCCCTCCATGCCATCTTTAACCCTAAGCATAGGGATCATGGGGTTTAACTGGAGCATCATGTATTACTACTACACAATAGTATCGTCACAAAAGATAGGGGTTGATGTACCGGAAAAAGCATCTAGTATATTGAAATCATAATAGTCTTTAGCCTCCTCTTCCGACATATCCTTACACAATATCTCTATAATTTTTTTCTTGGAATAGATAAGCCTTGCGGAATTTACTTCTATTCCAATAATAGCATCATCCATACCATCTATTATCAGGATATTGTCATCCGGAAACATGTCGGCAAGTTCTTCAATGTTCATAGTCCTTCGTATTTTAATATGTTATCGTGTAGTTTATCAATAATTTCTTGAGCTGGCTTCTCAAAGATCTTTCCACTGTGCTTCTCTTTGAAGATTACAGTGGTAGGCTCATAACCCTTAAGCCATACCCCTGTAATCTCAAACATAGTACCTTTGTGGCTGAACTTCATGCCTTTAATTGGATTAAAACGGATCCCCACTGTCGATGGAAATAGGCTGGTATGACTGCTGTTGTTCATAGTCGCTGGTAAATCTTGAAAGCTCTCCGTAGAAGAACTCGTTTAGGAATGTATCTGCTTCGCCGTTTCTGTGCTTCAATATATGAAGCTCGCTAATTCTACGGTAGTAATCAGCATCAGTAACATCATTGTTGTAGTCGCGGTCTTTGTCAAGGCTGTAGTAATAGCTAGGTCTATACATAGCCATCACCATGTCTGCATCCTGTTCAATGGACCCCGACTCCCGAAGATCAGACAGTATAGGTCTCTTATCTGTACGCTCCTCGCATTTGCGAGATAGCTGTGACAAAGCAATAACAGGAACGTCAAGTTCTTTAGCTATAGATTTTAAACCCATAGATATAGAACCTACATCTGCATCCCTACTGTGTCCTCGAAAGTCTGGGGCCATCAACTGGAGGTAGTCAACTACCACAAGGTCAAGTCCTTTGTTCCTTTTTAAATTCCAAAGTTTAGATTTGATATAACCGGGAGATACTGCCGCTCTGTCGTCAAGATATATGGAACGCTTTGCTAGGTCCACAGACGAGGCTTTAATCTTTTCAAGATCATACTTGTTCAGCTCCCCGCTATTCATTCTCTTAATGAATATGCCGGTCATGTCGTTCAACATCTTCTTTATATACTGCCTGGCGCTCATCTCAAGACTAAACATAGCAACCATTTTTCCTGCTGCCGCTGCATGTGCGGCAAAGTTGATTACCCTTGTTGTCTTTCCTGATCCAGGTCGGCCTGCTAAGATAATCAAATCTGTCTTTTGCCAACCACCAGTGATGCCATTTAGTTTGTAATTGCCTGTCTCTACGCCACTTACCTTTATATCATTAAGAGCCGCCTGCTCCATACGCTGTACTTCCTGACTAACCATAGCCTCAAAGGTAGCACCGGACTGACCATGTACTATGTCGCTACAATCCGCCATGTTCTTGCTTAGCCCATCAAAGATGGTTGCAATAGGAACAGTCTGATCATAGGTTAGCTTCATAGCTTCGTGTAAATCTATATACGCCTTTCTGCGCACATAGGTTTCCTTAATGATAGATATGTGATACTGCATATTAAATCCAGCACCAGCATAATCACCTAGCTTTAGGATATGGTCTATGCCTACCTCATCCATCCGATCTCTATCCCTTAAATACTTGGATACAGATATGATATTGATAGGGCTTTGGCTTGCCTTTAATTGCAGGAATACGTCCCACAATATCTTATGCTTGTCGTTATAGAACATCTCCGGTGACAACCCGTCAATGTCATGTATCGCACCATCAATAGTCATGGCTTGCCCTAATATGTACACCTCCGAGTCAAAGTCGTTTGGCGGTACAAGCAGATCAATGTTCTGTGTCTTGGCTTTCTTCATATACTATCTCCGATGTTACAGTAACGTCATTAAATGTAAGGCCACCATCTTTCAACTCCTTTTCAAACGTGCCGTCCTCTATCTTCTCTAGGGTTTCTCGGAACAAAGGATCTTCAAACTGGTCAGGTGTGCAGGTAAACTCTACTGTTATTCTGTATATTAAATTTCTCATTTTGTTTCCTCCTTATTATAAGGTCGATGATATTCAATTTCAAAATGTTGTTCCGCAATTTGTTCATTTATCAATGGAAATTCAGATGGATAAATACTTTGTCCTTTTTGAAAAAAATTAATTAATTGTTCTTTCTCCATCTCTTTGGCTTTATTAAGAATTTCCCATTCATCATCCCTAAAAGTTATATCCTTTTCAAATTGCTCAATTAACCATTCAACTGCTGTTTGTTTTTTCATAACTTTTCTATTTCTTGTTTAACTTGTTGCCAGTAATCTTTTTGAAAGTCTCTAATTAATCCGCTTTGGCTTGTTGAGATAATTATAAAACTAATTATCTCATCTACTGCTATCAATGCACATTGTTTAGATGTATTGCTGTCTAAATCCTTTGCTGAACATTCTATATCTCTTGGTTCCATTGAAATATAAACATTAACTTTCCCAAATTTATCAATCAATTCTTTTGCTTTTTCTTGTGCTGTCATCACTTGTCCTCCTGGATTAAGAATACGATGTTGTCATTTACCTTTTCCATACGCATTACCAGGATGTCTCCATCGCTTTTATAGAGCTTCCATTTAGTATTGCTGATGATCACCCATTGATCGTTGGCTCTTTCAATCCAAGCCTGCCTGCCTCCTTGCGTCAGTGGCTGGATAGATATACCATATACAATAAGATTAAGGTCCATAAAGTATATATATCTAGTGTGTTTGTCCTGATAAAACAGGTGGTATCCTGTCTTGTCATCGTCCATAGTGAACACACCGTTAGGGTAGTTCTCTTTGACTTCGTTGTAGTGGCTGCCGATAGTCTGCGAGCTAGCGGATTTAATTGATAAGCAGATAGCTAAAGTTAATAATAGTTTTTTCATATACTTTTTCTGTTTTTAAATGAGTCTGATGTGGGGAATACGTTTTCTTTAAGCGGCCAAAAGGTTTGCCATCCATTCTCTAGCGCTTGGTCCACTATCTTGATGGCTTTCTCTACGTTGCCGTTACTAAAGCTGTCAATCTTTTTAATAAGAGACTTGGCTACTCTGTCTGACACCGGCATCTTGCGTTTCTTACGCCACTCCCAGTAGTCTTGCCACCCCTCCATAAAATCTTCGTTGCTAAAGTATTTACTATATTCTTCCGTTAATGATTTCTTTGATGTCTCTGATGATTTGGTTGGTTCCATTTCCTTGTTTAGAAAAAATGTTGGTTGTGTATTGTAGGACTATGTACCCCATCTTCTGTGCTTCGTTAATCTTTTCTAGGTCTTTAGCGTATCCAGCACCCCTAGTGTGCCTGCCTTGTACCCACTGACCACCATTATATTCTATGGCTATGTTGTAGTCAGGTAAGAAAAAATCAAACCGCCACTTGCGGACAGGGTGAAACTTGTACTGCGGTATAAAGGAGAAGCCATCATCTCTAAGAGCCTGCCCTATTACAAGCTCTTTCTCATTTACCTTTGCTTTTTCTTTGACTTTGGTTAGCTCCTTTACCAGCGGGCTTTTATCCCAGCCTTTAAACCTGCTCATCAGCCTTTGTCTTGTAGTGGTCAATCAGTTTGTCCATCATATCATTATAGTAATGATCAAAGGACGCATCCTGCGGACTTGACTTCCACAACCGCCATAATTGATGGCGTAGACGCTGGCTTCTGGTCTTTAACTTGCTGCCATCTGAAAGTTCAAGGTCATCAATCTCCTTTTTAATTTCAGCTTGCAAGATATTTTGGTCTGTGAAATAGACTTTTACGTACTTCTTCGAGTATCCTGCAATCTTGGCAACTTGATCCCCTTCCATCTCTTGGGTTGACAGGGTGATATTCCATGTATTTGGCTCGGTCGCAGACGACTGAATCCTTTTTAAGGTAGCGGCGAATATTACTGACATGTTTGTTTCTCATTATGCTGTTATTGACATTGTTCTTTCAGCCACCTCATCCTCGATGCTCACCCTTTTCAGTGATGGTTTTACGCCAACACTTACCGTTCCGGTAGGGGCAACATAGCTGGATAGCTTGTGCATCAAGTCCATCTTGGCGATGGCTAGATAGGCTTCTGCCTTTTGTCTATTGAGGCTGTCGGACTGGTCCTTAAAGTTATATCCTGGATTGGTTATCCATTCCTTTGGACTCCAGTTGTAGATGGCATCAACCTTTACATCGGGAAAGTTCTCTTCAAATACCATCCGCTCAAACTCCAGCTGCACCTCATGTTCCTCGTAAAAGCCTTTACGACCTGACTTAAAGTTGATGAGTGCTGTGATATTCTTCTTGATCTTGGTCTCTCTTGGCATTCCTTTGCGTGGTCCCGACTTGTATGGGTTGTCGTAGTCAAGGGCGTTCTGCTCTACACACATCTCACATACAAGGTCAATAGCTGTACCGTAGCCGTGCTTACTTACAAGCACAAGCTCTATAGCCATCGGAATTACCTGATAATCTACTACCCATTGAGCGAAAGCCGCAACATCACTGTTGATGTCATCTTCCCATGACGGCTCTCTATAACCTCCATGAATAACACCATCGCTGATCGCTTTATTAATAAACTCATGGGTTGAGTCAAAGTCAAACTCACCTGTCATAAGGAACACACCAAAAGCATAGTGCATAAGCGTTCCATATTCAGCTCGTAATTCCATATAGGCTTTGGACTGCTCCTTACCCATAGACAGCATCCAGTCTATAAGCTGTGGCGCTTTAGGGATAAGCCTAGATAGCATGGTGGTAAGGGATAGAAAGAACTGCGGCTTACCATCTTCACCGATAGTATAATAAAGCCTGCCGTGATCTACATAAACCCTATATACCTGCGTGTCTTTCTTTAATAGGTCGTGGCTGTAATAGGTGTCAGCCTTTTCAATCTTTCTCATGTTGTTCTTTTTTAAGTTTGTACTTGCATATACTAATACCGAATGAGCCTTTGTTCTTGCCGCACTTTTCAATCTTGCCGTCATGCACTAGGTTACTCAAGCACCTGCGGGTAGATGTCAATGGGGCTGTAGGCATAAGTGTTTTCCATAAATGCTCTGCGGTAAACTCACCATCTACATTTACGAAATACTGATACACCAATTCTTGCTGGCTCTTTGCTCTTTTTGTAAGGCTTTCCCTCTCTTGCTCTTCAAGGGTTATGCCGTTTTCATGGATGATCCTACTCATGTTAGCAGCCGTCTGAATATTTCTTAATATCACTCCAGTCAATCTCCGGAATAACTCCAGTATGGCTCATGTTTTCCGGTACATATTGAGTGCTTTTGTCATCTTGTCCGTAGGCAAGGTCAAGCAGTACGTCTTTTACTTCGTTGAGACGTTCGCTCAAATCATTATAAGTCTCTACCCTTGCCACATTTCGGGCAATTTCTACGTGGATTTCATTGAGGATCATCACTGATCTTACTAATTCTTTCTGCATGATTTTGGTTTTTAATGGTTACAAAAAAAGGGGATAGGCTTTCGCCCATCCCCAAAGGATTAATTAAAATGGCAAGTCGTTTGTAGCATCGCTAAACAACTCATCCTGACTATTGTCGATAGCAGGAGTCGATGATGGTGCTGGAGCAGGAGCTTTCACGTTAGATAGCTTCTCGTTAATATTACCAATAAGACCATCAATCTTATCGGTAACAGCTGTCCAATCCATCACCACGTTGCGCCCGACCTTTTTCTTTTCGGGCTTAGGAAAGTCCTTCTTTCGCTCAACGTTCTTGTTGTTCTGACTAAGCCAGCAGAAAGAAACCTTGTCGTTCTCCTGACTTTGGCTTACTCCAAACAACATAGGCTTGCTGAAATCAACACCCTCAATCTGACTAAAGAAGCCAATAGAGAAGTAGCTCTCCTCCGTAAAGGCAATCTTAGCCAGCTGGTCCGATGCTGTATCCCGCATAGATACTACAATCTTGGTTATCACCTTGCCCTCGTACTCGTCATCTTTCCTAGTGATGTTCGTTACGTAGCCGGTGTAACCTTTTGCGTCAATGTTCTTGGCTTTGTTCTTGAGCCTACCGCAACTGACGTTCAAATAGAGGATGTCGCCTCCGCCTGTTTCAATTCCCATGTTTTATAGTTTTTATGGGTTAGACATTTGTGCCGCTAAACGTATGCATTGACCAAGTGCGGCACTTACCCCCTGATCAAATTCCTTTTCACTACTATGCAAGTAGTTGTATTCAAACCATTGTGTGATATCCTCGTTATAGATGCAATTTAGGATAGCAAGATCTTCGGTACAGCCCACCACTTGAACAAGCGTGAGGTCTATTATCTTGATATACATAGCACCATCCAAAGATATACGATAGCACGGCAAATCTACCGTGATGTAATTGTTTCCAGATAGTCTTATCGTTGCGCCAGCCATGCGTTATATATTGTACTCATTATAAATGCTAGTCCGGTCATTGTGCCCATAATAAGGGCATAGGTTATTAAGCCGTAAGTGATGCGCTTAGCTTTTTGTAGTGCAGATAAACCTGCTTTTCGTCTATGTTTAGTTTTTGACATACGCCTATAAGTTCTTGTGTTGCTTCTTCAATGTTGTTCTTTACGTTTCTGCCAGGCATACTGGCGATGAGGTCTAGGTGGCTAATGAAAGCGGTGATGATGATGTTCTTGGTCTCGGGTGTCATATAAACTTGGTTATGATAGCTATTAAAATACAAATCAACACTATCAAAAAAGATAGTGCCGCCATTACGGTTGATATGTCGCGCTGTTGGTTCATAGTTTATCTTCGGTGCTGTCTGACATAGAGATCCAACACGATCCATACGGTGTTTCTCTATTGATGTCAGTTATTAGTCTTAATACATAATTGTACCCATAAACATCGGTTAACAGTTGCATTTCCCTATACTTCCGGTAGCTGATAGTAACGAAAACAATATCGGGTGGATCAAAAATATACCCACTAAGATACTGGTCTCCGTATGGGTTGTCTATCTTTATGTAATAGAGCAACCCCTTTTCGTCCGTTAGCATTTCATAGTCCGTATTCATTCTCTATTTGAGTGAACATAGCTTCAATGGTAGCTTGTCTTATGACGGAATTGTGGACCAAGCCGTTTATCTTTTTAGAGGTCAATACATCCTTGCCCTTAAAGCCTTCTAACGCTTCCGTTAACAGCCTTTCTCTATACTCTTTCTCGCTACGAATAAACTCCCGCCATCTATTGAGGGCGTGAGCTTCAAGAGTTATATTGCCGCTTGATATAGGGCTTGAATGTATGAATATCTTATAGTCCAGCTCCTTGCTTTTCATAGCATATTGCTTAGCTCTTTCAAGATATTGCTTGTGTCTAGGATTGCTCTCGTTGCAGTTGTCTGCCAGCTTCATGTACTTTAAGTACATACTGAATGAATACTTATGAGCCATAAGTATTATCTCAATCTTCTCCAGCTCGGTCATCGTAGCTCATCCTTTCTGCCTAATTCATAAGCTATATTCTCTACATACAGCTTATCCTCATCACAAAGTGTGCTGTAATCAGATGCAAGGTCATCAAAAAATCCAGTGTACCCACCGTAGGGGGTTTTGTAAAAAGTTTCTAACGAACTTCCTGCTACCATGCAGCACTGATCGTGCTCGTTGATGAGGTAAACATCGCCAGTGCTTTGATCAAACTCTATGGCGATCTCGCTATACCCATAGCCATCGGGTAAGCCGTACTTGTTCCAAGCGTCAAATATACGCTGTACTTCTGCTCGCTCTATTGTTCCGAGCTTTGATAAATCTCTAGTTTTCATACGTTGGTTGTTTGTCGGTGTAAATATACGTTGGTGCTTTTACCTTGTTACATTTGTTGATAACTTTCAATCACCAGTTAATATCTTTCTTAGACTCAAAGGTGATAGTGAGCGTCATTTTCATAGCATCTGCGATACGCTGTAAAACGTCAACGCCCACCGGTACTTTGCCATTCTCAATTCGGGAAAGGTATGCGGGATCAATAATTTTTTTAAGGTCACTCATGCTGTAACCCGATCGGCTTCTAGCCTCTTTCAAACGCTGTCCTACTTGCTGTCTTGCTTCCATTAGAATAATGATTTTTGATTGATGATTTGTTTGGATATGGCGGACTGCTGG
>JACCDG011063692.1_pt1 | contig 17846 bp, 14 predicted proteins | sample 7442471 | NCBI WGS metagenome assembly JACCDG01 (sample SAMN15323444, study PRJNA562643) | freshwater metagenome | isolation source: river surface water | place: USA:Blue River Watershed | collected 2017-08-17 | reverse complement strand
TCTCCTTTATCTATCCTTATTCAGCAGAGACTTCAGGAAAGATCAATACCTTCATTGCAGTCTATTTTGTCTTTGTGATCATTGGCGTGGGACTGACACTCGATGCAATGAATCTGAAGAAGTGCAAAGAGACGGATAAGGAGCTCAAGTCATTCCGTGATGTGAGCATTGCGGGGATTGTCTTCCAGCTCTTGGCGGCATTACTCACAGTAGGTATGGCGACAATGCAACAGGTAAAGAGTGAAGGGAATACTTTTAGTGTAGTAATGCCAACAGTTAAAATTGAAATGAGACCTATGAAGAGAAATTATGAATTACCAACGATTGGTAAAAATAGTAGTGGATTAGGAGGTTTGATTACATCTAAATTACCCAAAGTAGTTTTTGGAAGAAAGAATGGATATGAACCAGTTACTTCGGATGATTGATAATCCCATATTCGCGTCGATTCCGAATGACGTGTCCCTTTAGATCATAATAGTGATTGGAGTGATACTTTGCAATCTGGGAGAGATGATAGGACTTCTCTCGGCGCTTGATGCAATCCATTAGTTCATTCCGGGGCTTGAGATGATAGAGGGTATAGAGCATCTTCTCAAAATCGATGTGGGCATCGACCATCTGATCACCCAGATAGTATTCGAACTCTTGATCAACCACTTCGGTGAGATCATTGTTTTGCATTACGCGATAGAAGAGCTTGTTGCTATGGAAGTTCTTCTTGTATTGAAGGAGGGAGTCATCATCTTTCTCGTCCTCAACCACCTCCTTCTTGACAACAGGTCCAGACACCTTTCCCTCATTCTCCTTCAGAATCTCTGCAAACTTCTTGGGACCACTCCAGGTCGACCCAGATGGAACCTCCATTTTGATGGATCAAATCTTTGATTCAATGATACTTTACTCTATAATCTCGATTTTCGAGATCGATTCTAAACGCCAAGTTCCCCTAATCCTCTTCATCCTCAAACTCGATCTCTTCGGCATCCTCCTCGGGAACCTCCTCGGAAGGAGCCGGATAGCTCGAGTCGGGTCTCCGGAATCTGTTATAGTGAGCATTCTTCTCCTCTTGATTCTCGAAGAGAGTATATCCATAATTATCCACATAGTTGTAATAGAGATGAAGACAGAAGTCGTGATAGAGCGACTTCGTATTCTTGAGATTGAGGTCGTGTTTTACGCTATAGATGTATAAAAACTGCTGATAGATCTCCTGGAGAACAGGACGATTCACCGACATCCACTTCTGGATCTCCTTGTAGGTAGCATCTACACTCATTATGGGATGTGTTCTTAGTTAATCCCGAGATAATCCTTACTGAGATTGAACGCAATCATTCTAAAATAGATGGTATTTTAGAATGGAATATGGATATGTGGATATATAGATATGTGGATATAGATTTCTCAATCTACTTCTCCTTGTTAGGACCGAGCTTAAGGAAGGGCTTGGAGGTGGATGAGCGGTTAGAATAGATAAAGTCGGTTGCCCGTTCTGCCTCCTCGCGATTTCCGCCAAAGAACTCTGTAAGCTTATCAAGAATCAGCTTCTTGGTGATCGACTCAGTACTCTTCGCCTCACCATACTTCATCACGTGTTCGCCAATATGGATATCCTTATCTTGGATGTTGTGCGCCACCATATACTCAATGATGAGGGTCTCAACACCATCCTTGTTCTTCTTGATCTCACTCAGCTTCTCCTTGATCTTCTTCTCTTCGGTCTCACACCGGTACCACTCCTTAATCGCCGTCTTGAATTGCGGGTCTACAGAACTCATCTTTTAGGTATACTCTCTTTTATGGAAATCTCTTTATCCTGGGGGATATTATAGATAAAATAGTTCCTATATAAAGGAATTTTATGATAGAATAGGTTATAATGATAAGATGATAAGATGATAAGATGATAAGATGATAAGATGATAAGATGATAAGATGATAAGATGATAAGATGATACGATGATAAGATGATAAGATGATAAGATGATATGATGATATGATGATATTGTGATTGGGTTCCTACCACTTAAAGCTTGTCAAAGATATCGACATTGCAGAGGAGCATACGACGGCAGCAGTACTTGGTAATCTTGAGTTCATCGAGGGCGATTCCCTCTTTTGTCTTCTTGTTGAGATCATCCACGGAGATAAAGCGGAACTTCTTGTCATCTTCGCGCTCTTCCAAGGCCATTTTCTGGACCTTTTCGACATAGGGCTCCCATAGATGGGCGAGAACCTTACCACACGTGAAACAGCGAACGGGGATAATCATTTTGTTTGTTGGAAGAATGAAGGTAGTATATTCTATATTATACTCTCTTTTTATATAGGATCTCTTTACCCATCGTGGATAGATGGATAGAGTCACTTTTTGGATTTGATGGACTAAATCTTAGGAGTAAGGATCAAAGAGTAAAGAGTAAGGAGTGAAGAGTGAGTTTAGATTCGTTAAAAAATCTACAAAAAGAAGAGTATAAGTGAACACACGTTTTATTCTCTAATCCAACCTCTTGATTACAATGGAAGCAAAGGCAATCCAGGCAACTCGTTCAAAGCTCAATGAGCTGGCAAACAGCCACAACAAGCTTACGACTCTCGTCGCTGTGATGCTCAGTGAGATCCAGTCCCTCAAGGAGGAGATGGAGGCCGTGAAGCAGATGCTCGATGGTGTTGAGGTCGTTTCGGGTGATGGTTCTTCTGCTGCGGCTCCTGCCACGGTTCACCAGGCAGCTCCCACTCGGGCAAGCTCCAGTGCCGGGGCAAATCGTGTTGCTCCCGCAGTACAACCTCCGGCTCCCCCTGCACCTGCGGCACGGGCTCCCTCTTCGTCATCGAGCCGCGGACGTCGCAACCAGTCCCTCGCCGATCTCCACGCTGATGATATCATCAAGCAGCTCTCCCTGAACGCTGACTAAAACTCAGAATCTATACCTTACCAAAGATCATCATATTAAGAGTTGTATTGACACAGAAGAGGCGATGTAGTAGGATTCCAAGAACGAAAACTGCAATCAAGGAGATGACAAAAGTCTTAAGAAGAGGCTTCTTATATACAAGCCATAGGATAAGTGTGATTACTACGGCAATTCCGATCGTTCCATAGACATCATTTGCGGCAAATCCCATTACGCGCTTTGCGTGGAAACCCTTTCCAGGAACACCCAACGCATCCTTATACTTGCAAAGTCCAACCGTCATTTGATCTATACTATGATTTTATCTATCATAGTATGTTACAAACTTTTTGCAGATCGAAGATCTGTAAAAGGTTGCAGGAAGTCGACAATTTATATATAAAAAGTTATATTTTGTCTACTCTGTGATCGAGCTAACAGAGTTGTATCACGATTAGTAAGTTCCCGCAATCATCTTCTTGATTGTCTGAGTGGGGATCACCATCTTATGTTCCAAGTTCATAATCGACTGAACAATCTTGATCTGATTGAGTTGATCTTTGTACTTCTCTCCTTCGGAGATTACCAGAGAAACAATCTCCTCTGTATACTTCTTTTGGCTCTTCTTACTGCTCGTCGTCGAACTGGGACTTGATGATCCTACAGTGAGTGTGCTAATTGCCGTCTGATTATCATCCATCACTGAAGGAACAATATGAGATGATTGAGGTGATGACTCCATAAACTCATAATCCAAGACGCGTCCCTTCGTCGTATCTTTGTATCCCCGAATCATCAGATTGCCGTGATGGACTGCATCGTGATGATTTTTGCATAAAACCACCAAATTATGTCCCGAATCGCGTCGGATATCAAGTTCCGGGTGTACCTTATGTTCGTCAAACTCGTGCTGTTCCACAATATGGTGTGTATCGAGCTGTGTTCCCTCTCCAGTCTTCCCGCAAATGGCACAGCAATCCATAAAGATCTCCTTGTGATAGTTCGACGGCGTCGGTGCAACAATTGCCGCATCAATCTCCAAGATCTCATCTCGGATCGTCTTCGCATTCTTCATAAACTCCATATCATCCAAGATAAACCTCGCAATATCGACTCCATAATTGGTGCTTCCAATCCCATCCATCAGTTTGCGTCCATAGACAATTGCATTTTGCGCAGGGTCAATCGTAATGCTCAAGTGCTTAAATGCAATATTGGTGAACTTCCGCCCCTTTTCCGGGCAATCAAGCAGATCCGCCAGCTTATGGAAGTGTGTCGCCAAGATAAAGTTGATATTTCTCTCGGAAAAACGCATAATCGTCGATGCGACGATCGACAAAGCAGATGTCTCTTCCGTTCCCTTGCATACCTCATCTCCCAGCACAATCGACCTGTTATCCGAATACTTCAGAATCGATCTCAGTTCATTCATCTCCACCACGAATGATGACATTCCCTTGAAGATATTGTCATCTCCATTGATTCGCGTAAAGAGCTTCGTGAAGGGATAGTAGTGGAACTCCTTCGACGGAACATACATCCCCATCTGCGCCATAATGATATTGATCCCCACTGCCTTGCTCAGTGACGACTTTCCCACTCCATTCACGCCGTATAAGAGGAATCCTCTGCAATCCTTGCCCAAATAGACATCATTCGTCACATAGGCCTTCTTATCCTCAATCACCTCAATGATCGGATGGCGAATCCCCTTCGCCGCCACATAGGAATCGCCCCCATCCCTATCCTCCACCACAGGACGATGATATCCGTACTCATTTGCGCAACGGCGATGGCTCTTTACCACATCGATCTCCGCAATAAATCGGATGATCTTGTCCATCATCTCTCCATACTTTGTCGTAAGGATCTCCTTGAACTCAATGTACTTCTCCCTGACGGTGGTCGCAATCTTAAGGCGATTTGCCACGAGTTGATTGGAGCGCTCCCGGAAGAGGTCATTTGAAATTCGGACGCCCGATCCAACGCCCTTCGTCGCCGTCCAATTTCCCGCCTCCTTCACGGCCCGAGGCAACAAGTCAAATCGCCGTGCAGTGGTAGTCATATAGTAACCATCCCGGTCATTCTCCTCGAGCTTTACCACATCGGATCCTCCAGATCCGGTCCCACTCATCGCCGTCCCATCCACCTTTCGGATTGCCGCACTCATCGCCGCGCACTCATCGAGCATATACTTCTCTGTTGCGGAGATTTGCGCCTGAATTGCATCAATCTCTGCGTATGTCCCAGGCTTAAAGAAGGAATTCTTGATATCGGACAAGTTGTACTTTCCCATCTCATTTACGTCGACGTGAGCATCGATATAGGAGATATATTCTTGGAATGTGGCGATCTCCCTCTCTTGGGTCACTTGATATGTGGCGAGGTGTTCATCCGGAATGATCATAAGAATCTGTTTGATCGCGTTGTAAGTATAGTAGAGGGTGGAGAAGTCTTGGGGATTCAGCATTCGGAGGGCCATCTTCCGGTGAAGCCGCTCAATGTCGCCAATCATATTGAGCTGCTTCTCAAGATCCTTGTAGTATGCGGCCATCCACTCAACCTTCTGATACCTTTCCTCCAGGATCTCCCGATCGGTCACTGGATTGAGAAGATGATGCTTCAGGAGACGTCTGCCCATTGCCGTGGAGGTCTTGTTGATGATATCATATAAGGATCTATATTTGGAAGAGGCGGAAGAAGAGGCGGATCCGGAGGAGGAACCCAGAGGAACGAGATTTAGCTGATAGGCGGCGTTATGATAGAGGATCAGGTGTTTATGATATTCGTAGAGTTGGGGAATCTTAAGGCGCTCGATGATTCCGTGATCGTGATCATAGAGCCATTGGATTCCCAAGACAAGTGCCGTTACCGTGTCTGTATATCTCTCCAAGTGAACATACTCAATTCCGCTGAGGATACCGTGGTTCGGGTAGATCTTCTCAAGGATCGCATTGAGATAGGGGACTTTCATATGTTGGCTATCCTCTTTGAGGAGATTATAGTGATTGTGGTAGATGCGATAGGGTGAATTGTTGAGAACATCCCCAATCATCTTCTCGGTAATTGTCCGAAGGCCAGCTGAAGTGAAGACCACCTCTTTGGGATTGAAGTTCTCTACAAAACGGTAGATATCTTCGAGGATTGCCATCTTATCCTCGGTCATTGCACTGGAGGAGATATGATAAACATAGGGAATTCCTGTAGTAATATCGATGGCAGACATTCCGCAACTATAATGGGGACTTCCTGCAGTTCCGCTCTCCGAAAGAAAAACGGAGACGACGATATTGCTATCCGGTGTATTACACTCTTCAATATAGGTCGCAGGACTATAGATATGGGTAATCTCGCGTTTGGGATCAGGAGGTGCCGTCACTTGTTCGATCATTACGACGGTGTAATGATTGGCGATCAGGACATTGAGGTACTTCCGGATGTTGCCGATGGGAACGCCGCCCATTTGTGCATTCTTCCGGCTATTCTCGAGGACGGATTTGTCACGGCGCGAGAGCTGGATATTGAGTAAGTCGGCGATCACACGGGCATTGCCGATCTTCTCTTTCTCATTGTCGACGCCGTAGAACTCAAAGAAAGATCCGACTTGCATCAGGATCAATGTCTTGGGACCATATCGATTCTCATACTCGAGTTGATAGTCAAAATACTCTTCGATCAGGGATTTCTTCATTTTTCTTACTGAAAGTATCAGATCAAGTATATCTTTTAGTGAGAATACCCTTTAGATCGATTGTTGAAACTGGGTAATCCGTGATTTGATCAATCAAAATTGCGTCAGAAAAGTTCAGAAGCACCTATTTATAGTAAAAATCTCTTTAGGTTGACCCCGAGAAAAATCTGAGATACTTATAGTAGTATTCTTATCCAGAAGAGAGTTAAAAAAGAGATAGAAATGTCATACGGTCAGGGATCTTACCAAGCACCTGTTTTCGATCAAGGTTATTTTGACGTGCCTATGTGTGATCAGTATTCGAACCCCAATCCGATGAATTCGAATGTCACATACCCTGGTGTTCCTGTAACACAGCTCAATACAACGATTCAGGGAAGTTATTCGGGTGGTGGTGGATATATGGTACAACCACAGCCATCCAATCTGGAGACATTTGTGGGAAGTCGTGAGAGCACCTATAAATACATAGGAAACCAAGGATTTGCCTCGAATCCTTATGCAATGTCAATCAATCATAGCAATGATCAGTTCCCTGCGCAGGTCTATACCAATACGGGTGTTCAGCTCCGCGTCGATCCTCGTATGAGTTCCTCGAAGATTGAGGATAATGCGTATAAGGCCAAGACCCAGATGATGATGGGTCCTGGTGGCATCCCTTATGCCGGCGGATATGCTCAGCAGTTCGCCCCCAACAATCCTTTCACAATGCCTCAGATGGGAATGAATTATCAGAATCCTTCGGCAGGTATGGCGATGTGGAGCTTTGAGCCGCCTTATTCGGAGCCAGTTCCTACGTTCCCTGCGGTTCCTGTCCAGATGCCGATGTCCCATATGATGGGTGGCGGTCCAATGATGGGTGGTTGTCCGATGATGGGTGGAGGTCAAATGATGATGCCCAATATGGTAGGTGGACAGGGGATGGGCCCTCAAATGATGAGTGGCGGCGGCCCTATGCCTCCTCAGAGACCCGGGCCTGAGGTTCAGATTGAGGATGTGGGTTCGGCGGGTGGTAAGAGGCGCCGTCGTCGTGTCGTTCAAGCCGCCGCTGGTGAGACCCCTCTGGAGGATCTCGAGAAGCCCAAGGATAAGAGCGTGATGGGCAAGATCAACCGCTTCCTCACTGCCAATAGCACCATCTATTGGCTGATTGTCCTTCTGGTCATCTTAGTGGTTGCATTTGTGGTGAAGACTGTCTATGTTGATAAGTAGGTAGGAACCTAACCAGGGCCGTAGGCCCGTGGCGGTTCCATCTGCCGATCGAGCCTTCGGCTCAGATCGGGCTTGACCCTACCTCCTCGAAGGGAAACCAAGGTTTCCCTTCACCCTTCCTTTTTATATATAATATCATATATCATTTTATTACGAATACTGGTAATAAAATCATTTTATATATAAAAACTCTTGTTACTCTATCTTAATCGATAATGATAAAGATAAAGATTAATCCTGATAGATTCGGATGTAGTCACTGTACTTCATACGGGGGAAGCCGAACTTCACGGCGCGAGCCTGGTAGAAGCGGTATGCATCATAACCCGAGCAGTTCTGGAGACTGAAATTAAACATCTGTCTCCCATTACGACCAATGGCAAGGAAGAGATCATTGATGATCCAATCCTTCACATCATTCTGCTTCGAGAAGTAAACAGTGATACCCTTGTATACAGGAACAGAGTAGAGAGAGAGCTCATCATCATTCGTGAGGAAGTCCGAGTAGGTCTTCGAGTTGTTAAGGCTCGGTTCATAAGGGACAAAGTAGGAGAAGAAGCGCTCCACCAGGTCACCCTCCTCCACATTACGATTGTAATAGAGAGTGAAGTTCTGGCCATTCAGCGAGTAACCTTGGGTCTCATTGGTATTCTCCGTGTCATTGTCGGAACCCATATCACCATATGCGCCAAAGATAAACTGGAAGTTGGGATCATTGACTGAGACATCGAACTTGTAGATACCCTCCACAGGATAGCCGTGAACAATCGTAAAGGTACGATCAAAGGCATTGAACTGGTTGGTGATCATCCGGCCATTGCTCTCATTATCAATGTAAAACTTGGGAAAATAGTACTCATTGGTCGCGACATTGAAGATATAGAAGAAACCCCAGCCATCAAAGATATCATTACCCCAGTCATTCCAGTAAGAGGCAGGGATTCCCGAAGGAATAGCGACATTGTTGGGAGCATAGTCAGCATCCAGAGAATCTGTTCCACCAATCTCCATATCCTTGCGAATTACACCACCCACCGGGGCACAGATCGACTCAATGTGATCCTTGGAACGAATCGTTGTCATCCTTCGTTTTTATTCGGTTTGGTTCTATACTCTTAGAGAATATAATTCCAATGATTTCGGGAAAAATAAACCGCTCATTGTAATCATTCTATTACCGAGAATGGTAATAGAATGATTTAATCTATAAATTGTATTATTTAATGTTTATTTGATCAATCGATCTTAAAACCCGAAACCCATTTTGCTGGAGAAGGAGACACCGGAGATTTTGCCATCTCCATCACCTCCAATGCTACCAAATCCACCGCTACTCGAGAAGTTTCCCATAGAACCCGGCTTAGCCGCCTCCTCTGCGGCGATCTTTGCCAGAAGCTCCTCCTTCTCCTTCATCAGCTCATCATAGGTCTTGTAACCATTGCTCATACCCGCTCCCGCTCCTGCACTGGCGCTTGCCGTAGCAGTAGTAGCCGCAGCCGCAGCCTTCTTTGCCTCCTCTGGGCTCCGGATCTTGATTCCACTCAGCTTACTTGAATACCGATATGTGACCACATCACCGTGAAGCGATCCCTCTTTGTACGTCTCCTCCTTCACAACCGATCCGTGATGATTGTAATAGATCGACTTACCACTCTTATAGCCATTCTCATAGAACTCCCTCAGATAAACCTGTTGCTTCTCTCCATTCATCCGGTAATAGATCACATCACCCTCAAGTCCCCCATTAAGGCGAGATCCGGAAAAGATCACATCGATATCTTCTGCATCGCCCTCCACTCGAATCTTCGCCGTCTCCTCGAACTTGCCCGTATGGATCTTACCCTCGCAGTACTCCACACGAGTCACCTCATTCCCCCCCTCATCATATGTGATCACTTCACCATGAAGCTCTCCATTCTTATAACTCTCCTGCTTTTTGGGGATCTTCTTGTTGTTATGGATATAGTACGTCGTTGTTTGACCATCCAGCTTACCATCCTTGTAGAACTCGATCTTGTAAATCCTGCCAAGCTGCTCCTCCGTATACTCCCTCTTCCCCTTGTTATTTTGCGCATATCTGGCACTATTCCGAGCATAGTAGGTGGTCGCACCCTGACGAATACCCATCTGATAGGCAGCCTCCTTTGCCACTCCGTGCTCACCATCCTCAAAGAGATCGTTGTAATACATTTGGACACCATCCATCATATCATCGACGTAGTTGAGAATCGCCAGAAGGCATCCCGTCTCCTGATCATACTCCTTGAAGTAGCCATCCACCTTACCCTGCTTGTACTCCGCCTCATACATCACCTGTGTACGCTCCGCATCATAATACTCCCGGAAGATGCCATCAATCTGGCCATTCACATAGGTAACCTTATCAGTTTTTACCAGCTCCTGATCATAGTTATACTCAATCACATTCTCGCTGTTACATAGCTGACAACGAGCAATCACCGGCGCATTCTTGGGAGCCTTCTCGATGATACCCGCAATACACGTGTTACACCAAATACTATGGTTGTCAGACTTGTGGCAAATGGAGGTGAGCTCCGCCGCTGAGCAGTTGCTCCGACACATACGACAAGGGGGCATTTTTTATGGATTTAATCAATAAAAAATTTTTATAGATCCTTATATTAACTTAAGTGAAATCTCTTTAAGCTGGCAACGAATACATCCGGGTTTCCACATTTCCATCAATATATCTCTCTTCATATGTTTCCTCTGTGAGGAGTAAACCAAGATGATTGTGATGGATCGCTACACCATTCAATAGACAATTTTTATGGAAATACATTCTGTAAATTTTCTCATCAAATGTGATCACATTGCCACGGAGCTCTTCATTGTAGTGGATATAGTATGTCAACGGCGTGTCAATCGTCGCACCATACAGCGAACCATCTACATTATAAAACTCTATCATATATTTATGACCAAGTTCTTTCTCGATATCATCCTTCTTGTTCTTATTACATACATAGTATGTAATTGACGAATCCCTGCTACCTTCTGGAGATGTTGAACATTGATGTGACGACTTGCGATCAATCTGCTCGCCCGAAGGGAGAGCCAAGAGTGACGACTTGCGATCAATCTGCTCGCCCGAAGGGAGAGCCAAGAGTGACGACTTGCGATCAATCTGCTCGCCCGAAGGGAGAGCCAAGAGTGACACATCTTTAGCCGTATCAGGTGTACTATACTCATATAAGTCATTATCATACATCTGGATACCTTCCATCTTATTATCTATATAGGTCATAATCGCCTTGAGGCGTCCTGACTTAAGATAATTCTCCTCTGATTCATAATACTCGTGATCGATTCGATCAATCATACCGTTCGAATAAATAGCTCTTTCGATTTTTACCAGATGCTGTGGACAATCATATTGATAACTCTCTACAACTTTCATCTTTTGGAGAGATCTCTTTAAACTGACAGTGACGACTTGCAACTACCTGCAATGGATATATCCTTGATACTCGTTGTATATTAAAGATCTATCAAACGGGTTGATATCGATCCTTATACTCTCTCTTTTCAAAATCTCTTTAACCCATTGGTATAAGACTACGGAAAAATTAACGAAATAAAATCCGAGTATAGAGTATATTAAAAAACGCATCATACATTACAGTATGGAGTATCCATCAACCACCCTGGAGGAGATAAGCCTTTACCGTATGGAGAACATCGGACGCAGGATTTGCGTCACCGCATCGTGCTTTGATCTCCTTCACGCCGGTCATACATTGATGTTGAAGGATGGTAAGGAGCGCGCCGATTTAATGGTCGCCTTCCTTCAGACCGATCCGACGATCGATCGCCCCAACAAGAACAAGCCCATTCTCTCTTTCCCCGAGCGCAAGATTCTGGTAGAGGGTTGCCGTTATGTTGACAAGATCTTCATCTATTCTACGGAGGCGGAGCTCTTGGCGGGTCTGGAGGCACTCAACCCGGATCTTCGCATTCTCGGGGATGATTATGTGGGTAAGCAGTTTACGGGATGCGACCTCCCGATCCCGATCCACTTCCACGATCGCACCAGCCACGGATGGAGCACCTCCGCACTCCGCCACAAGATCTATCTGATCGAGTATATGAAAGAAATGAGAAAAGGTCTACATCTCGAGTATACTCCGTATACCACGTAAACTTAAAGAGATTTTAACAGATATACTACTTGCGATCAATCTGCTCGCCCGAAGGGAGAGCCAAGATTGATAAATATGGCTCTTTTATGATGAAGAGGACAACTTGAGAAAGGCCTCTACACGACGATCGAGGGGAATCTTTTTGAGACCATTGATTGCCTCGGGATTCCAGATGCAGATTGAGGTAACATCGATCGTAGAGAACCAATAGGGGAGTTTATCAAAATGGGCGAACTTTCGATAATGCGGAAAGTAGATGCCATCATAGCCATCCTTTTGTAATCTCTCCCAGGAAATCAGGTTAGCCATGATCTTATCTATCATCTCCTTCTTCGTTGCCAGTCGATGAGATTCTTTTTTAAGCTTCGTCTGAATACCTGATATTTTACCATCATTCTCTATAGGTTGATACCTATATTTCTTGATAAATCTATCTAATGATTTTCGATTTGACTCAATCACATAGATCTTTGCACTCTTCTTCAACTCAAATGTATAAAAGTCATTCTTGGTAGGGTCAATCCAGTGATACATCGCCTCTTGATACGAGAAGTTTAACCAAGTATACTCAAGATCTCTCAGATTAAACTTCCCTGATCCCCAGATTCCCTCAGGCTTCAAATCCGAAAACATCCGCTGGTGAATCGTAATCTTATCTTTTACCATCTTCTCAATCGAAACGTGCGCTGGATTCAATCTCTTTGGTTGGATAGTGATAAACCGACCCTTGATATCCATCTTTTGATTGATAAATGGTAAGATGTAATCAATCAATCTCTTCTGGACATCTGGATCGAGATTCCTCTTTGATTCAGTTGCTACCATTCTCTATATATCTATGTATACTCAACTACTTTTCATCAATATTATAATCTATTCTATTACTGAAATTCGTAATAGAATTGCGATGTTTATACATAAAATCTTTTAATTAGACAATCTGATACGCTGCCAAGAAGTTCGCTTGATCTGCGCGTCCCCCGACAATGTGGGTAATCGTCTGGTAATAGCTCGGATGCTGAATCCGCACCTCTTCTCCATTTGCCTTGTAATGAGTCACTGAGGATGTGATCATCTTTCCCAGCTCAAACTGGAGTGAGAACTCCTGCTGACCATTCTCATAATAGGTCTCATAACTCCCATTATACTTCCCATTAAAGAATGCACACTTACGCATCAGATTTCCGTTGGGATAGAAGGTTTGATAGGGTCCGTGAAGCGCGCCGTGAAGGTACGAGCTCATCAGCTGGACATTCCCACACTGTCCTGGATAGAGAGGCCCACTACCATCCCCCGAACTTGGAGGATGGTAATATGTTGCATTACCATTCATTCGGCCATTGGTGTAAGAGATGACCGAGATGACTGATCCATCATCCCGGAATCTCCGTTGTTCACCCTGAAGTGTATGATTCTCATATCTCCGTTCATCGACAAGAATCCCCTTCTCATTGTACCTTTGGCACAATCCATTTGGTGTGTTATTCAGATACTCATCAAACACCGAAATATTGCCATTGAGATGATACTCGCGATAGGAACCATTCTTGTAATCGGTCGAATAGTCCCCTTCGATGATCAATTGTGATTTTCCGTTAACCAGACGATACTCACGGTAGACACCGTGATAGAGGCCATACTCAAAGTCGATATCATACTTGATTTGGTCTGGAGCATCTGGGAAGTACTCGATATACTTCCCGTGATACTCATTGTTGTTATATCCAGAAACCTCTTTGTGGAGTCTATATGGCTTTGGTATCAATGCCGGTAAACATTGAACCTTCCAAAGGGAACTGATCCAGTCAGACATCTCTTTCTCCAGCTTGTGATAGATCTTGTAGATCGACGCCCCAGATCCACTGATTTTCGAGAGACCAAAAATCGTTGTCTTGAGTGAAGAGTGTGGCATCACAATCATCGAATCAACTGGATACCCTTTCGTCTTTCCATCTCCCTGAAATAGAACGGAATCCGTTGTCTGCATAACCCGATCTCGATGTAGCCTTAGAGTCACCCCTTGAAGGAACTTCTCGAAGCGACAGTTCGCAGGCATTAACATCGGCTTGTTCGATGCTCCCATACCCTTATATGGTTCCCTCACATCCGCAATCATCCAATCTGGTAGATACTCTCTGTAGGGACCCGTCATCACACCCTTCTGACACTTGACGGAGATAAAGATGCGACCGGATGGCGTATAGATATCCAAGTCACCATCCACATACCCATTCTTAAACGGAATCTTCACCATCTCTCCATACCCTTGATCACGTACCCCACGATAATAGAGGATCATATCACTATCAAAAGTGTACTTTCCGGTTTGGGGATCAAACGTTCCATCTACCTCTAACTCAATCCGACCCTCACGATTATACTTACGGAGTTTCCCATCTTCTGAGATCGAGATCCTCTCCATCCCGTTGGAGTAATACTCTTTGTACCCTATCGGTACGATCCTCCCATTAAGATAGTTACACACTTGATAGAGGCTTCCATCCTGCCGATACTTTCTCAGCTCTCCTGTTAAAAAACCATCATCATCAAAGCAACACTCGATACAAAGATTTCCCACGGGAATTGTGGGTGATGGGGGCGGTTGGGTAGGAGGATCTGGTAGAGGCGCAGATTTGGGAGAACGTGTAAATACTCTCTTTAATCTCTCCATAAAAGTTGGTTTATTGGGCTCTTCACACAATGGATGATCAGATGGTTTATTATCGCCCTTTGTGACTGGTAAGTAATATAACTTGGTATCACCTATGATCTTTCCCTCCTTTGCTGTTCCTTTAATCACCAACTTATGATTCACAAGCGAGGATAAGGCCTCTTCAGGCGATTCGGGATAATGATGATTATCATCAAGATTTTTGGTTTGAGACTCTAACTTCTTCTCAAAGTAGTACTCAAATGGACCATCTAAATGTGATAGATGATGAGAAGTAGGAGTTGCCTTTCCCTTTCCAGCAGCATCTCTATCTCTCTTTATCACACTCAGATGATGTTTGATGATCAACCCCCCATTTTTATCATACATATAGAAATAATCAATAATGTATGGCTTTCCATTATCCGTTGCCATATACGTATCGATTGCCAATCGTCCTGTTAGACCATCTGTTGGATTTCCCTCTTTTGGATAATACCACTTAACAGGTCCTTCAATCGTGTTATAACAGTAAGTCAACTCGATCGCAACCGTCCCATTCGGGTAATAGTACTTTGCCGGTCCCTCCTTGACCCCATTCTTATAGGTCGCCGTAAAGAAGAGCTTGTTTGACTCGGTGTAGGTGTAGAGCTTATATTCACCGTTCTTGAGACCCGTCACCTCATCCACTTCATACTCTTCCATCTTGTTATTGAGAAGCTTCTTCACATTTGCGATAAAGATTTGGTCATATCCACCACTTGGTGCGAAGATAGATGATGTATGCGTCATCCCTTCAAACACGTTGGTACCCATTTTGGTTGCCGATATCACTTGAGCAAGAATTGACGAAGGAATGATCGTCTCAGCATCTTCCAAAGAGACGCTGGCCACTACCCCATCCCACTTCTTGAACTCAGTGTTCGTCAGAAGATTCCGATTGAGCATCTCATGGGTGATACTAAAAATATGATTCAAGGGTTCCTCATACGTCTTCTTGTATACATTCGATAGAGCATCCAAAAAGACCCGGTCTTTTTTATTATTCTCTCCAGAGGCGTCAAAGGAGTATTCTGTAGTCTCATCAAAGTAACAATGCGTAAAATCATCCGGGTCATACCCCTCTTTCTTCAATATAGAAAATGACGATGACGATGACGACTTGCGCTGCAACTCTGTGCTCCCTTCGGGAGCCAACAGAGTTGACGCAGAACCCTCCACAAAATCCTCTTCATCATCCTCGTCATCCTCGTCATCCTCGTCATCATCGTCATCCTCTTCTCCAAGTAAACCAGATATATGGATCGTTCCAGAAGAGGGAGGATGGATCGGATTTGGATTTGGATTCGTCATCTTATCCTCTGCCTCTTTGATATGATACTTGAGAAGCACCTTCTCCCAGCCACACTTTCGACTCTTTGATGGAATTTCGTCTTCCTCTCTCTTTTCCTTTCCCTCATTCTTTTTCGTCTTACCTCGAAGATCGAATACTTTGATATTCTTCGAATCGAGGATAAAAGTGCGACAGGTTGGACAATCGATCTTACTGAAACTCTTATAGGCAATCAGTTTCCAGTCATTCATACACTGTCGGCAAAAGGTATGCTTATCGCTATTCGGACACGCCCCAAAAACCATATCCTTCGCGGGTCGATCCTCACAACAGATCTGGCACTGATGCTCCTCTATCTCCTTTTCATTACCATCAGATGGTAGATTTAAATCCATCTTTGCTTATATTTGATGCTTATATTTGATGCTTATATTTGATGGATAAAAAGTATTGATCTATCCAACATAGATCAAAATTCCTTTATATCGGCATCGGGTTAAAGATAATTGTGATGATCAAGAGTAGTAGAGTCATATCTTATTTTATCAAAGATGTCTGAAGAATCAACCTCAAGTGATCCTGTTGCGGTAGCCTCCGCTGGGTCTCCAACTACCGCTCCCTCTCCCAAGAAGTCCCTTTTTATCTTCCGTCGTGACTATCGCATCGAGGACAATCTCGGCCTGATCCACGCTCTCAAGGAGACCGATGAGAGCCTTCTTCCCGTTTTCATCTTTACCCCTGAACAGTCCGATAAGAAGAAGAACAAGTATTTCTCCGACAACTCCTTCCAGTTCCTCCTCGAGTCCCTCGATGAGCTTTCCAAGGAACTCCCCGGAGGCCTCCTGATGGTCCGCGATGAGAATGTCGATGCGCTCAAGGCGATTTATAAGGCATATCCATTTGAAGCGGTCTTCTGTAATATGGACTACACGCCTTATGCGATCGATCGTGATGCGGAGATCCGGAAGTGGTGTGAGGGGGAGGGAATCCGTTTCGACAACTCCTCGGAGGATTACCTCTTGATGCCAATGGGATCCTTTCTCAAGGCGGACGGCGCTCCATACACCAAGTATACCCCTTTCAAGAACAATGCGTATAAGATCGGTTTAGCGACCAAGGGAGGGTCTACCGCGATCCCGAAGCCGGCAAAGGTCCCCAAGGTGCTTCTCAAGAAGTTGGAGAAGAAGGCCAGCTCTATGGCTGTTCCTGGGACGGAGAAGATCAAGAGTATTGCGGATCTTTCGAAGTTGTATACACCCAATCCCGAGATTATCTATCACGGTGGCAGGAAGGAGGCTCTGAAGCGCCTCTCCAAGATGGGCTCATTTAAGGGATATGCGAATGATCGGAATGTTCTCTCCAAGCCAACAACGCTTCTCTCGGCATATATCAACTTTGGTTGTGTCTCGATTCGTGAGTGTTTCTGGGAGATTGCGGCGAAGCTGGGTGTTCATCACGGTCTCAATGATCAGCTCTTATGGCGTGAGTTCTGGTACTATGTCGCCAAATACTTCCCACACGTAGTGAACTACAAGGGTCCCAATCGACCAATGTGGTCTGATTATGAGAAGATCTCTTGGAAGAATCCGAAGAAGGTATTTGAGGCGTGGTGTGAGGGACGGACGGGGTTCCCGGCGGTGGATGCGGGTATGCGGGAGCTCAATCAGACGGGGTATATGCATAACAGGGCTCGTTTGATCGTTTCGGGAATCTTGGTGAAGAATTTTGGGATTGATTGGAGGTGGGGTGAGGAGTACTTTTCGCAGAAGCTGGTCGATATCAATGCTCCGGTCAATTCAGGGAACTGGCAATGGTCGGCGAGTACGGGGGAGAATAAGGGTGAGTATTACAGGATTATGAATCCGTGGACCCAGAGCGAGAAGTTTGACAAAAATGCGGA
>JACCDG010012465.1_pt1 | contig 17846 bp, 16 predicted proteins | sample 7442471 | NCBI WGS metagenome assembly JACCDG01 (sample SAMN15323444, study PRJNA562643) | freshwater metagenome | isolation source: river surface water | place: USA:Blue River Watershed | collected 2017-08-17 | reverse complement strand
TCGCACATTCAGTCCTAACCACAGTGCTCATGAAGAGGCCTTTTCTCAAAACGAAGCCTCACACCCGAGCTTTGATGATGATCACCCTTGCTGAGATAGATGCCAGCTGGGGCAAGATCGAGTCGGGGATTCGACACATGCAAGATGCACGGTTCCTCATCAAGGAGATTGAAGTCGAAGACTGTGACGACAGAGAGCAACAGTTGGTCAGAGTGCTTTCTGCAGTTGGTTTCTTCCTCTTCGACCACGAAAGGAATGAGGAGTACTACTGGATGATTGTGAGAGCACGTGAACTCGCTCGTCGAGTCGCTCCTTCTCAACTACCGAAGATTGAGCACGAAAGGAAAGTGAGGGGTATGATGTAGTTACCAAGTTTGAGGTTCTGAGCCGGTGCACAGTAATGTGCCCCGGCTTTCAATTTAAAAAAATTTCGTTGAGCCAGAATCTTTTCAGAGCATCCACAGGTCGCAAGCATGGTCTTGTCAACGACCCGAGTTTTAACGAGGGCTCATTGACAAGTTGCGACCGAGGACTAGAGCGAACTTTTCGCTGGAAAAGTGAGAGTATCTGAAAAGGTTTTGGCGAGGAAGAAATTTTGTGTACAGGTTTATATCCTAAGTTAGTTTGTGTTATAATAAATTTCAAATGGATCCTAATGCAATAACATATTTTGCTGAAACTGACGCTCGAAATAAGAAAGTAAAATTTGGTATAAAAGCCAAAGATAGACTTCGACACGTGTACGTAATAGGAAAGACTGGTCTAGGAAAATCTACTCTACTTGAAAACATGGCCATTCAAGATATTCAGAATGGAAATGGTATTGCTTTTATCGACCCACACGGAGGTACAGCAGAAAAACTTTTGGAATATGTTCCAGAGCACAGAATAAAAGATGTTCTGTATTTTGCTCCTTTTGATATGGAATATCCAGTTTCTTTCAACGTGATGGAAGATATTGGTCCAGACAAAAGACATTTGGTTGTAAACGGGCTGATGTCTACTTTTGAAAAAATTTGGGTAGACGCATGGTCTGCTAGAATGGCATACATTTTGAATAACACTTTACTCGCACTTTTGGAGTACCCAGGTTCAACACTTCTAGGTGTTAACAGAATGCTTTCTGATAAAGAGTACAGAAAAAAAGTTGTAGATAATATAAAAGATACATCAGTTAAAGCTTTTTGGGTTGATGAGTTTGGAAAGTGGACCGAGAAATTTATTTCAGAGGCAATACCTGCTATCCAAAACAAAGTTGGTCAGTTTACATCGAACCCGCTTGTGCGAAATCTTTTGGGTCAGTCACAATCATCTTTTGATATACGAAAGATAATGGATGAAAAGAAGATAATGATTATCAACCTTTCAAAAGGTAGAGTTGGAGAGGGAAATGCAAATCTTATTGGTTCTATGCTCATTACAAAAATATATCTCTCTGCGATGTCACGTGCCGACAGAAATGAAAATGAACTAGCAAAACTTCCTCCGTTTTATTTATATGTTGACGAGTTCCAGTCATTTGCTAACAAGTCTTTTGCGGATATTTTGTCAGAGGCTAGAAAGTATAAATTAAGTTTGAATATTGCACACCAGTATATAGAGCAAATGGAAGAGGAAGTTCGTGATGCTGTTTTTGGAAACGTGGGAACCATGATTGCTTTTCGAGTAGGAGCTTTCGATGCAGAAGTTTTGGAAAAAGAGTTTGCTCCAACTTTTGAAGCGGCAGATCTTGTTAATCTTGGTTTTGCTCAGATTTACTTAAAGCTAATGATAGATGGGGTATCTAGTCAGCCATTTTCAGCAAAAACATTGCCTGGAGTACCGAAGCCAGAAAAAATCTTTAAAGATGAGGTTGTAGATAGTTCTCGTGCACAGTTCGCGAACCCTAGAGCGGATGTAGAAAAGTCTATTGCAGATTGGCATGACGTTGGTGGTGTAAAAGATGCAAGAAAAGATCCTAATCAGCAGAACCAGCAATTTCAACAAAATCAGTCAGGAGAAAATAGAAATAGGAGACCTTTTGAGGAGAATAGACAACAGCCAGTTCAAAATACACAACCCAAGAAAGAAGAACCTAAAGTTGATGAAAACAAAATAGCTTTTATGAAAGTAGCAGAAGAACTAAAAGCTAGAATGCCAGAGAAAGTAGAAGAGAAAAAGCCAGAAATGATTTCTCTTTCCGCTCTCGTAAAAGATAAAAAAAATCCTAGCAAAGAGAATATGAGTAGTCTCAAGGATGCGCTCGCTAGTGTTATTAGTAAGCCGAAAGTAGAAGAAAGGAAAGAGGAAAAAATAGAAGAAAAAGTTCCTGAAAAAAACAATCAGAAAAATGAACCCTCACAGTCTTCAAAAGTGGAAAGTAAACATGTATCCGCAAAAGAAGTCCCAGAAGAAGTTTTGCGAGAGCTTTTAAATATGGATTCGAGTAAATAGTATGGAAAATATGAAAAGGAGAAGAATTCTTGTTTTGTCTACCGCGTATTACCCTTTTGTTGGTGGGGCTGAGATAGCTATAAAAGAGATAACTGACAGATTGTCTTCAGATTTTGACTTCGATTTAATAACAGCCAGGTTTGATAAAAACTTACCAATTATTGAAAAAATCGGTTCAGTAAATGTGTATCGAATAGGTTTTGGACACAGAACTTTTGATAAATTAATTCTTCCATTTTTGGGAGCAGTTAGAATATACAAATTAAATAAAAAAAATAATTATTTTTGCGTTTGGGCAATGATGATAACTTTTGCTAGTGGGGCAGGTTATTTGTTTAATGTATTTCAATTTTTATCAAGATCGAGAAAAGTTCCGATAGTTCTTTCTTTACAAGAGGGGGATTCTGAAAATCATTTAAACTATAGATGGGGAGGGTTACTGGGGATTTCTTGGAAGCTGGCTCTTTTCCAGACAGATTATTTAACTGCGCTCAGTACTTTTTTGATAGATCGAGCTAGAAGAATTGGTTATAAAAAGGAAGCGGATATTGTTCCAAACGGTGTTGATCTATCTGTTTTTACAAAGGAAATTAGTACAGATGTAAAAGAGGAAATTAGAAATAAATTAGGGAAAAAAGATGGAGATGTTTTTCTTGTTACTTGGAGCAGGCTGACACACAAAAATGCTGTAGATGATATTATTTCATCATTGGTTTCTCTTCCTTCCAATATCTATCTAATAATAATGGGTAAGGGGGAAGAGGGCAAAAAGTTACAGAAACAAGTAGATGGTTTGGGTCTGAACCACAGAGTAAAATTTCTTGGTTTTGTTCCACATAAAGAAATTCCAAATTATCTTTCTGTTTGTGATATTTTTATACGACCAAGTCGGTCAGAAGGTTTTGGTAACTCATTTATAGAGGCCATGGCAGCAAAACTGCCGGTTATAGCAACCCCCGTAGGCGGAATTCCAGATTTTATTGATGATAATGAAACGGGTGTATTCTGTGCTCCAAACAACCCACAGAGTATTGCAAATAGTGTTAATTTGATATTAACTAATAATAATCTCAGAGGGAACATAGTTAGAAATGCCTATAATAGGGTAGTCGAAAGATACAGTTGGGAAACTGTATCAAATAATATGAAAGACGTTTTTGATAAAGTTTCTAAATAAAGCCATATGAAAATACTAATCACTACTGGTATATACCCGCCAAAAATTGGTGGTCCAGCTCAATACAGTAAAAATTTGGAAAACGAGCTAAGGATCAAGGGGCACGATGTTTGTGTTTCTACTTTTTCTATTGAAAATTACTTACCAACTGGAATTAGACATATTTATTTTTTTGTAAAAACTTTACCAAGGTTTGTTTTTTCTGATTTTGTTATCTCTTTGGATACATATTCTGTCGGGTTTCCGTCTGTGTTTGCAAGTAAGCTTCTTGGTAAGAAAATTATAGTCAGAACTGGAGGGGATTTTCTTTGGGAGCACTATGTAGAGAGAACTGGCAAAAAATTTTTTTTGCGTAATTTTTACGAAACGGAGAAAGATAATTTTACTTTCAAAGAAAAAGTAATTTACAAAGTTACAAAATGGACACTCTTGAATGTTTCTAAGCTGGTTTTTTCTACAACTTGGCAAAGAGACATATTCGTTAAAGCATATGGTCTTAATATTGAAAAAACATATATAATAGAAAATTTTTACGGCGATAAAGAGTCGGATATCGATGTAAAAAATCCTGTATTTATTGCTTCAGCTAGAAATTTAGTTTGGAAAAATCTAAGTGTGTTAGAAAAGGTTTTTGACAAGATTCAGATATTACATCCAGAAGCTAGACTATATAAAAATAATGTTCCATATGAGTCGCTCATGTCACTTATGGCAAATTCGTATGCAGTTATTTTGGTATCGCTTGGTGACATAAGTCCAAATATGATAATGGACTCTATAAGGCTAAATAGACCATTTATATGTACAAAGGAAGTTGGAATTTACGATAGAATAAAAGAAGCTGGTATTTTTGTCGATCCTCTAAACGAAGCTGAAATAGAGAAAGCCATACTAGAAATATTAAATAAGGATGGATATGAAAAAGCTAAAGAAAGAGTTAGAAATTTTGATTTTACGCATTCTTGGGGACAAATAGCAGATGAATTTTTGGCTATTTATGGGACTATAAAATAAGGGTTTTTACGTGCTATAATGGCCTATATGAAAGTCTTATCTATAGGTATGGATAGGAAGTTGTTTGAGGAAAATAGTGCTGTTTTGGCACGTTCTTTGGACTATGCTTCAAAAATGGAAGAACTGCATATTATTGTTTTTTCTCTCAAAAAACATAAACTATCTTTTAAAAAAATAAATAATTTATATCTATATCCAACAAATTCATTTAGTAGGGTGAGTTTTTTGTTAGGTGCTTATAATCTTGGTAAGAACATAATAAACAAGAATAATTTTATCCAAAATGAAAGTATTATTACTACTCAAGACCCAATCAGTATTATTGGTTATTTTTTGGCAAAAAAGTTTAAATTCCCATTTCAATTACAGATACATACAGATATATTTAGTCCACATTTTAAAAAATCTTTGGTGACCTGGTCTAATTTTTGGTATTCAGGTTTAGTCCAAGTGCCCATTACACGTTTTCTTATTCCTAGGGTATCAGGCATAAGGGTTGTGAGTGTGCCGATAAAGGATTCTATTCAGAAGGAATTTCCAAAGTTAAAAGTTATTCCAGAAGTTCTACCAGTTTATGTAGACATTCAATCAATAATAGATACAGCGCCTACTATTAATGTTGAAAATGAGTATCCTCATTTTAAATTCATAATATTTATGGCTTCTAGGTTGACTAGAGAAAAGAGGATAGATGTCGCAATTCACGCTCTGAGAAGGGTTGTCAGTGAATTTCCTCATACGGGTTTAGTTATAGCTGGTTCTGGTCCAGAAAAAAATAATTTAATCAGAAAGGCTAGGCAGATGGGATTAGAGAAAAACGTAGTTTTTATTGGATGGAAAAATGATCTAATTTCTTATTTTAAAACTGCAGATATGTATTTGCTGACTTCAGAATATGAGGGATATGGTATGACTTTGATTGAGGCGGGAGCGTCTGGATGTCCTATTGTGACAACTAAAGTTGGTATAGCTAAGACAGATTTATTTAAAAATGGTCAAAATAGTATGGTTTGTGAGGTTGGTGACTATAAATGTATAGCAGAAAAAATACTAGAACTTATACACAATAACTCAAAAAGAGAATTATTTAAGAGATCAATGATTTTGGATATTCAAAAAGATTTTATATCAAAGGAGGAGTATGTAAATAAGTACATAGAACTATTAGAGCGCTTGGTTTAGTCAAATATTGACTTGCTATTTAAATCTGGTAAAGATTTGGAATTATTAAGAGATGTTTATGGAAATGATATAATGAACAAATGATGCAACAAGTCGAAAAAATATTTATTATGTTTACCAAACATGTTGCCGTAAGGTTTTTTATTTCAGGTGGGACATCGGCTTTTGTAAATCTATCTCTATTGTTTTTACTTAATTCTGTTTTGAATATTTATTATCTAACTTCTGCAGTCCTGGCTTTTATAGGTGCTTTTGGAGTTAGTTTTACGTTACATAAGTTCTGGACTTTCAAAAGCCACGGTGAAGGTGCTCACAAGCAGGTAGTCATGTATTTGCAAACTTCTCTCATAGCATTGTTGCTGAATACATTTTTGATGTATATTTTTGTGGATTACTTTGGATTTATTGTTTTGATTGCTCAGGTGGTTGTTGGTTTGATAGTTGCTGTATTTAGTTTTTTTATGTCACAGACTTTTGTTTTTAAGTATAAACAAGATGATGAGCTCAAGATATATATAAAATAATGAAAATTTTAGTATTCACACAAAAAGTAGTTAGAGAAGATCCTGTTCTTGGTTTTTTTCATACATGGATTACTCAGCTTTCAAAGAAATACGACTCTATTGAGGTCATTTGTCTTGAAAAAGGTGATTTTGATTTACCAAAAAATGTGACAGTGTATTCTCTGGGCAAAGAATCAGGAGCTTTTCGTTTGAAGTATATTTTTAATTTATATAAGTATCTTTTTTTAATAAGGGGTAGCTACGACAGAGTTTTTGTTCATATGAATCAAGAGTATGTTATTTTGGCAGGTTTGTATTGGAAAATAATTGGCATTCCAGTTTATATGTGGAGAAATCATCCAAAAGGCGATTTTTTAACAAAGATTGCCGTTTATTTTTGCATAAAAACTTTCTGCACATCAACAAGCTCTTTTGTCGCTAGGTTTGAGAAAAATGTGATTATGCCAGTCGGAAACGACACAAATTTTTTTCAACCAATACCGGGGGTCGTTAGGAAAAAACATTCAATCTGTATGCTCGGCAGGATTGCCCCGGTAAAACATATAGAATTAGCCTTGGAGTCTGTTAATTATTTAGTCAAAAGTGGTGAGCAAGTTTCTCTGACTATTATAGGTTCGGCATTGCCAAGAGACGAAAAATATTTTGAGTCCTTAAAAAAGTATATTATAGATAATAATTTAACCTCATATATTTCTATGCTGGGTGAGGTTCCTTTTAGTAAACATCCAGAGGTTTTTAGTGGGTACGAGATAAGTTTAAATTTAACAGAATCTGGTTCTTTTGATAAAACTATATTAGGCTCTACTTCGTGTGGGGCAATACCGTTGGTATCAAATGCTTCTCTAAAGGGAATATTGCCTAGTATTTGTTTAACAAAAGATTCTCCAGAAGAAATAGCGAATTCTTTAAAAAATTTATTAAATCCTGCAGAGCAGGTAAAAATTCAAGATGATTTGAAGAAGTTTGTTGAATCACAAAGTTTGCATACTTTGATAGAGAGAATTATATTTGAGATTAAATAATATGTATAAAAACAAAAAAGTCAGTGTTGTATTTGGCACATACAACGAGGCAGATTCTATACGTTCGGAGATTGATCAGTATTTTTCTACTGGCTTTGTAGATGAGGTTATAGCTGTAGATAATAATGCAAAAGGTAATACAAAAGATGAGATATCTAAAACAAAAGCTATAAGAGTTTTAGAGACCCAACAAGGCTACGGTTTTGCCTATATGAGAGCACTTTCTGAAGCAACTGGAGATTTGATTGTTATGACTGAAGTTGATGGAACTTTTAAACCGAGTGATATTCATAAATTTTTACTTTATAGTGATGATTTTCCTGTAGTATTTGGTACCAGAACTTCTCGTTCGGCTATTTGGTCTGGAGCATTTATGCCATTTTCTGTGCGTTTCGCTAACTGGTTGTGGGCTAAAATAATTGAAGTTTTATACAACGGGCCAGTTCTCACTGATGTTGGATGCACCTATAAACTTTTGAATAGAGAATCTTTAGAAAAAATTAAAAAATATTTTTCCGAATCAAAAGGTGATGGAACTTTTTCTCCAGAGCTAATGATATGGTTGGTCAGACTTGAGAAAAAAATAATTGAAATTCCGGTTATATACAAAGAAAGAATTGGTGTTTCTGGTTATACTGGCAGTACAATAAAAGCAGCGATACTTGGTTTCAAAATGCTACCTTTAATTTTTAAATATAAGTTTAAGAAAATTTAAAAACCGACCCGTCATTGTTGTGCACAAGGCGAGTCGGTTTGCTACCACGTAGGTTGGCTGAAGTTCACCTTCGCCATCCTGCGTGGTCCGTTGCCCCAGTAAAGGGGGAGGAGTATTGCATTCACTACCAGCCAGACTGGCCAGAGTTTCTGCAACAGCATCGGGTTGCCCCAGTCACTAATGGCCACGGGAGTTGAAACCCCGTATACGCACTTATCCTGGTTGGAGTATTTCCACACCCGAATGCATCGCCTCGAGTGTGAACCATCCATCAAAACGACGATATTCTGTCCTTCGTGAATGAACTTTAGCACGGCTTCCAGTTCGTCCGTTGTGCTTGTTACCGAGCCGATGTGGACGTGTTTGAAGCCAGAGAACATCCTGTATTTCAAGGACTCCTCTTTTTTCTCGTTTGGGCTCTTACCAAACGTACCCCAGTAGATCACTGCTTCTGGATGCCGTTTTGCAAGTTCCAGAGCCATGAATGCTACATCACCACTTCTCCTAGAGAGTCGATTTTTCTCCGCTCCATAGGATATGACTACGATAGCATCTATTCTCTGGGGAACTGGGTCATTGATAGACCACATTCCTACCTCCTACCATAATAATAACATAATTTATACAATATAGCAAGTTTTTTCCCTTCATAAAATTATAAAATTGTGATATCATCAAAAAAATAAAATGAATTTTTTAATAGATAAAATCAAAAGATATAAGTTTGAATTTATTTCTTTTTTGATTACTTTTTTTGTCTCATCTATTTTTATATATTTTGGTGGAGTCAAACATTCTACCGACGACTCTTTTATTCTTTTTCGTTATATAGACAATATTATTTCGGGTAATGGTTTTGTTTATAATATTGGAGAAAAAATACTTGGAGCAACAACACCTCTTTTTACACTGAGTGGGGTTCTATTTAAACTGGTTTTTGGCTTTCTTGATATACCGACAGTTGTCCTTTTGGAGAATGTTATTTTTTTATCCCTAAGCTCCATCTTTTTCTATAAAGTTTGTCAGTATTTCTTTTCAAAAAATGTTGCGCTTGTTGCCGTTTTTGTCTTCGCTTTTAATTTGTCTAAAATAATTCCTGAAGGAATGGAGACGGGATTGTTTATTTTAACTTTATTCGCTTTTATTCATTATCTATTAATAGGTAAAAATTATATATCAGCAGTTTTTCTTTCTTTTGTTTTGCTGACTAGGCCTGATGCGGCTTTAATTGCTGTATTGGCTTTCATATATTGGTGGAAGAATTATGGTTTTGAAAAGACTATTAGATACACATTTACATCAATATTGGTTGCATTACCTTGGCTAGTTTTTTCTACAATATATTTTGATTCGTTTGTTCCACAATCATTGATGACGAAGTTGCATTTGAGTGATATGGTAAATATACCTAAAGTTCACGCCTTTAAAACCCAACTCGCTTCGATGAGTAGGACTTATGTTGGGAAAATATTTGATCCAGAAAATTTAATATTGCAGTCTATTTTCAATCTAACACCTTTTATTCTTTTGGTTTATATCGGAATAAAAAATAAAATGAATTATAAAAATTGGATAGTTTTTGCTATTCCTACTTTGTATTTTGTTGTCTACAGTATTTCTAATCCAGTTATGTGGCCTTGGTACATTAGCCAGATGGAGCCATTGTGGATACTACTTTCGTTTATTGGGTTATCTGTGATTTATGAAAAAATAAAAGGCCACTATTTAAAAATATTTGTAACTATTTTGATTTTGATGGGGCCATTTTATTTTTGGACTAGCGGTGTGTTTGCGCAGGGTCCAGGTAGTGAGCTTTATAATATGGAGGTGGCAGATCACATAAAAGAAAGGATGGTACCTGGTGATTCTGTTGGTATAAATAATATAGGAGTTTTAGGTTTTTATCTAAAGGGAGTTAAAATAGTGGATTTTTTTGGCTTGGTTAATGATTATGCTACATCTTTTTATCCGGTAGAAGGTGAGTGTGTTGATATGAGCCGTATGTATAATATTCCACCAAAAATTATTTTATTTACGGTTCCAGATTGGGTGGTTGTTAGTGGGGAAGAATTAGATCCTTGTTTTGTAAAAGGTGATTGGTTTAAAAAAACATATAAGAAAGAAGATTTTACATTAGATTTTGGAGCTACTATTTGGAGAAAAATAAAATAATTTAATGAAAAATTTTATAGACATTGATGAGGGTTCTATAATTGATTCAACACTCATTATTGATGTTGATGGTACTTTGGTTCCAGATAAAACAAATGAAATATCTGCTAATGTTATAGAAAAAATAAAAAGATTTAGTATTTATAATGATGTTTTTATCTGTTCAAATGGTTCTCCTCAAAATGCAGAGAGTTTCTCTAGCCTAGCTGGAGTAAAAAATTTTAAATGCTTCAAGCCATTTAAAGGCGATATTTTGGATCAAATAGATAAAAATAAAAGAATTGTTGTTGTGGGGGACAAGTTTTTAACCGACGGTTTGTTTGCTTTAAATGTTGGAGGTGAGTTTTTAAAAGTAAGACATGTGATCGGAAAAGATTCTTTATCTACTAAGATAACTTATTTTATAGATGATTTTGTTTGGGATTCAAAAAACCTTTTTAAACTAATGAGACCGTTTCAATGGGTTAAAAATCTACTAGTGTTTGCTCCTTTATTTTTTGCTGGAGCGGTCTATAACAAAGAATATTTTATTCAAATATTTTTAGCTGCAATTATTTTTTCGGTTTTTTCAAGTGTTGTTTATATATTTAATGATATATATGACGTCGAGGGTGACAGGAAACATCCCCTTAAAAAAAATAGGCCAATTGCGTCTAATCTAGTTTCTGTAAACAAAGCTATAGTTTTTTTAGGTCTACTTTTGTTTGTTGGTTTTATTCTCATTTATTTTTTACCTAAAATTGTTCCAGTCATTCTTGCCTATTTGTTTTTGAATTTTATTTATACTATATGGTTAAAAAAAGTAGCTATTGTTGATTCTATTTCGGTTTCCTTGTGCTATGTTCTTAGAGTAATAGCTGGAGGTTTGGTTATTTCTATATATTTATCTCCATGGATTATTCTTTGTGTATTTTTCGGTTCCCTTTTTGTTGTTTTTGGTAAAAGAAGATCTGAGTTTTCTAGAGATAATAGGCGTTTAGTTATGGAGTTTTATTCTGAAAAAGGTTTAGATTATGCTTTTGTTGGTTCCGCTATCGCTACATTAGTTATATATGCTATTTGGTCGGTTTTGGGGCATAATTCACCATATTTAATATATTCAAATATTTTTGTTTGTGTAGTCGTTTTTAGATTATTGAACCTTATTTTTATAGGTAGTCATTATAGTGAGGCCCCTGAAATATTAGTATTTAAAGATAGGGTAATATTTATCACTTTTTTGTTTTGGTTTGTCTATATGGCAGGTGTGTTTTATTTATCTATTTTTGCTTAGTTTTATTGATAATAAAATGAGTTTAGTCAATGCTTTTTATTATTATTAATAATTGTTATCATATTGAAATATGAAATTTTTTATCACTGGAGGATCAGGTTTCCTGGGTATAAATATGGTCAGGTTCTTACTTGATCGTGGGCATGAAGTCGTTTCTTACGATCTATTACCTTTTGATTATCCGGAGAAAGATAGGATTAAATGGATAGTTGGAGATATTCGGAATTTTGATTTTTTAAAGACTAGTATGTCTGGTTGTGATGTTGTAATACATATGGCCGCTGCATTACCACTATATTCTGCAGAAGATATCAGAACTACTGATATAGATGGAACAAGAAATGTTTGCGAGGGCGCTTTTCAAAATGGTATAAAACGAATTGCTCATATATCTTCTACAGCAGTTTACGGTATTCCAGACCATCATCCACTTTTTGAGACGGATAAGCTCGATGGTGTAGGTGAGTATGGAAAAGCCAAAATAGCTGCGGAAGAAATATGTGTAGATTATAGAAATAAAGGATTAACAGTTTCTATTCTTAGACCAAAATCTTTTATTGGACCTGAACGTCTTGGAGTTTTTGCTTTGTTTTATGATTGGGCTGAAACAGGCCACAATTTCCCAATGATTGGTTTTGGTAATAATCGTTATCAATTAATGGATGTGGAAGACTTTTGTGATGGAATATATCTTTGCTGTACTTTAGAGAGCTCTACTGTAAATGATGTTTTTAACTTTGGAGCAAAAGAATTCAATACAATGAAAGAGGACTATCAGTCTGTATTGGATAGGGCTGGATTTAATAAAAAAATAATTGGTTTCCCAGCTTTTCCAATGATATTAACTCTACGTATTTTAGAAGCATTGAGAATCTCACCTTTATATAAATGGGTTTACGAGACAGCTTCAAAGGATAGTTTTGTTTCTATTGAAAAGGCTCAAAAAGCATTAGGTTGGAGTCCAAAATTTTCAAATAAGGATGCCTTATTGAGAAACTATGATTGGTATTTGAAAAATAAAAAGAGTTTTGAGGGGAAAAGTGGGGTAAACCACAGAGTTCCATGGAAGCAGGGTATACTAGCAGTAGCAAAGATTTTTTTCTAAGATGATTGATTTTATTAAAAAAAATAAAGATTATTTAATTATTTTTGTAATATTTGTAGTTTTTATTTTTATTAGACTACCTGGTGTAGACACACCTTATCATCAAGATGAATATAAATGGGTAATGTACTCACACCCAGAAATAATACCTGCCGGTAGTGTTCCTCATCCGCCACTTACTGAACTTATATACACGAAATTGGGTCCACTGGTGGGTGATAATAATTTTCGTCTTATTCCACTTGGCTTTAGCACTATAAACCTGTTTTTATTGTTTTATCTTTCAAAGTTTTTATTTGGCAAAAAAGAAGCATTTATTATAACGTCACTTTTTGCTGTATCTTTTTATTCCATACTGGCTTCACTTATGGTCGATGTTGATGGCGCTGTTATGCCATTTTTTGCCTTACTGCTATTTATAGGATATTTCAAGTTTAAGTCTTCTGGGTGGAAAGACTATAAATGGCTGTCCTTGCTCATTATAGGGGGCTTAGGGGGCTTTCTGGTTAAACTTAGTGGTATTTTACCGTTTGTTGCCTTGGCTATAGATTTTGCAATAGAGATGAAAGTTTTTTCAGACAGAAAGAAGATTTTAAAATATATTCTTAGTGGGTTAGGAATAATAACAGGATTGATTCTAATTTTGGTCTTAGCTAGGTTTATTTTTCCGTTCTTTAAGCTTGAATATTCTATAAAGTATTGGAAACATTTTGCCGAGTCATCAAGTTTCTTGGGTAGAGGATGGTTTCAAACATTCATTCAGTTTGTAAAATCTATTCTTTATCTTTCTCCACTTATAATCATTCCTACAATCTTTGTCGATAGAGAAATATTTTCTAAAACTAGAGCTTTTTTTATTTTTATAATACTTGGTTTATTCTTTTATCTTTTCTTATTTGATTTTTCTATCGGTGCCCTAGATAGATATTTTGAATTCTTAGTTATTCCGTTAGTTATTATTTCTGGTTTAGTATTTTATAAGCATTTTGATAAAAATGTAAAGGATCAAAAAACTTTATTATTTTCTATTATAATAGCGCTTCTAATTTTTGCATTTCAGTTTTTTCAACATTCTGTCCCTTCTCTTCATCCAAAATCAGAATGGATAGGCCGAATTCTTTCTTTTAATTGGGACTTCCTTTATGTTTTTTCGGGTGGTTCAGGTCCAATGCCTTTTTATGTTTCTTTTGGTTTTATCGCCTTCTTCTGGCTCCTGTCTATTTTTTTGGGATTGTTTGGACGATTTAGTAGAAATGTAGAAGGTGGTATTTTGATTTGTATTTTGGTGTTTGGTTTGACTTATAATCTTGTTTTTGTAGAAGAGTATATGTTTGGTAAAATAAATGGCTCCGCAAAGAAGGTTTTATCAAGTTCTATGCAATATATAGAGGATAATAGTATCAAGAATATTGTAGTTTATAATGATAATGGAGGTTGGGATGTTAGACAGACAGGTCAATATAACAGACGTATGTATGCTACTCCTGCATTCGAAAGTAGCTACAGAGAGTTTTTATCAGGCTTTCGTGGAAATATTTTGTATATAAATATTCCTAGAGTAGAATCAAATTCATTCTATTCAGATTATTTAAGTTCATGTTCTGCTTTATACGAGGTAAATGACAAATATATAAAATCACAAGTTCTTAATTGTTCTAAATTAAAAAAATAAATAATAATTTTATGAAAAAAGTTCCAAGTTTTTGGTTTATAATGAAAAAAAGATTGCAGGGTAAAAATTACTTGTATGATTTTTATTTTAAAAACAAAAAGACCTTAGATGTTGGTTGTGGAGAGGGGGAGTTTTTAAAATTTGATAAAACTTTGATAGAAGGTGTAGATATGAATGAAGAAGTTATTAATAGGCTTTCTCGTGAAGGTTTTAAAGTTAAACTAGCCGATGCTACTGGGCTTCCTTATCAAGCGAATACTTTTGATATGGTCCATTGTCATAATGTAATAGAACATCTAAACGTTCAAGATGCCTATAACCTCATTAGTGAGTCAGCTAGGGTTTTAAAAATTGGTGGAGAATTTGTTCTGAGCTCAGAAGTTGTTACAAAGAAGTTTTGGGGCACATTTGGTCATATTAGACCTTATCCACCAGGCTCGATTGTAAAACTATTAAGAAAGCAGAGTCGTGAAGAATTTAATCCAATCCAAAACTTAGAATATGTCGATGTTTTTTATTTTGGTGATTATTTTCCAAATAAGTTTCTATACTTAATATCTGCATTTTTGGGTTATTTTACGCCTATTCTTAGAAGAGAGTATTTTTTGATTTTGCGTAAGAAATAAAGTATGCTAAGTCATTAAGTCTAATTTATTATTGATAAAAATATGAACTATAAATCCTTTCCAAAAAAATACTTTAATATAAGTCAGGGGAATAATAAAAATGATGACTTTACTTTAGAAAGTCTTGATAAAAATCTTTCTCCATATAGGTTAAAGTATTTGAAGCCTTTTATAATGAATCTTCCAAAGAATGCCAAACTCTTGGATTTGGGTTCTGGAACTGGCAAGGCTTGTATGATAGTAAAAGCATATCGTCCTGATGTTCAGCTGTATGCTACGGATATCTCTGATCTAGGTGAGCATTTTCCAAAAGATATAGATTTTAAACAGGGCTCAGCGGAAGATTTGAAGAGTTTATATCCAGAAAACTTTTTTGATGGAATAATTAGTTTGCATCTAATTGAGCATCTAATTTTCCCTATGGATATGATAGATGGTATACGGCATGTTCTTAAAAAAGGTGGGAGAGTTTTTATAGAAACTCCGAACTGGACCAGAGTTTTCGTGCCTTTTTCTTATATGTTTTTTTACAATGATTATACACATATAAGACCTTTTTCTGTTTTTGCTATGACAAAGCTTTTTGTTGAGTTTAATCTAAAGCCTATAACTATTAAACCTGCTCGTACAAACTTTTGGTTCGGTAAAACAAACAGGTCATTGAAAAAGGGTAAAAAGTTTGTTTCTTCAGCTGTAACAGCGAATGAAAGTAGGGGTTTATTAATGAGAATTGTGGGTAAAATCGCTAATCCGATGATATGGGATGTCCTAATAGCTATAGGTGAAAAATAAAAGACCTGAAAAATTAATAGCTTTTTCTTTTGGTTCTATAGGGGAGTTTTTGATGTTACTAAACATCTGTCAATTTATAAAAAATAGCAATCCAGATTTTAAGGCAATAATATTCTGCACAAAAAGTCTTGATTTTTTAAAAGAAATATCGAGCCAGTATGATTTTGTCGAGATTAGATCTCTTGATTTGAGCAGTTTATTTAGTGTTGTATTTAAGAAGGGCATAAGGAATTCTGCGATTTTATCTCCTTTTACATTTGGTGATATGCCAAGAAAGATTATTTTTACCGAAAAGTTACTCGGGTTTTTTACGTCTTCTACTGTTCTGGGTTTTTCCGGTTTAAATTATGGTGATAACATAAAAAAATCAGATATATCTTACGACTTATCTATTGATTTTGATTTGAATAAAATGTTTTATAAGAATGTTCTTGATTTATTAAAAAAAGCAGAATTCTCTTTTAATGAAACAAATTTATCCTATAATTATAGGAAAAATTATCCTAAAAATTTAAGAGATAATTATATTGTTGTTCATATAATGGCTTCAAATGAGAAAAGAAGTTTACCAATCTATCGTTGGAGAAATATAATATCTCGTTTAGTGGAGAATGGTATACCGGTCTATTTGACAGGTAGTAAGACGGATTCTGAGTCAATCTCTGTTTTATCTAGTGAAATAAATGGAGTTTATAATCTAGCTGGACTTCTATCTTTTGATGAACTTGCTAGCCTTATAGAGGGTTCTAGGGCCTTTGTGGGTGTAGATACGGGCATAACGCATCTTGCTGGTGTTTTGGGGGTTTCTGGGGTTATTATTGGAAATAACTCAAATCCAACTTGGCTACCCTATTATAATAAGAAACTTAAAGTGATGACCAATAATGAGAGATGTACCTGCAATAAGGATAAAAAGGGTAATTGTCTTGTGGAAGTTTCTGGAAAAAAATATTTGAAATGCATGTATGATTTAAAAGATGACGATATAGTTTCTGAAATAAAAAATATTTATGAAAAAAATATTGTTAATCATAAATAGTTTGGGTGTAGGGGGAGCAGAGCGTGTTTTTGTTAGCGATGTTAATCACTTACATAAATCAGGTTATGATGTTTCTTTTGTTGTTTTGTATGGTGAAAATAAAGACAACCCACTTTTGCATGATATAGATATTCCAAATGAAAAAATATACTGTCTAAAAGGTAGTAATATTTTTGATGCTAAAGTTTATTTAAATTTGTGGAAAGTAATTAAGAAAATAGATGCCAATATTATATATTCTACTCTCAATGACGCTATTTTTATTTCTAGAATAGTATCTATTTTTTCGCCAAAAGTTTTTTTAGTTACAAGAGAAGCAAATACCACTGAATTTAAATCTTTATCTCATAAAATTGCTGATATTTTTATGAATTGGAGAGTTGATGTTATGGCAGTAGTCTCAGAACAAGTTAAAAATTCCTTAGTATCTTATCAACCTTGGTGTAAGAAGAAAGTAGAGGTTATTTATAATGGAGTCTCTATTCCGAATTATGAATCTAAGTATTTGGATACAAAAACAGACATCTTGTGTGTTGGGAGTTTGACTAAAAAGAAAAATCATATAATGCTGTTAGACTCTGTTTTGAAGATTAAGAAAAATTTTCCGAAAGTAATATTGAAAATAGTTGGAGACGGTGTTCTTAGAAAGTCTCTGGAAGAGTACGTTTTAAAAAATAATCTTTCTGAAAATGTTACTTTCTTGGGAAAAATTGAATACAGTGAAGTAGTGAATCTTTACAAAGAATCTGGTATATTTGTTCTGTCTTCTGATCAAGAGGGTTGTCCAAATGTTTTGTTGGAGGCAATGTCTTATGGTTTGCCTTGTGTGGCTACACATGTTGGGGCTGTTGGAGAGATTATTGATTCTGATCTTTTTGGTATTGTTGTCCCACGTCGTGAGCCGACTTTATTTGCAAATGGAATAGAGAAGTTACTCACCTCGGTAGCTACTCGTCAGTCAGTTGGTTTAGCTGGTAGAGATCAAATAATTAAACATTTTTCAATCGAAGTGCATATGGAAAAATTAAAAGATATACTGCATATATGAAACCAACTTGCCATATCTGTAATAGTGACTCTAGTTTTTTTATGAATAAGGA
>JACCDG010414643.1_pt1 | contig 17848 bp, 20 predicted proteins | sample 7442471 | NCBI WGS metagenome assembly JACCDG01 (sample SAMN15323444, study PRJNA562643) | freshwater metagenome | isolation source: river surface water | place: USA:Blue River Watershed | collected 2017-08-17 | reverse complement strand
GTTGGGAACACCCTCAGTTTGAGGGGTACACACAACTTTTGCTTTTGTGTTTTTGTTTTGTTTGTAGTTGGGAACACCCTCAGTTTGAGGGGTACACACAACTTTGCCGTATTGTATTTAAAATTGAACACAGTTGGGAACACCCTCAGTTTGAGGGGTACACACAACTGTACTATTGGATGAATTAAAATTCATTGTGTTGGGAACACCCTCAGTTTGAGGGGTACACACAACGGTAGCGGTAATATGCCTTCTTAATTGTCTGTTGGGAACACCCTCAGTTTGAGGGGTACACACAACTGGATGAAAAAAATAAAATATTTGCCATTAGTTGGGAACACCCTCAGTTTGAGGGGTACACACAACACGGCAAAAAGAAACGTAAAAAGCGGAACAGTTGGGAACACCCTCAGTTTGAGGGGTACACACAACTACTTTGTATATCTGGTTTTTTAATCGTCTGTTGGGAACACCCTCAGTTTGAGGGGTACACACAACGGGGTGTCATCAATATACGTGATGTATATAGTTGGGAACACCCTCAGTTTGAGGGGTACACACAACATACCTGCATAAGATGGGTATTCAATGCTGGTTGGGAACACCCTCAGTTTGAGGGGTACACACAACTTAGCATTACTCATTACTCAACTCCTCCTTGTTGGGAACACCCTCAGTTTGAGGGGTACACACAACTGCGAATATCGCCGTCATAAACGGTGTTCGGTTGGGAACACCCTCAGTTTGAGGGGTACACACAACCAACTATCGTAATTGTATACCAAGTCGTTCTGTTGGGAACACCCTCAGTTTGAGGGGTACACACAACTGATTTTAATTTTTTTAGATGTTAATATTTGAGTTAGGAACACCATCAGTTGGGGGGTACACAACTATGGCCGCAGGAAAGCTGCATTGTCAAGACTTGAGAACACTCTCAGTATGAGAGTAATTACAATATGGGGCTGTTCAGCTTTCGACAACGGTATATATTTTGTTCATGTATTAATTAATGAACAACGGCCACTACGTTACAAGGAAAATCATCAAACAATAAATAGAACGGGCAAACCACCCCATCTCTTTTTCGTGCCTGTCAAAACAATTATTTCAAAAATAAAAACCCCGCTTCAAGCGAAGCAGGGCTTTTCTAAATAATCTAACAGGTTGTTTTACTTACCCTTTGGCTTGGGCGCAGGAGGATTATTCCCTCTGCCGCCACCAGAAGGTTTTCCGGTAGTGCTTGGGGAATTTACAGGTTTAGGATTGCTTTTTGCCATAATACTATTTTTGATCTAAACAAATGTAAAACAAAATCCAAATAATAAAAACACTTAACAAAAAAGGGGCTTTCTCAAAAGTCGAGAAAGCCCCTTTTTATTCGGTTAGCTGTCTAAGCCAAAACCCGCTTAAGCGATTGTCAGCAACTTCATTTTACTTTTAAGACAGTCCATTAGTTAAGCTACTTTTTCTAAAACATCCTCATCTCTCCCCCCTGATTATAACGTCCATACTGAGTTGCTAAACCCTTTTCCGGCACTTCAATCACCACATCGGCATTGTGCTTAAACTCCATCGCCCCCCTAAAATCCCCGTCCTTAGTGGTCTGGAACACATACACAAAACTCTTGCCGGGGTGTTTTTGTTCCAGTTCTTCCAGGTCTTTGGTGGATAAACCGGCCTTATTTACGCTGTCGATAAAGATAAAATCATAGGCCGGTATTTTGTCATCGGCCATATAATCCGCTACGTCCAAATTTTCATGTGCCACGTCTACCGATTCCAGCCTTTCTTTTAGGCTGTCATCAAAACCCTCCTCCATAGCAATGTATAACACCCGGCCATGATTACGGGCTAAATATCCTGCAAGGTCTGAAGCTAAAATGGATTTACCGAACTTTGGCTTTCCGAAAATCATCATTGTAAAACCTTTGGAAGGATTGCCGATAAAGTTTAACCACCTGCCGGTAAAACCTATTTTATTTGATTTCAACTTCACCACATCGAGAGAATTTAAGACGGTGTGCTTTGGTACATTGTCCGTTTGATCGGATGTTTCACCAAGTCCATTCAAACCTGTTTTATCCCGACAGCAACAGCCCGGCATGGCATCATTCAGGCCATTCAATACCGCTTCGTGTATTTCTACGGTATCATTTTTCCGGGCAACACTTACAAAGTGTTTAAGCGAAGACAACACCTTTTTAATCCGTTCAAAATAAGGGTCGCTGGTTTTGATGTTTCCCTTTTCCATGTTATGGATGATTAATTTAGACAAGGCTTGTGCTTTCGCCTTAGTAATGTTTTTACCGTGTATACCGATATAGCGTTTTAAATATTGTATCGACAAACGGATTTTTTCGGAACCCGCTATCTGCATGTAATTTTCCAGGCGTTTGGGTGCAATTTCAAGGGCAATGCGTTCACCTTCTTTTAAGTCATTGAACATTTTGACCAGATTGGTTTGTATCTGCATAATGTCTTTGGCATAAGGGGAGGTTTTACGGATACGCTTTTCCACAATAGCCCTTTGCAGGGCATTGATAAAATAAAGGAGCTGCTGCTTTGTTTTAGCCTTATTATGCAGCAGCACAAATCGTTTAATGAACTTTACTTCTTCAGCAATACGCTCCATCGGCCTGCCCTCTTTGGAGGATACCCGAAACGGGCTTGTTTTTACAGGCTGCTCTTGCGGCTTCTTTTGAGCGTCAGGAGCTGACGCTGCGTATTTCTCCTTTAACTGCTTTGCTGTTTCCGCTTTTAATTCATTATAAATACTTTTAAGGGAAAAAGAATAATTGCAGGCAATACCATTTACTTCGGTTACATGAATCTTATCCCAGCGTATATTTACCCAATATTCACCCTTACCCGTTCCTGCCTGCCCTTTCTGTATCTGCTCGTAGCTATCTCCCCGTTTAACTTCATGTTCGATAAAATCTTTAGCCGCTGCCCTTGCCTGCTGCTCCGTTACCGGGTGGCTTTTCTTTTCAGCTTTATCCAAATAACGGTTCAGGGCTTTGAGGTAATTGTCTACTTCTGTTTTTATTTCCCCATCGGCATGATAGAGTTTCCAGTGTTTGTGCTGGTCGCTAAGTTCCTCTATAATATCCACAAACTCTTTGAGCTTGTCGGGAAGCCCGGAACGGTCAACCTTCTTTATTTCCGTAAAATAATTTGCAATGGTCAGCATGGCTTTACTTTTTGTTGGTTTTCTTTCTCAGTAAAAGCATTTTCGCCTTTACCTCATTTAGTTTAGTGGTATCCATATTATCCGGCTCCTTCTTTAACTTAAAAATCCCTGCTGCTATCAGGGCATCGCTTTGCAGCAATGCAGCATGAAATTTTCGTTGCCCGCTTTCATCGGCATTGTTCCAGTGTTCTAAAGCCGTATCAAATTTTCGAATCAACTGCTGTAAATCTTCAGGCAGCTCATTTAAGGCCAGCCCTGCTTTTTTCAGGTAATCCATATATCTGGCCGTGTAATTCATTCGGGCTGCCGTTGTGCAATTTCTTCGATGGCTTCATTAATAGCTTCAATGGCTGCTGCTTCCGTAAACGTCCAGCCAAAATAAAAACGGTTGGGAGCCAGTCTGGAAGTTTTGGTATAAGTAGATTGCTCCATCACCATTTTTAATCTGTCTCTGTTCATTCCTGCGCCCAGACTGGAAGGAGCAACCCGCTTAAAATGCTCATACAGGGCAATGATCCCCCTAAAGCCTTCGTACCGGAAAAACCGGGGATCGGAACTTAACAGGGCAAGCAAATTAATATCCAGTCGTTCATCGTAATTTTTAACCGGGATCAGGCAGGCATAAGCAGTATGGCTATACTTGTCCGGTGAACTGCCAATAACAATACTGATGCGGTTGGGGATGCCTGCCTGCTCCAACAACTGTGCGACAATCAATGCACTCATGCCGCTGTATAAAAACTGTTCTCCTATTATCCCTACGTGTCCCCCGCAACTAACCAATAAGTCAACAGCCTGCTTTTCCTTGTTTACCTTTTCATAAAAGGTATACACATTTTTGCTGCTTGTCCTGATCTTTGGTTTACCTTCTTTTTCTTCCCATCGTTCTACCACAAGGCTATTGTCTTTAATCAAGCGGTATTCCCCTTTTAGTCTTTGTACTTCTTCCCGCTCAACTACCTTGTTTAAAGAAGGGCTGAAAAATTCCTTTAAGCGATACATACCCATAGCCGCCCTGTCAAACAAGAATACCCCTAAACCATTGGGATTATAATGTATTTTTTTGCGTTTGATTTTATTTTTGGTCAGGTTGGAAACTTTAGCGCTCACCTGATTGTATATTTTTTCAATCAGGTCGGGGCGTATGTATTCAGTAATTCCTTTGCTCATTACTTCATAGCTGGCTCCTTCCCCGTACCATTCAGGGCTATATCGTATTTCTCTTTCAACAGATTCCTTTGTGAACTGGTATAAGTGTTGTTTGTTCATCTCTGACATCGTATCGAAGGTGTTGTTTATCCACTGGTAATAATCCAGCAGGTTTTCAAAATGGTCTAATACATGGGCTTTGAGCATGGCTAATACACTTTTTTGGTGCTGTCGAATTTCCGGTAGGCGTAATTGTCAAACACTTCGTTGTACTTTATTTTTTCTTTGATGTTTTTGCGTTGCACCTCCGTAAAGGTGGACAGGTAGGAGTCCACCGCAGTTTTAAAGGTCTTGCCTTCATCTGGTTTTAAACCGCCCGGTTTTTTATCGTTCAGACGTTGTATTTCCAATGCAAAGGCATCACGGGCAGTCTGCATAAAGCGAAGGGAAAGCTGGGCTTCGTATTTCAGTTCTTCAATCACGCTGCGTATCTTATCGCAAATGCTCCACAGCATATCATTTTTAATGACTTCTTTTTCAATGGCCGGGTTCTTTTCAATAAAATAAACGCTGCCCGAAAACCTGTCTAACAAAGACAAATCCTGTTTGTTGTTCGCCCCGTAGCTCATACTTTCTTTATCTGGATAAATGTTCCCGGTGGCAATGCATGCAAAGTCTTTGTGTTTGACAAAACTTTCTTTGCGCCCGTTGAAGATAATGGCTCTGTCCAATTTTGTTTTAGCCAGTGCATCGTTAAACAAACCTGCTGTGTTGGGGTCAATTTTTGGCAGCTCATCGAGTATCAGCACGTAGCCGTTTTTCCATGCCTCAATCAATTTACCTTCCACGTAACCGTCCATTGTTTGTCCGCCGATGATTTCAGTAGGGGAAGTCCATTGGGAGCAATTGATGGTTATGTGCTGCCTGCCCAAAGCCATTTTTGCCACAAGGTTTTCGGCCATAAATGTTTTTCCGGTTCCGGCTCCACCAACCAGTAATACATTGTTCCCCAGCATTAAATCATCCACTATCTGCTGAAACGATTCAAAAGGGGGTTTGCTAAAGGCCGGTGCAGTTCTTTCAGGCAACTCGTAACGGATAGTCCGGGTCTGGGTCAGGGCTTCAAAGAGTTGCTCAAATTTTTCAGTCAGTACACTGTTACCCTGCTTTTTTTGCAGCGGAGTTTGCTGTTTGCCAGACTCAGGTTGCAGTTCCGGCTTCGTTTCCGTTCTTCTCTCAGGGGCTGTTTCCACTTCCATGAGTTCCATCAGGGTAGTGTCCAGGTCGCGGGCAACGGAATTTTCTACGGTAAAACCCCTGCTGAGTGTTTTTGCCATCTGATACAGCTTTTGAGCATCCGCATCGGCATAGTCCTCTATCCAGTTCTGATATTGGCTGATTCTGTACATGGGTTTTTATTTTAAATTCCAGACATCGGCTATGCCGTTTATGTCGTTCATGCGTTGTTTGATGTAGCATATTTTTTGCCTCTCCATACCCGACAAGCCATTCAATCCTTTGCGTTGTTTGGCTAATTTTATCCTGTATTTAATCAGTTCCAGTTTGGCTTTGGCTTCCAATTCCAATAGTTTTTCCTCGTCTGTTGTTTCGTTGTCTGTTTCAGCTTCGGGTGTATTTTCCCCTCCCTGCGGATTGGAGGAAGTGTTTGCCTGTATGTATTGCTGTCCTCGCTCTCCGGGCTGAATGGGGCTGCCATCCTGATTGATGGCCACGATACGCACATTTACCCCTGTGCTGTTATAAGCATTTTTAAATGCCCCCTGTATAGGTTCACTGATGTAGGCGTTCATTTTTTTTAGCATATCCCTAAATCCCTTGTCCGCTTTAAAATTCCTGTAAGTAAAACCTTCGCCCATAATGGCTACCACACGGCCACGGGGTTTGAGCAGGGAAGCAGCGTGTAAAACATGGTCGATGTCCTGTCCATTCTCAAAAGGTGGGTTCATTACAATGCAATCGAAGGGTTCCTCTACTTCAAAAAAATCATGTTCAATCAGGGTGTAATTTTTAAGTTTCAGGATTTCCCACAGACCGGAATTGATTTCACAGGCAGAGAGCGCTATACTGTCCCCGTAATGCTTACGCAGGGCATCGAGTATATCGCCTTTGCCTGCCGAAGGTTCCAGTACCTTGTCGCCTTGACGGATACCGGAAAGTTTTATCAGGCGTTCAATCAGTTCCGGCGGCGTGGGGAAAAAGCCGGGTATTTTACGCCCCCAGACTTCCTGTTCCAGCTTCCTGATTTTTTCTTCTGTTTCATTGCGCTGCCGCTTTGCAGCGGAGTCATACTTTTGTAATAAGTCCTCTTTTTGTCCGTAAGCCAGGCTCCAGTCAGAGGCGGTATTTATTCCCATTTTTTTAAAGCTGTCTTTGTTATGATCAAAAGCATCTTGCAAATACCTGTCACCCTCCTTTTTGCCGTAAGCATCGGCAAAACGGTTAAACAGTTCAACCTGTGCTTTGTTTCGGATTTCTTTAAGCAAGGAATAATCCCGTATGCTGCCATCCCTGTGTGCAGCGGATAAAGCATACAGGCTGTTCTGAATGTGTTGTAAACGGTAGCCGTCCTCCCGCATCCCGGCTGCAATTCTTATCCTTCGGGCTGTTGGCCGTTGATGGGAAATTGCGGAATTTATTTTTTCGTTAATCTGTTTCTGCATTCCATCTGCTAAGTCTTTTAACTTATCAGCCAGTGAGACATTAACGGATGAAGGGGCTTGTCGGGGCTTTGGTTCTTCCTGTCCTTTTTTGTTTTCTTCCTCATTATTTTCTTCTTTCGCTTCATTGTCTTCTGTTTCCTCCCGGTCTTCGCCCACAACGACATTGTAGAATTTTTTAAAGCGTAATAAATCATCGGTAATCAAAGGACGTACAGAACCGTAGGCTTTTTCTAATGCCGATTTGCGGTAAAAATTCCGGGGAGGGTCGGACTTGACCATAAACTCTGTGAAATTGCTGAGTTTAGTGTACTGCTCGTAACTACTCACCTTTGCCCAGAAATGTTTTTTTTCATATTGGGTATCGTCAGCATCAATTTCGTTGTTGCTTAAAAAGTCTACCAGTTCCCTTGATTTGGCATTGTCGATGGCGTACCATATTTTTTGTTTTTCAGAAAACTGGAAACCATGCTTTTTGAGCAATTCTCTTACTTCTGCGGTGGGGCGGGTCTGCCCGAAACGCAGCTCTATCCCGTCGGGTGCTTTTTTCCCGTTGCGGTAGAGGCGACTGGTGTTGTAAGTGATGTCCGGTTTGAGTTTAATGACTTCTCCGATTTCCCCCAGCCCGCTCAGTTCTCCGGCCTCTTTATTAATGGTTGTCCATTTGGTTGTATGATAACCCGGTGTAAATACAATCACAGCCGTAGGAAAAGGCGAGGCCGTGTTGCCATCGTTGTACTTGATCCTTCCCCGGACTAAGCGAATTTCGCTGGCTTTGTTGAAAGCAAAATCATGTAGGTAAGACGTGTCGGAACGGAAAGGAATAACCACCACCACCGTACAGCCTTTCTGACTTTCATGCAGGGCTTTCTCTACCCACAAGCCGGTTTGCCCGCCAAAGGGAGGGTTGCAGAAAATGGTTTTTGTCCGGCTGGCTTTGTACCAGTCCTGTTTCAGCCCGTTTTCCCTTTTTGAAAAATAATGCCTGCACTTGGTATTTTTTTTGGTGGCCGCCACGTCGAGGTCAAAATCAAATTCAGCATCCAGTGTATCAAAGAACTGCTGCGGCGTAGCCCATTCATCCGTCCGGCTGCTGAACAGGCCGGACGTGATGAGGGACTTTTCCCTTTTGCTGTATGCTGCTTTTTTATACACTCTGATTAATCAATGATTTTCTTCCCCATCCGGCGGTGGTGTTCGATAATGGCCTTTTGCAGTTTTTTTGGGAGTTTGCGTTTTTGTTTATCGGTGAGTTTAAAGGTTCCGGGAGGGCCGTTTAAACAGCCTCGTTTTTTACGTTTGTGTTTTTCCTGTTTTCCTTCCCGGCTCAATACGCTTCCGGCTTTAGGACTGGCTTTGGTTTTTAGTAAATGTCCCGCTTCACTGATGCGGTAGGGGACACGGCAGTTTTTTGATTTTCTTTTCATGTGTATAGAATTGAGGTGTTATACCGTTTGCATTAATATAGTAGTCCAATTTCGTTTCACTACATTGCCCCATAACATTAATAGCAACGGCATTTACCACTGTAAATATTTTATTTGGATTGAACCAAATAAAATATAACATTGGTATTATAACTGGGGGCTAAGATTTTTCTTTGCGCTATTACCGAAGTGAAGAATGGCACTACCTGCTACTTTGTAGTCTAATGCACTACAAGCAGGATCAAAACAGAGGTACTGACTAAGGCAGTACCCATAAAAAAATTACGCCATCGTTTTACCCGCCTGTTCTTTTGTTCCAGCCTTTTATAGTCGGCTTGTAACAGCCGGTTGATGGCTATGGCCTGTTCAGCACTTCCTTTTGCAGCCGTATAAGCCGACTGGTAATTGGCAAGCGCCTGATCTTTCTGGAACAGTAAAGCATCGTATTCGCTTTGCAAAAAACTTATCGTACTGTCTTTCTGTATAAGTAAGTGATTGAATTGATAAAGCTGCTTTTTTAAGGTGTCGTATTTGCTTTGGGTATAATGGTATTTAGCAAAATCCATTTTTTCCAATACGACCATATCCTGATGCCTGGCCGTGAATAGCTGTCCCTTTTCTAAAACAAGAGGCTGGGCACAGGCGAATAAACTTAAGGCTGCGGCTAATAAGCCGAGTAAAAGAAATTTCCAAAATGTTTTTGCTTTCATGGCAATTGGTTTTGATAAATGCTATTGGGCAGATGATATAGTGTACCTGATACTTAATGCTTGCACTAAGGGGGCTGGTTGTTACGCATCTGCCGGATGAGCTCATCGGCATAATCTTCCTGTTGTTGCTGCGATAAGGTGTCCCAATCACTTAGGATGGTGTGCATAATTTCCTGTCTGGCGTTTTCAATCGCCTGATCCTGTATCTTGAGCTTATCCTGCGTGAGCTTTATTTCAGAAAGGAGGATTTGTTGCTGTTCCTGTACCGCCTGTAAGTTCATTTTAAGCCGGACATCGTTGACCAGGATGGAATCCGCTATGGCCGTACTTTCCGGCAGGGATTCAGGCCGGTGAAAGGTATGGCCTACCCGGATGTAGAAAATGATCCCGGCAATAAAACTTAAAACATTGAGCAGGAAATTTATTCTTTCGAGATTTATTTTTTTGTTTTCCATGTTTACAGCTTGTCTGATTTTACTTTGAGTTGATCGCTTCGTTGCTTTAAGAGATTTCTGAACAAACTCCCTGCGGTATAACCAATCAGCGCCGAATCAAACACGCTGTATCCCGCTAAATAAACAGGCAGTGTTCCGAGGCAAAGGATAATCGTAACCACTGAATAAATCCAGACCGGCAGAAAATCCCTTACAAAGCGAAGGATATTAAAATCATACCAGTTGATGTGTTTGATTTTCATCAAACAATGCAGGGCTAAACCCAGCAGGCAGAATACCCAGTCCGCATAAGTAATGTGCGGAAAGAGCTGATGATATACTTCCATGATTTTTTCCATGACATTTTTGTTTAACGTGAATAATTGGTTTTTTGGTTTTTAACGAACACTTCATAAGCACCCCAGAACAGCCCCAAACCAAAAAGGGTCATAGTTCCGATGATTAAGCCAGTGGGAATTGCGGAAACTTTTTTTTAACAAGTGCCGCAATACTGCCAGCGTTTTTAATCAGGATGTTTTTATAATTCTCCCGGTTATCCCCGTTCTTTTCGGTGATATAAGGACTGTTGGCAATCAGCGTAGCGTAAGCGGATATATTGGAACTGGCTGCCGCTGCCGCCTTGTAATAGGTGCTGATCATCCGGGCAAAATCCATCAGGCCGTCTTCAGCATTGGCGTAAACCCTGAATTTTAAGCCTGAACTTTTTGAGGTGTAGCTTTGTCCCTTCCAGTAAGCATTGGGTTTACCGGCTGCGGTAATACCAAAATAATTATGATACTGTCGTGACAAAAGACTCGTGCCCCAGCCGGATTCTAAAGATGCCTGTGTCAGTATCACCAAAGGATTTATTCCAAAATGTTTCCCGGCTTTGATGGCTCCCGCTATCAGTTTAGCCACAAACAGACTTTGTTTAGTATCCGGTTCCGCACCTTGTACCTTTGCACTTTCTGCTGTACTGCTTAATCCCATTGCACTTGGGAAACGTTCAAAAAATTGCTGTGCCATTGTTTAGTTTTTAAAAAAGTAATAAGCCAATGTCCCTGCGCCGATTAAACCGGCTACTCCTATTTTCAGGCGGCGGCTCCAGAGCTTTCTTTTGGCTTCCCGAAAATCCAGCAGCGTATAGGTAAAACGGTTGCCATAATAGTTGCGGTGCATCTCGCACAGCGCCATGAACTGCTCAAAATCCTTTGCACGTTCAAAGACCTGACAGCCCGCACTCCATTTCCCCACCGAGGCGGTGGAGCCATTCATTTGTGCCCGGTGGATATTGATACCGAACAGGCCGCTACTTTCTGCTGCGCTTTTAAAATTCAGCACCGCATTCCGGTCATAGTCCCTCAGAATAGTAACAGGTTTTGCCTGTACCAGTGCGGTGTATTGCCCTTTATGCAGACCGATTTTATAGGCATCCACATATTGCCCTTCTTTCAGTATGGCAGTACCATCAACATTCATCGGGTGTTTGAGCCAATACGTACCGGGGTCGGTAGTGATTTTATAAATACCCAATACCCATTTCCCTTCCCGGTTTTTAAAGAACAGGCTCAGGTAGTCATCAAATTTTCCTGCTGCGGTAGCCGAAGAACGTAAGCCCACAAGATTGAGCTGATAAGGTCGTTCGTACACCCTGTATCCCTTTTGCTTCAATATGCTTAACAAGAGACGAATCATGTTTTAAATAAAACGGACATGGGAAGCCGGTACATACATCACCTGATCATCAAAACTGCGGAAAGCACTCATTCCTTTAGCCCGGCCTAATTCCAAACCTAAAAGCGTTTGCCCGGGTACTTCATAACTGTACCCTGCACCGTTTTTAATGGTGGTAGGGTATTGGGTCATCAGCCTTTTGCCGTTTCCACTCAGTGTCCATTTATCCGTATCTGCATTGTATTTTAAACCGATGTCGGTTAAGGCATTTTTTATAAATTCTTTGGTTCCGTTTTCTTTAAAGGGATAGAGGGCGGCATTAACAATGGTTTGTGGGCGGCCATCCAGTTTGAGGCTTTTGAATAGCTCGTTCACGGCGATATAATTATTGACCGTTCCCAGCTTTTTGATTTCTGCAACTACCGCAAAAGCATTGCGGTTTTCTATGGCTTTTTTCAGATGGGTAGCAATCTGTATGGCCTGTGTGGTACTCAGTAACTTCTCCTCCGCTATGGGCGGAAGTACTACCGCATCGGTAGTAACTGCGGGAATAGTCCCCGCTGTGATGCGGGCAAAAGTGGCGGCATCTACCACCGCCGGAAAATTATTTTGGAGTAATGTGGACTGTGTCCTGCTTCCAAAATCCCCGTCCACTACCAAAGCTGCTTTATAATGATTATTCAGTGCCCGTTGTAATTGCTTCACCAATTCTCCTGTGCTTCCCTTTTTTAAAGGAAAACCCGACGATATTGTTTTTACGGGTGTTACAGGAATAGCCGGAGTTTTCTGCGGCACTTCGGAATTTGTTTCATCAGGTAAGGCCGTGGGAGATAATTTTTGAGGCTGGCGAAGAAAATACCAGCCCGCCCCGGCCAATACCGCCACGCCCAGTCCGATACCGAGGTAGACAAACGTTTTTTTGTTTTTCGCTGTTGATGGAGGTTCCATTATAATTTTTAGTTGTGGCTTGTTTCAGGTGGCATAAGCCCTATTGTAATTCCATGCACTTACCCGCAGCAATTCCCTGTTTTTGGGATAAGCCGTCTCTTCGATGTACACAGCACTGGATGCGATATAGGCCGGGTAGGTTTTTTTTACATTGTCGGCATCAAACACAAGTACCGGAATGAAAAACACACTGTTCTCATCGTCGTAATACAATTTGCCCCCGTTCCGCTTAATGGCAGCATGGTCAACAAAACCTACAATGTGATTACTCCTTACTGTGGTAATTACATTGGGTCGCATCGTGAACAATACAGAGCCTGCTTTGGGTGATTTTCTTAAACGCACATCGGTTTTACTGATGAGCCATTGGGGGTATTTTCCCTTAGTAATCACCTGCTGTGAAGTACTGGTCGTAGCAGACACCGCACCCGATTTTATGCCAATGATATTCAAGAGCTGCTGATAGGTTCCACTGCTGACGTGTTTACGGGTATCGCTCAGTAAATCTTTTCCGGTTTCCTTGTACAGGTTGTTCACTGCCTCAAAATCCCTGATTTGTCTAAAGAGGCTGACCATTTTATCATCGCTCGTATAGGTAGCCCTGTTCTCACCATAAATCTGCGAGGCGATATTGGCATTGGGGTCGGTAGCGGCTTTTTTATTCAGCCTCGCCATTTTAAAGTCTTCCCACCAGCCTTTAAAATACCAGGCTGCACCAAGGACGGCTACACCACCAATTACCCATATCCCTGTATTGCCCGAACCCGTTTTTATAATCAGGGGCTGGGCAGTAGCATTACTGCGGTCGTTGCTGTTGTTATTGACGTTGTGACTGAACATGCCAAACCATTCAGAGCTGTGATTTTAAATAGTTCAATTGCACGGGATTGGACAGTATCTTTTTTATTTTTTCTAATTCTTCCGTGCTAAACGCATTGGAGATGGCCGTAAGTGCAGCCATACGTTTATCCGCCTGATGCTGGTTTTGCTCTGTGACGATAAAATCATACCGGAACTTTTTCATGTTTTTTCTTTTTTCTTTTTGTTTTTTATGAAAACAGCTACCTGTTTGAGCGCAAAGGGAATGGAGCGGGGATGTTCGGATACTAAGTCTAAGAGGTGCATGATGTCAGCCAGCTCCACTTCGTCCACCCGTTCTTTGATGTCTTTGAGCAACTGGATAAAGGGCTTGTCTTCCTCACCGATAACTACGCTTTCGGCAAATTCTGCTTCATCTTCGTTTTCCCGGCGCTGAAAACTGCTGCTTTGCTGTTCCTTTTCGTGAGGAACACCACTCATACTTTCCCCAAAAAATTCCGCTTTTATCTCTTTGCCGAACCGGCTTGAGCCGATGAAGTCTGAGGCTCCTTTCAACAGCCCTTTCCAGCCTTTATTCCCTTCCTCAATCAGATGAATTTTTTCCCGGTGCAGGCGAATGACGGATTCTTCCAGTTCTGCTATTTCTTTCTTTAAGCGGGTATTTTCGGTTTCTAATTGCTCAAACTGCATTTCTTTGCGTAAGCGTTCCTTGTGCCGGGCATCGCTTTCTAACTGTGGCAATCCGGGTTCCATGCCATTGATAAGCCCGATGAAGGGATTATTTTGCAGGTGGAAAAAGTATTTGTCGCTCACATTGCTGCCTGGTCGGTAAAGAAAAATGCTGATGTATCTGGTTCCGGGCGTGATAAACCCAGCATAGCCCATGAAGCGGGAAGGGTCACTATTGCGGGGGATGACGGGAAAATCATCTACCCGGATCTCATAGTCCTGCGGTGTGCCGCTGGCTTTGGCAGCAACAAGGTTCTGGTAAATGGCTTCCAGCTTGTCGGTATCGTAACTGTCGTTTTTTACTTTTATGGCTCTCATGGGCTTAGTCTTGGATACGTGTGGCGCTGTGATTGGGAATAACCTGAATAAAGTTGATGAGGAGGGGAACCGGTGAAAAACTTTTGATCCGTATTTTCCCCCTGTGTTCAAATTGCAGTTCGTTGATGCTGGTATCGTTGATGTTGTACACCCCGAACTTGCTGGTGATTTCATAATTGTTGCCGGGATTGACTAAGTAGTAGTATTCGTTCTGTGCATCAATGTCCAGTATGCTGTTCATCTCCACTTGGAACTGCCTCCAGCGCACTAAGTAGTCGGCTCCGTAGCCGAGTTCTTTCATACGGCGGGGAATAAAATCTATGGCAAATTCTGCGGTCATGGCTGTGGTTCTTTAGTGATGTAACGGATATAGATGTTTAGTTTGTAGAAGGTTCTTCCGGGTTCTGGTACAGCCAACGGACGGAAATAGCTTTCGTAATACCCCTCTATTAAAGCGTCTTTGATTTTGTAAAAGGTGTCGAAGTAGCTGTACCTTGTTGCGCTGAACCAGAAGAAATTGGGAGCGGGATTTGCCTGGACGATTTTTTCAAAGAAATCAAGGAAGTCGTGATGACCTAAGCGTACTTCATCATTAAATACAACATCTCCTTTGTCGGGTAAGGCCAGACTCAGGCTGCCTGCACAATGTCCGGGATCAATTCCTTTTTTTACTGCCAGTTCAGCAAGGCTAACCGTAGCAACTATACCGGTAATGGCATAGAGATTTTCAGGAACCCTTATCTGAAATCTTATCCGCTGAAAGACTTTGGTAATGGGAAGTGTTGTAAGGGTGTATTTTAAAAAATTGCGCTCCTCCATGTTATTCGTCTATGCGGCTGAATACATATAACCTGACCCGGTACACGCCGAAGGGGGCATTGATGTGTTCGGTATCCCGGTATTCAATGTCCACCCGGCGGTTGCCCGGCAACATCACTTCATCAAATCCGATGATGCGGTCTTTTACCGGGACGTTCAATCCGTGCATGAGCATTTTGCTTTCATAACCTTCGGGGTAAATCTCTTTTTCGTTGATGGTTATTTTCTGAGAACCCCGGTAGAACACTTTTTCTTCAAAGGAGGAGGTCAATGCAATGCCCAGAATCACGGCGGCGTGTTTGTCTACTTCAAAACTTGCCTTAAAGACCTGATTGGGTGCGCTTACGGTAACATCTACCCATTCTTTGATTATTTTGCTTCGGTATGCCATTTGTTTTGCTAATGGTTTTTAGTTTGTTGTTGATAGTTGTTGCGGATTAGCTGGTCAACTATACACCGTATCCTGTACACTGTACACTGTATCCTGTACACTGCACACTGTATCCTGTACTCTGCACCCTATCAGCAGACAGTATACACTATACAACGTACAACATACAACATACAGCATACAACATACAGCATACAACATACAGCAGCCCGGCTTAGGGTGTAGTGCCGGTTCCGTCCAGTCCGACGTAGAGGAAGGTGGCGGGGTTTATGCCCTGCATGGTTCCCAGTTCTACAATAAACTCAATGAGTTCGTCGTCCTTGATCATGCGGGGATTATCGAGTTTGTAATACCCCAGTTTGGTGAAGGTATAACCGTCGGTAACAAAATTGCGGACAACACAGCCCTCCGGGATGATCTGTTTTTTGTTGGCTTTGAGCGAAAACTCCCCGTTGGCGATGGCCGGAAAATTGTTGATGCCCCGGAACGGTATGGCTTTCACGCTCTCTTTGTCGGCGGGGTTTTCGGCTATTCCGGCCAGCAGGTAGATACCACTGACAAGGAAGACAAAGTTTTTGGGAAGTTTGGCATTGCTGACGTTGCGTAAACCGATTTCCTTGTCGTCCTGGGTTTCAAACATTTTAATGGTTTTGGAGTTCACCTGTTTAATGGAGTAGAGGGTGTAGTCTGCAAGGCGCAGGTTGCCGATGCTTAATTCCTGCTTAACGGTATCGGGAACCTCTTTGAAAAACTTTTCAAATTCAGCACGGGAACCCCTTGATGTGGCAGGTTTGGAATTGATTTTTTTGATCAGTTTGACTTTCTCAACGGGGTTCAAACGCCCCATGACTTCTCCCAGAAGGGCTTCATCTATGCCCAACAGGTCGCCGACGTTGTTGTACTCGCTATCTAAAGCGCTTTTGATTAAATCGTCCATTGGTTTTGGTTTTAATTGTTGAATGTTAAAAGGCAAGGTTTTCCCCTGTCATACCTGTGAGGGCAGGACTGGTTTGGTTTTCAGGATTTCAGGGGAAAACTTTTGCTTTGTTGTTTTTACCGCTAAGGCGCAAAGCCGCTAAGAGGTTTTTTTTAAGCCTTCGACTCAGGGCAAGCTTTTCACGTATTACCTTTTTGGCTTTTGGCTTATTTCTTTTGGCTTTTCGCTTCCGGCTTAACTAAAAGTCCGAGATGTCCGGCTCGTCAGCCATACCCCCGATACCGTCGGTATTTTGTCCCCGCTGGCTCTGAAAGGCTGCGGCATGAGCCGCTATCTGCTGTTCGATTTCATCAAGGCTGGCGGCGGGTAAAGCCCCGAAGCCGTTAGTGGCTTCGCCGCCGGGGGCTGCCTGCCGCAAGGCTTTGATTTTATCACGCAGTTTATCGGCATACGTCCTCGACATAAAGGCTTTGCCGATGCTCTGAAACCTTTCTTTGACAGTTTCCCCTTCTACACAAAGAGAGGTGGCCGACATACCGATGCCGATGGGGGCAAGGGCTTTGTAGCCGGAGTAGTAGGCAAGACCGGTAGCGGCAAGGCCGATGTAAAAGGAGGGTTTGCCAATCACTGCACTTAAGGTTCCCCCTGCTAACAGCCCCAGTCCGATGTCCATTGCCGTCTGGCCAAGGGCGTTTTTCAGGTTGCTTTCTGTCGGAATCCTGGCTTCCAGTATACTCCTGACGGTTAATTTCCGTTCTGTTTCGCTTGTTGTTGACATGGGTTTTGGTATTGTATTCCTGTCTGAAAAACGCGCGCTGTTTTTTCAGAATAGGAATATGGTTTTAATACGGGCTAAAGGGACTGTGCTACTTTAGCTTGTGGATTTTTACTTTCTGCTGTTTCTTTTTCTTTCTTGTTTTTAACCCCTGTATAGTCCCCTCCGGCACGGGCAATTGCCGTTTGGGATCAGCAGGGGGTGTTTTTTTCTTATGGGATTGCTGGTATAGAAAATAGCCGGCTATGCTGGCTGCGATAACAAGCCCGGATCCGATCACGATGACGGTCTTGTTTTTGTCTACCCAGTTTTTGAACCTCTCCCAGGCTGTGCCTTTGGTGTTGGTGGCCGGTTCCATCGCTCTTCCTTTGTCGCTGCTTGTCCCAGTCCCTTTCGTACTGGAGGAGCTTGCGTTCACAGTTGCCGTTCCGTTTTCTTCCGCACCTGTTTCCAGTTGACCTCCGGCAGGATTCTCTGAAGGGTTTGCTCCTCCGGCAGGTGTGGTTGTGTTTGCAGGTCGGACAGATGGTGGCGGCTTACTGTTGGAGGACTCATGTTTGACCGGCTGGAAAGGAAGTTTTATATCCGGGATAATGGGGTCATCCGTGATTTTTGTTTCCTTTAGCGGTTCCATTGACTCAACTTGTTCGCTGTTCGCTGTCTGAGTATTGTTGCTGTTGTTTTTATTTTTTTTGAGGCTGCCGATGCTTTTTATCAGGGCGGCTAAGGCTCCCATTGCTCCCGCTGCGGCGGTGATGGCGGCAGCAGTGGTGGGTTCACCCAATCCCTGAACTCCATTAAGTTCACTGGCATAAGCAATGTTGCCGATGATTTCATTCACAGGTTT
>JACCDG010352007.1_pt1 | contig 17848 bp, 16 predicted proteins | sample 7442471 | NCBI WGS metagenome assembly JACCDG01 (sample SAMN15323444, study PRJNA562643) | freshwater metagenome | isolation source: river surface water | place: USA:Blue River Watershed | collected 2017-08-17 | reverse complement strand
GTTCCTAAAATCGCAATTCCCTGCTCGTTAAGAGAATGTGCTATATTTCCAATAAACGCATCTTCCAAAGCAGGAGGAATATGCTCAATCACATCTAGCGCAAAGGCTCCATCAAAATTACCTGCAACAGGAGCGAGTGTCATGTCATGCACGGCATAGGTACAACGTGCTCCATAAGTATTGCGTCGTATAGCATCTTCGATGACGATTGGTTCGAAATCAATCCCATGGACATGTTCAACAGATTGTAGTACTATAGGGGTCCCGACGGAGTCCCCGCACCCCACTTCTAAGATATCTTTTTTATTAATGAGCATTTTTGCACAAAATTTATAACGAGCAAATAAAAAACCCATATGCCTAGGATCATTTCGCCAAATATGGCTTGAATAAGGCCCCAAAGAGACCCCTCCTTCAGTAAAATAGGAATCAAACTGTTTCTGATTTTGTAATTCTTTAGCTAACAATTTAGTCATACAACACCTTAATTAACTGATGAAAGGACTCAATATTCTTCTTGGATTTAATTTTGTAATTTTTTCAAAAATAATCCGCGTATTCTCTAAGGATGTAATTAAAAAATTACTGTTCTCTGGAACAACACAATTACCCCTATACCTTATATTTACGGGAATGTTTTTATATTCAGTACTATCTTTTTTAGGGTCATCATCCAAAATACAGATCAATTCAGAAAAATCTGTTTTTAAATGGTAGGCTAGAGTGGCTAGCATTAGGCTAGCTCCATAGCCATAGAGATTGCCTTTAAATCGCTGAATTTGGGTAGATAAAGCATTCATTTGTGCTTCATATTCTTTAATATGTCGTTGAATAGCCTTTTTGCGATCGAGTAGATTTTTTACAGGGGGGAAAGCCACTGAATTTGATTGATTCAACTGGAAAGCAATTAATAGAGCTCCACCGCAAGAACCTTGCCGATGATAGAGATGCCCTAAATAAGTTCCTCCCGTTTCTTGCAATAGTTGTTGAAAGGTAAAAAGATCAAAATAATGGTAGTGTTGGTGAAAAACAGCATCAAAGCGATTTGCTTCTATTAGATTTTCTAAACAAGGTATTTCAAATATATACAGAGCTTGCGGAGAACACGATTCAAAAAGACAAGAAATTAGATGATGAGGTTCAGCTATATGTTCTAGCACATGTCTACAAAAAATGAGATCAGGTGTTATCCCTTCTTTTTTAAAATCCACTTCTTCAATAAATTTACCAATAATTTTGATTCCATCGATTTCTTGACCATCTTGTAACTTACAGATAGGATCAACAACGACTCTCTGAGGAGCATTATGCATTTGTGCAAGAAAAAGGTCATTTCCCCCGATGTCTAAAAGAGAAGAAAATTGTCTCCCATTACTGATAGTTTGATAGAAATTATAGAAAAACTTAGATCCTTTTTGAGCAGAAGGGGATACACTGGTGCGAAAGGAGTATGCGATATCCGAATATAGCTCGCGGGGAGATAGTCGCGTTCCAAGTTGAACGTGCCCGCACTGATTGCAAAACAGCAAAGATTGATCGAAGCTTAGGTCCTCAGTGGGAGTGTAAGGACCATATTTTTCTGTTAAGGGAAGCCCTGGCAAATCCCACAGAAGATCCAAAGAAGACTTATTACAAATCCCACAAGTGCAGATCGTTTTTGTCATCTCGCCTCCATCATAGAGAGGGAAGCTGCTTGTTTATTTTTAATAAAAAAAGAGTCTACCTTTTTCAGAATTCCTTCAACACTGAATCCTAAGGAAGCGCATATTTCTTCATACGTCCCATAGTGATGAATAAAATCATCAATCGCTAAAGAAGCATACATTACATTTGGCAATTCTCTAGTTGCTTTTAACACATAATTAAAAACTCCATCATGCGCAGAAGCTTCTTCAACCACTAATACTTTTCCTGTTTTCTTAACGCTTTGGTAAACAGCTTCTGCATCAAAAGGTTTAATTGTGGGATAATAAAGCGTTTCCACACAAATGCCGCTTTTAGAGAGAAATTGAACAGCTTGTAATACGTTAGCTAATTGAGGTCCCACAACGACAATAGAAAGATCTTCCCCTTCAGAGGCCACAATCGCTTTTCCAATCACGATGTCTTCTATAGGAAAGGAAATACCATGAGTTTTTTCTGGTAATCTAAAATAATTGATTTTGCCATTTGCATAGCTAGCTTTAAAAAGACAATTCAATTCAAGAGGGCTGCTTGGGAAAAAAATGTGGGAATCTGTGAAATGCCCAATTAAAGAAATATCGGCATAGCAGTGATGACTACATCCCAGCTGTGCATAGTCAAAAGCAGATCCAACGCTAATTAGATTAACTCCTAGTTTTTGATATCCAAAATCCAACTTAATTTGTTCGTAGGCACGTTCAATAATAAATGGAGCAATTGTATGGACAACGGGTATTAAACCACTTTTAGCAACTCCAGCTGCCATGTTCACAAGAGTCGGCTCACAGATACCTATGTTAAAATACCTTCCTTTACAAGCTGCCGCAAAGGATTGTAAAATCGTATGACTGATATCTCCCACCATGACAATGAGGCGCTCATCGAGCATTCCTACTTCTAACATCGTGTCAGCAAATTCTTGCCGCATGCTTTTCATGAGGTCCTCTTCGAAATTCAGAGATCTATTGTAATTCTTTAAAAATCATTTGCAATTCTTCTAAAGAAGGTATTTTATGATGCCATTTTCCATGACCTTCAATGAAGCTTACACCCTTTCCCTTTATCGTGTGAGCAATAATCACTTTAGGTTTTTCTGATTTAGAAGACGCGATTTCCTCGAATACACTTTTCATAGAGGTTTCGTCATGCCCATCCATTTCAAATACATCCCACCCAAAAGAACGCCATTTGTCAACCAGAGGATCCACAGGAAGAATTTGCGCAGCAGAACCATTAAAATCAACAATTGCTGTTAACGCAGATAAACGCTGCCTGCTCGCTACGAGAGCAGTTTCCCAGATTGTCCCTTCATTACATTCTCCATCTCCTACAAGGGCAAATACTTTGTTAGGCCTATTTTGTACTTTAAGTCCAAGAGCAATCCCTGCTGCTGTAGGGAAACCATGCCCAAGAGAGCCTGTGGAGGCTTCAATTCCAGGGACTTGAGTCGTATCTGGATGGCCTCCTAAAACCCCTCCTTTCTGACTATAAGATCCTATTTGTTGCCTGCTGATAAATCCCATTTTATGCAATACGACGTATAAAGCAGCGCAACCATGTCCTTTACTCAGGATAAAAAAGTCTCTATCTTCCCAAGTCGGCTTTTGGGGATTAACTCTCAAAACATTTTGATAGAGAAAATGAATGATATCTAAGATAGAAAAAGAACTGGGAATATGACCTTCTTTTGCGCAACAGATCATCTCTACAATACATTTTCGTAGCTCTTGATTGAGAGTTTCCATACTTCACAGCCCTTCTTGATTAAAAAATACTCTTCCTTGCCCTCCATCGGCTAGAACAGCAGATCCTATGCAAAAAGAAGAATGATTAGAGCATAGAAAAGTCACAATCTCGCTAATCTCTTCTGGCTTCCCAAAACGCTGAATCGCCATTCTTTCAGCAAGATATTTTTGTACATGATCCGGGCGACTTTTAGAAGCTTCCTCCCAATAACCTCCTTCTGTATAAACAGCCCCAGGAAGAATAGAGGTCACCACAATACCATCCTTAGCAAGATAACGCCCAAGACTTCTTGCATAGGCAATCAAGGCTGCTTTGGCAGCGCAATAACTAGGAGGTCCTTGGTTTTCTAAACCAGCTATGGAAGACACATGACAGATTCTTCCCCACTTTTTCTTTTGCATACCAGGAACATAGAGTTTATTGAATTCAAGAGGAAGTTCTACATTAATACGCATAACTTCACGCCACTCTTCTATGGAACACAAGGGATTTGTAACATTTAAATTCCCCCCTACATTATGAATGAGAATATCTGGTTGAAGATTTTGTTTCTGGATAAAATCAACTAAAGTCAAATACCCTTTTTGCGTAGAAAGATCTGCAGGGCAATACACAACTTCAGAAGGTAAAGTTTTTGCAAGCAGAGACAAATCCTCTTCTGTTCTTGCAGTCAGAATCAAACGTACGCCTTCTCTAGACAAACTCTCGGCAATAGACCTCCCAAGTCCTCTACCAGATCCGGTCACTAGAGCTACTTTTCCTTCAATTCCAAGATTCATTGATATAGGGCCCCAAGACAAAAAATAATTACCGCATCCACAACTGCGAGGAATATAGCCGATTGTTGATAAATCGGGAAAGCATCTCTTTTCTCTTCGATGAAAATGCCATCCAAAAACGGTACTCAGTCAAACGCACAAACAAGCAGAATCTTCTAGGACTTGCTCAAATGATGCTATGCATTGTGGACTTCTCATCGGAGCTTAACGAAAAGCAAAAAGCTCTAAGCGCCAAACACCTGGACAAATTTCTATCTTGTAGGTAAGCCCCTACATGTTGAGACCTTTGCTTAATTCGCGCTGCTCCCTTTAACAAGATCTTTAAACCATCTTTTTAGGTTTCAACCGACCTCTGAACCTCAACTAACTTCAAAACATGCCCTCCATCGACTCTTTTTGGGGAGTGTGTTGCACAACTCTCTAGAAACTAACCTCTAATTTAGGTTGAGCCTAAAAAAGAGGCAAGGTCACTTACCAAATCGCCTTGTCTAAGAAATGTTCGTATGAAGAGGTGGAGCAAGAGTTTATGGAAACTGAGAGAAAGAAAATTCCTCTCGGACGGGTATGCGTTGGAGAAGATATTTCTAGATTTGCATTGTTTTTAGCAAACAATAAAGCGACATGGGTTACGGGTAGCTGCTTTTGTCTCGATGGAGGAAAAATGCGATTGATCTAATTGATTTTGACAACATCTCAAAAATTTGATTAGCTTTTCCGGGGGAGTGAAGCGTGATTTATGGGCACTTTGGCTGTATTAATTCCAAATTTCAATCATGGAAAATATCTTAAGGAATTAAGATCAAGTTTAGCAAACCAGTCAAGACGCCCTGATAAAATTATTGTAGTAGACGATGGATCGACTGATGATAGCGTGAATATTGTAGAAAGTCTCGCCTCTAAATATTGAATGATTAAATTATATAAAAATGAGCAGAACAGAGGGGTGATATGAACTATCCACTAGTGACTATCTGACGTTTCCTTCCGCAGACAATTTCGTGCGACAGGGGATGTATGAAACCTTAATGCAAGTCCTCAATAAATATCCTAACGCAGGATTATGTTGTTCAGATCCATCATATTTTGAAGAGCTTTCTGAGAAAACCTGGGATGTTAAGATGTATTTGAGCGAGAGCACTACTTATTTTAGTCCTGAAGATGTTGTATCTCTTGGCCGTGTTAAAGGTTTTTCTCCAGATAATGTGAGCCATGCATCTATAATTAGAAAAGAAGCTCTTAGCAGCTTTCAATTTAATGTTCAGGAACTACAAACCATTGTACATCACCAACTGCCAGTTAAGCTTTTTATCTTTAACAATCAAGGGTATCTATCAATCCGCCATACCCAAGAAGGATTTTTAAATAAACATTTTCTGGGCTCCTCCGCAGTAGGAGGAATTTCCATTCCTTCTATTACAGCAGTTGCTCATGCTTACGGTTTTCCAACGCGTACGATTACTGAAGAAAGTAGGTTAACGGATGTCATCCAAGACGTGCTGTCAACCAGAGGACCTGTGCTGTGCGAAATTAGTATCTCTCCGACCCAGGAAATTACCCCAAAAATCGGTTTTGATCAAATTGCTGAAGGGAAATTTGTAGCGCGCCGCCTCGAAGATATGTGGCCCTACCTACAGCCAGAGGATTTAGCTCAAATCCTTCATACATAGAAATAAATCAGGATTTATCATGCGAGACAAGGCTCAAGAAAAAGAAATGCTTTTATCATTTGTAATGTCTAATTATAATGACGGTTATTATTTAGAAAGCAGAATTGATAATGTATTGTTGCGACTAAATAGTGAAATGGAATTCGTTATCATTGATGACGGTTCTACGGATAACAGCCATGAGATCCTCGACCGCTATCAAAATGATCCTCGCCTGAAAATCAAGAAATTACCGAATAATAGGGGTCCTGTATTAGCGATCAATGAAGGACTCCAATTGGCAAGAGGAAAATATGCAGCTTTTGTTGCTTGTGATGACTTTTTGCTCCCAGGTTTTGTCGAAAAGACTTTGAAGGTTCTTTTGGATAATCCAGATATTGCGATTTGTTGTTCTGATTTTGGTTTTACGACTTATGAAGAACCAGAACGTATTCAAACAAGTAAGATCATACCTCATAGGGAGATCACGGTATTTCGCGATATTAAAGCGCTCATCGAATTTGCTCGCCATCCTGGCTTTATGATTCCAGGCCATACGAGCATTGTGAAAAGAGAACTGGTTGTCCAAAAAGGAGGGTTTTTACCTGAATTGACTTTTGCTTGTGACTGGTTTTTATCATACTCTCTTGTCTTCGAACATGGTTTTGCTTATATCCCAGAAACACTTGCCGTCATGCGTCTTTCTCCTGATGCTTATAGTACCAAGCTCATGAAAGATCCAAAAAGCCGTAATGAAAGCCACAAAGCAGTTTTTGAGGAACTCTGGAAGACAAAAAATAAAGAGCTTCGGCGTAAATTTCTGCGCTCTGGTATTTTGAACCCTCTGCTCGCATCCTATTTTGAATTTTATGTTGCAAAACAACCCATAAAAATGCTTAAAACCCCTAGAAATTGGGCATTTGCTTACGCTCATTTTCAACAAAATATCTATCCTAAATACGCAACCCTTGTCTTAGAAACAGCGCGTAAGTGGCTCAAGGCTTATAAGCTGCCATACAAAATCTTGCGGTTTGCCCTACGGGTATGCAAAAAATCGAAGCTTATAAGAAGTCAGCGACATAGAAGCTAGTTCGCGCGATGCTAGCCCCAAAAAATTGGGGGATTAACCTCGCAGCTCAAGTATTCAGATATTCAAACCAGGTCTTGGTGGCTTCCTGGATGCTGTTGGGATCCCACAAAGGGGCATCGCGAAAATGATCGATTTCCGCGAGAATTTTTTTAACCCCTTCTTCAAACGGGGTTTTGGCTTTCCAGTGTAGTTTCTGCTGAATCTTTGTCACATCGGCAAACGTGCACGCAGGCTCTCCTGGTCGTTTGGGGATATAGGTCACAGGACCTCCTAGGAGCTCGACCAAGCGATTCACGCTGTAGTGCCCCGAGCTGCCGACATTCATGTATTCACCAACAAGAGAAGACTCTGCGGCTGTATAAAAGGCATCGACAACGTCTGCAACATAGGTAAAGTCTCTCGTCTGCTGACCATCCCCAACGACAGTAAAAGGTTTCCCGTGGAGTTTCTGGGCTAGAAAGACTCCAAAGACAGCACCATACACGCCTGTTGTACGCGAACGAGGCCCAAATACGTTAAAGAGGCGCAGGCTCAAAGCAGGAAGCCCATAGACTTGCGCCCAATGCAGCACGAGCTGCTCTCCCAAATATTTTGTCAGTGCATAAGGGTATTGAGGTAAAGCAGGGGCTGTTTCGGGCGTCGGATACTGCTTTGCAATGCCATAACAAGAAGAAGACGCTGCATAGAGGAAGCGTTTGACATTGGCTTTTGCAGAGGCTTCTAGAACATTGAATGTTCCATCCACATTCGTTTCAAAATAGTCTCTTGGTTTTTCAATCGACGGCACGATGTCTGCGAGCGCTGCCAGGTGAAAGACCCAATCCACTTCTTCAAACAGTCCTTTTAAGGCATTAGGATCACGGATGTCCGCCTGAACGAATCGAAAATTTGGGTTTTTTTCTGCCAATTTAAGATTTTTCATCCATCCACCACAGAGATTATCGATCACCGTGACCGCATGTCCCTGAGACAACAGCAAATCTGTGAGGTGGCTCCCAATAAAGCCTGCTCCTCCTGTAACAACGGTTCTTTTTTTCATTGTAAATTCAGTGCTTGCATCGTTTTAATATTGATGTAACGAATATCTTCCATGGCGTTTGGGAGCTTGCCACCTTCAAAGGCGGTCAATAGATCTGCAATCGCATCCTGAATGGTAAATTGAGGGGTGAATCCCAGACGATCCGCAATTTTTTTCGAGGAAACATGATAGGAGCGATTGTCATTGGTTGGCTCAACAGTGAGCTCTACAGGACGCTTTTTGCCGACAATTTCATGAACCATTTTTCCAAGGTCGAGCACGGTGTGATTATCGTAGCCCACGTTAAAAATCTCCCCTTGAATTTTTTCCTTTGGGCTTTCGAGGATTAAAAGATAGGCGCGCACCATGTCCTCAATGTGGATGTTAGGGCGCATCTGAGCTCCCCCTGTCACCTTAATCTTTCCTGTATGATAGGCGAGATTTGTCAAAATATTGACAACCACATCGAGGCGTTGTCTTGGAGCGTATCCACACACAGTGGCAGGTCTTAAAACCGTGCAAATGAAATCCTCTGAGAGGTATTTAAAGAGGATTTTTTCACACTCCGCCTTGAACTTAGAATAATCCGTGAGAGGCTCCAAACTCATGTCTTCTACCACATCAGATTCTTGCTTGACCCCATAGACTGAAGAGGATGAAGCATAAATAAAGCGCTTGACCTTATGTTTCTTTGCCAGTTGTACAAAAGGTTCAAAACAATCTAGATTGATCGACTTTCCAAGTTCGGGGTTGAGTTCAAAACTAGGATCATTGGAAATACAGGCCAGGTGAATGACTGCATCACAACCCTCTAGAGCAGAATCCACAGCGCTTAAATTTCTTAAGTCTTCCTTGATTTCAATGAGTCTTTGCTTGTCGCTGAGATCGTTAAAGACGTCTTTTCCGTAGAGGTAGAGGTCAAAAACGACAACTTCATGGCCTTTTTTTAGAAGCTCTGGGACCAGTCTTGACCCGACATATCCAGCACCTCCCGCTACAAAAACACGCATGCCCTCCTCCTCTTTGCTCAAAACAGTAATCCATCAAATGTTTCTAATCAAGAGAGGTAAAAGGCTTTACATTGCACGCTACCTAGATTCCCATAACCAAAAATGTTGCTCATAACGATTATCATTTAATATGTTGTAGGAGGGGAAGGCCTTGCGATGGAGTGTTTTCTTGTGCTGTTTTTGGTACATTTTTGACGTAAGATACACTTTCCACAATTGAGATATGATCCTATATCTACCAAGCACTCTGTCCATGAGCTCTATTTCTCGAAGCTGCTCTAACATAACGTTAAGTCCTGTCGCAACAGCATTTGCAACGTGAGATCCAGGATCTCTTTCTTGAATATACCTAGCAAGTAAGCTAGCATATTCAACATCAGAGCTCCTTTGTGTGCCGTAAGATTTTCGATATCCTAAGGCCTGGCATAATAACGCTTCCACTTCTTCTACAGAACGATTTCTGAAAGCATAACGAATTCCTCCGAGAGATCTGTGGATATACCACGCTCTTAGGTCTTCGATCTCCGCCCGACTACTTGCTGTCGTATTTCCATCTGGATAGTTAAGAAATACTCCCAATGTCTTAGGAATAAACTTTACATCAATATGGGGAAGGACCCGATTTTTAAACTCAGTATCTCCAGCAGCGCGGAAGGTTTCATCATAAAAACCATACCGTTCGTGGATCGTTTTTCGATACATACCTCCTACCCAAGACAGGTAGCAGGTTTCTAAATATGTATGATCCTTAGTGGCTCCCGTCCGGTCATACATCATCAGATCGTTCTTATAGATTCCTGAGGCTTCTACAGCCGTAACAATAGAATTTGCCATCACCCAGTCTACCTGTGGATTCTGATCAAGTTCACGTGATAAGACATCAAGGGCCTCTGGATACAGCGTTTCATCAACTCCCAAGAAAACTAGGTAAGGGGCTCTTGCTAAACCAATACCACGATTCCATGCCGCTTGAATCGTCTCTCTTTCGTGAGAACGTAAATAAACAGCGTTACACATTGGCTTTTCGAAAAAGCCTTGAATGATGCGATATTCGTCGGTAGGAGATCCACTATCAATCAAGATCACTTCAACAAGACCTTCTTTCCAAAGGGTTTGCTGGACGAGAAGTTCCAGAAAAAAACTCAGCTTATCCGCAGCATTGTAAAGAGAAACAATCACAGATACTTTAGGGGGCTGCTCACTACGATGGTCCTCTAACCGTTCAAATGGTTTGTCTTTTCTTTCACAATTTCTAGATTCAGCTTCTATAAGATACTGATATACATTTTCTTCCGCACGGGCAGGATCCATGTAAAGCGCTTTTACAGCCTCTGCTTCATGCAAATACCCTAAGCTTCTTAAGGTAGAAAGGATCCCTGGAATCAATCCTAAAGAATCTTTCCCTGATAAGCGAAGAATACGCAATTCATAGGTAACAGCGAGAGCTTTATTGCCTAAAATACGCTGTATTCGCGCAATTTCTAACCAAAAATTACATCGGAAAAAGGGGGTAATTATAGCGTTACAAACAGCCCCTAACTTCTTTTCAAGACCATCGACACTAAAAATATCGTGCTTAGCAAGTTTTGAAAAATACTTAGAAACATTTCTAGAACGAAAAAGCGCAAGAAAAAACTTCGTGCGGCTAATTCTATCAAGTTTTTCAATTATGACTCTTTTAAACTTCTGCAAAAAATGGTGTGTGGAAAAAGCAAAATTTAACAGATTCATAAAATTCAAAAAACCAAGCAGAAAATTTTTCAGAGAATTTACAGATTCTACATAAGGAACAAAAACCGTTCGATTCACAATATTTTGTTCTTCCAGAGGCAAAGGAGACTTATAAATTTCCTTCATATCTAAGGGTTTCTGTGGACCCACTGAATGATTAGCTAAATATGCTAACAATTTTTGATGGTGATCGTCATAGTGATCAATCAGATCTTGTATTCCAGGAATTGAAAGATCAAAATGATCGAAATCAATTTTAAAATAAGGAAGTCCTGGATAGACCTCATCTAAGTAATCACACACTCCCGCTCGGGAAGAGACGGCAACCAAACACCCTGAAAATAGGGCTTCAAGAGCAATTAAATTGAACGTGTCATAACGAACGGGTAGCACAACAATTGAGCGTTTAGAAAAAAGTTCCCCTAACTGTTTCCGGTTCATGGAGGGTAAATAGTCAATTTCTATCCCACGTTTTTTTGCAATATCTTGAAGTAGTTTTTTTGATCCAATTCCCCCATAAGAATAATCCTGATCCCCAATATGAGCTGCCAATTCAAAAGATCCTGGCCGCATCCAACGGATAAGCTCCACAAAAATGTCATTTCCTTTTCGTTTTTCAGTACGGCCAATACAATAAAGAGAGGGTTTTATTTGATTATTGTTTTTAATAACAACAATCTCATCCTTTTTTTCAATAAAATGGATAGGATCCACATAGTGGATCGTACGGGGGATTAATTTCTTCCATTCAAGAATATAGCGAGAAGAAAGTGCATAGATAGCGTCTGCTTCATGAAATTGTTCTTTTTCCAATAAACGCTGAGAAAGAATGGTTTCGCTAGGAGATCCCCAATTCATTTCATTCGATATCGAAATATTTCCATGCATACTCAGGACAATTCTTCCGAATTGAACCCGATGATGAGAAAATACATCCCGAAAAAAACTACCACAGATATGGAAATCTGGAATGTCGACCACATCAAAATTTTGCCCAGCAACAGATCTTGCAAATTGGTTTGCTTGCTGAAGAGCCTCTAGCTTATAAAGGGGATACGGCGGTGGAGCTAAACAGTTAACAGAACACCGCTTAGCAAGAAGAATCGTATGGACGTTAGAAGGTCTTAAAGCATCGCTTTTTTCACGATTTCTGAAATAGAAAAATGTGATATCAGGATTAGACTCTATGATTTTTTTGTAAACTGTTTGCCCCCCCCCAACATTCTCGTAGAGATCCTCGAGAATTAGTAAAACCTTCATATATACCTTTTGTGTACAACCTAAGCGTGGCTAGCATTGCTGAGGGCGTAGTGTACAAGGGTTTGGCACATTTTTTCAAAGGATGGTGTGAATAGACCAAGATCTTCGAGGTCGGTTTGCAGAAAACGGATCTGCTCGTCGAAGAAAAGGAGCGCTCTTTCTTTGCCGATGAGGCGTGCGATGCTGATATCGCGTTGTTTTTTTTCGTCTTGGAGGAGATCACCGATGTCGTCGGCAGTTTGGAAAGCCATACCGAAGTGGTAGGCGATTTTTTTGACGCGGTCAAGCTCGCGTAGATCTCCGCCACCAAAGATCCAACCAAAGATGAAGGCGACTTCGAAGAGGGTAACGGTTTTCTTGTAGATGACTTGCTTAACGGTTTCGAGATTGATGTTAGGAGGGAAAAGATCGAGAAATTGTCCACCGGTAGCGCCTAGAATGCCAGAACAGTAGGTGGCATTTTCTAAAGCAATGGTGCAGACGCGGTCGCTAAAGTGAGAAAAAGGGGGACCTGACTGTGCCATGGTAGCCGAGGCTTTATAGATCTTTTCAAAGGCTGCTGTGATGAGGGCGTAGCTGGAAAGAAGTGCGATAGTTTCCCCATAGACTTTGTGGAGGGAGGGCTTATCTCTGCGCTCATCATCATTATCCATGCAGGGGAGATCGTCTGCAATGAGTGATGCGGTGTGGAAAAATTCAACAGAGAGAGCTGCTTCGTAGACATTAAGACCATGTCCCAGGGCTTCTGAGACCAGAAGGACGATCAAAGGACGATATCGTTTACCACTATTGGTGAGAGCGTATTCGCAGGCATCTCTCAGTTTTGTCTTTTCCCCAAAACCTGTAATGCTGCGTGCAATTGCCTGCTCGATTTGATCTCGGTGAAAGAAAAAATGAGACCCTCCACTTCCTTTAATCGGTTCCACAAGATTTTTTCTTAGCAACTCTTGAACACTCACATTTTACCTCATTATAATCTTTCCATCAGGAACATATCCATGAACGCTTAATAGGGGATAACACCCCGCATTCTTGCCCAAAAAACTCCCGGGATTGAGGACGGCATTACAACCAATTTGCGCCCCATCTCCTAAAATAGCCCCTAACTTTTTAAGCCCTGTGACAAATTTTTTACCCTGGGTACGAATAGAAACAGGAGAGTGATCGAGACGAAGATTAGCGCATTTAGCCCCGGCTCCTAAATTCACCTGATTTCCCAAAATAGAATCTCCGACATAGTTGAAGTGGGCAGCAGCTGCATGATTTAGAAAAATCGTATTTTTGAGCTCAGTCACATGACCTACAACACAATGATCTGCTAGAATCACCCCTCCTCTAATGTAAGCTCCTTGTCGGATCTGGCAGTTCCTTCCAATGATACAAGGGCCTTGGATAAAAGCTCCAGGCTCAATCAAAGTTCCTTCTCCAATGGAGATCTTTTCAGGAAAAATAAGAGTAGCAGAAGCAGGAACCTTCACTTGAATCTTTCCAAGCGAAGCTTGTTCTAGGTAAGAGGGGAGTCGGCTTAACGCTTCCCACACAAACTCACACCCATCGAATAAACAGCGATGTTCAAAGGCGGTCAAAGAGAAAAAGGCTTCCGGAGATAATGCTGTGCACATATCTATACACTTTATAGAACTTGCCACTTAAATTAGAGAGATTTTTTCTACACCGACCCTCAAGAGAAATTCTTAATCTTTTTAAAATTATTCTTAAGGATCTTCTAATGACTTTATATATACATAAAGATCTTCTTCTTAAGAAGCTGGGGGAAAGTTGATAACTCCTCATTTCTCATAGAGAAAACAAGCTGTCGATAACCTGTTGGCGAATATGTTGATAAGGGGGACTTACCAACAGAGAGGGTCCCATGAACACTCTTGTGATCAACCTGTCAACACTGTTTTCCACAGCGTTGCATCAAAACACAATCAGCTAAGACAAGAGCTGCCATTGCTTCAATTACAGGAACGGCACGAATAGCAACGCACGGATCGTGTCTGCTGGATGGAGATGGTTCGAAAGGAACCTTTTTCTTTGAGAGGGAAACGGTCTTTTGTGGTTTTTTAATGCTCGAGGTGGGCTTGAAAGCGACTCTGAAAAAAAGTGGGGCTCCTGTTGAAATCCCTCCCAGTGTGCCTCCTGCAACATTCGTTGCTGGATGGACGTTTCCTTTTTTATCGAGATCAAAGCTATCATTATGTTCAGATCCCTTCATTGCCGCGGCTGCAAAGCCTGAGCCGATCTCAAACCCTTTGGTCGCTGGAATAGAAAGCATAGCCGATGCTAAGAGCGCTTCCAGTTTAGAATAGACTGGATCTCCTAGGCCAACGGGTAAATGACAAACGCAGGCTAAAATACCACCAAGTGAATCCCCTTCTTCTTTGACTAGATCAATCGCTTTGATCATCTTATTCGTTGCTTGCTTGTCAGGACAAAATAAAGGGCTCTCATAAGTTTTTGCTCTTAGCATTTTTAGATTTTTCAGATTTTGAGGGGTTGACTGAATGCCTCCGATTGCATCGACAAATGCGCAACACTCAATCCCCAAAGAAATCAGAAATTTTTTCGCAACAACACCGGCTGCAACGCGTGCTGCTGTTTCCCTGGCAGAAGATCTTCCTCCTCCTCGGTAATCAAAGATCCCATATTTTTCTAAATAGGTAAAATTTGCATGCCCTGGGCGATAAACGTCTTTGATCGCTGTGTATGAGCTGCTATCAGCATCTTGATTGCGAATGAGAAGAGCAATTGGGGCACCTGTTGTTTTTCCTTCAAAAATTCCAGAGAGAATTTCGACGGTATCTTCTTCTTTTCGAGGCGATGTGTAGGGGGTATTGCCGGGCCTGCGGAGCTTAAGAGCGCTATTAATTTCTTCTACTGTTAAAGGAATTAAAGCAGGACATCCATCAATGACGACCCCGATCGCGGTTCCATGGGATTCTCCAAAGGTCGTGATTCGAAAGAGTTGTCCAAAGAAATTAGAAGCCATAATTTTTCCAGATTAATTTGAGTTGTGTGAGAATCTCTTCGTTGCTGAAACGGTCGATTTTGATCTTTTTAGCAGGAATCGATTCATAGAGAGGTTTTCTTTTAAGATAATGGGTTTCAAGATTTTCCCTTGTTGCAAAAGCTGGTGTTTTTTGGATCCTGTTTTTTAGAAGCTCAAAGGGAGCATCTAAGTACACAAGTGTCCCGATGCTTTGTAAGTGCAGAATATTCTCTGGATCCAAGACAGCACCCCCTCCTAAAGAAATGACAGAAGGAGGATTCTTTTTCAGCTGCAAAATTGCGTTTTTTTCAAGGGCTCTAAATCTCTCTTCTCCCGCTTGTCGGTAGAGTTCTGAGGCGTTAGAAGCAAGGAGATCATCGGTATCGATAAACGGCAGTTTTAACGCTTGGGCTACAAGCTTTCCAAAGTACGTTTTTCCAGAACCTTTAAACCCAAATAAAATAAGGCTCATATGAAGTTTGCTCCCAGAGTTCGAAAGTCTTCGTAGAATGTGGGGTAGGTTTTTGCCACACACTCTAGTCCATGGATAGTACTAGGTGTTGAGGCCCCCAGCGCTGCAATCGAAAGACTTAATGCGATTCTGTGATCATGATAGGTATGGAGTTCTGCGCCTTGGAGTTTGGAGGTATGGATCACAACCCCTTCTTCTTTTTCTTCAATGGACGCGCCCATTTTTTTAAGTTCCGTACAGATGGCATGAATCCTGTCAGATTCTTTTTTTCGGGCAATGGCAGCTCCGGTAATTTCTGTTGTCCCTTCAGCAAAACAAGCGATGACAGAGAGAATAGGAAGAGCGTCGACAAAATCATTAATGTCGACTGTCACACCTTGCAGAGGCTTTCCTTTTTTAACGGTCAGACTGTGCGCTTGTGTGTTTACTTGAATATCAGCTCCCATCTGTTGGAGTAAGAAAATCAAGGCTTTATCTCCTTGAATATCCTCTAAAGAGATATTCGTGAGAGTCACTTCAGAACCTGTGATGAGAGCTGCTGCTATGGGAAAAGAAGCCGTACTCCAATCTCCTGGGATCGTATATTCAAAGCCTGCAATTTTTTCTTTTCCATGCAGACGATAGGTGGTGTAGTGCTCCATCTCATAGCGGATTCCAAAACGATTTAGCCAATGGAGTGTGAGATCGATCCAAGGTTTTTCTCCAGGATTGCTCACTTTTAGTTCAATGGGAAATGGAGCAAAGGCTGCTGCAATGAGAAGCCCTGATACGGGCTGGGAATCACTGCCTTCTAGGAGGGCGTAGTTTTTGGTAAGAGGGCCACGGATGATGATCGGCGCATAGCCATCTTGTCTGCTGGATTCTGCAAAAGCGCCGAGTTGTTTCAGCGCGCCTAGTAAGGGAAGTACAGGACGATGATGTCGAATGGAATGATCTCCTGTGAGAATTGTAAACTCAGGGATAAGCCCTGCAACAGCGCCCACAAACCTTAAGACCTGACCTGAGTTCCCACAGTCAATGATGTTGTTGGGCACTTTAGGGATACCTGCTACTCCCTCAATGAGCAGCGTGTTATGTTCTCTTGTAACGGTAGCTCCTAACAGGCAAACAGCTTGAATCATAGCTTCAGTATCGGGAGATTCTAAAACTGCATGGATCTTTGATTTTCCGGAGCTTAGCGCTGCAAATAAGATCGCGCGTAAGGTATGAGACTTTGAGGTGGGAATCACAAGAGTTCCAGAAATCTTGGAAGGAGAGACTAAGAGCTTAACCATAGATTTTTTCCATCCAAGTAAGTGTAGGACTCATTTCTTGCGCTGTGATGACTCTGCAGTAGGCTCCATCAAAAGGACAGGCATGTCCTAAACGGTCGATTAAAACACAGCGAATTTGTCCTGTCGCATTTTTTTTGTCATGAAGCATCGCTTTAAGGAGCGATGTTCTTTGGTATCCTTTCGGAAGCTTTAAAGAAAAAGGCTGATAGAGGGATGAGAGTTTTTCAAAGTCTGGGTGTTTCAGAAAGCCTAGAACATAACTTAAATGCGCTTCAGCAAGAGATCCTAAAGCGACAGCATGCCCATGAGCCATTTTGTATTTAGAAAGAGTTTCAAGAGCGTGCCCAATCGTATGTCCGAAGTTTAAAATGCGACGCAGGCCTGTTTCATGCGGATCTTCTGTAATTACCCGGATTTTAGCGTGAATTGCTCTTTCAATCACTTCTTCGCTCTTTGTAGAAAGCTCTAAAATGCACGGATCAAAGACCAGGCCCATTTTTAAGATTTCAGCGTAGCCATTTAAGCGTTCTTTTTCTGGTAGAGAATCTAAGACTTCAGAATCAATCAAGATGGCCTTAGGGTGATAAAAAGAACCGATCAGATTTTTCCCAAAAGGAAGATTAATCCCTGTCTTTCCCCCAATAGCAGCATCCGTCATGGCTAGGAGCGTTGTTGGAATGAGAATAAGGGGAACACCGCGCATATACTCTGAGGCTAAAAACCCGACAAGATCTGTTGTTGTCCCACCCCCGAGAGCAATAAGAACGGTATCTCTTCCACAGCCTTTTTTAAAAAGAGCCTTTTCTAGCCGCATTTTCACAGCATACGTCTTCGCTTTTTCTCCATCAGGCACCAGTAAAAGGGAAGCTCCGACCTTTCGACTTAAAGTACATCCCAGCTTTTTCATGCAGGTGGCCGCGATGATCACTCTATTTTTAGAGATTGTTTGGCAGAGATCTTCTAGCACACTCGATTTCAAAATTCCCTTGTTTATACAAAGGTCTGTATTGGAATCTTGTAATCTAGGAGAAATAATGAGTTTTTTCATAAGCTATTGAAGAACCCATTTTTAATGGGTGCCTTAAGTTGTGCAACGGTCTCAGTATTGAGATTAGAACTTCTTACAACCATCTGATCTGTGAAG
>JACCDG010057818.1_pt1 | contig 17849 bp, 19 predicted proteins | sample 7442471 | NCBI WGS metagenome assembly JACCDG01 (sample SAMN15323444, study PRJNA562643) | freshwater metagenome | isolation source: river surface water | place: USA:Blue River Watershed | collected 2017-08-17 | reverse complement strand
GGAAGCTTTGCTTCTGGTTTGAGTTTCTTAACTTTCAAATTCATGTCTATATTATATAGTGTATCAAAAGAAAAGGCCCCCCGGAGGGGGCCACGAAACAAGATTCACGTCATTTGACGTACCCAGTCTTCGTTTGCAGTGAACTGCTTGGGAAGCTGGGTAAGCACCTGCCTATGGTAGGTGCCTGCATCGGCATACGATACCGTCTCATTCCGAAGGCGCTCCAGTTCGAACCGTGCCACTGGATCGCCGTGACGAAGCACCATATCAAACGGCGCAAGCACCTCAAGTGTGGCGGTTCCGAAGAACCCGGAATCGAAGAACCCGGCGAAATGCGAGAAGAAAAGGCCGAGACGTGGATCAAGTGCACGCAGCTCCGCGCACAGGTGTACTGGCACCTTGAACATCTCATGGGTAGAAAGTAAGTACATCTCACCGGCACGCAAGGACACAAATCCACTTTCAGGATCTCCAGGAATCGCCTCTTCTGCAAAAAGCGGTTCAAAGAAATCGGTCGGGTCTAGTCCACGCGCCGAAAGGTCGAGCATTTTCTTTGAGCGCTTGAGCCGGAACCCAACAAGCTTCTTTCCTGGTGCATGAAGCGTACAGAACACTGTGCCATCATTGGAGAAGAGGGAAAGCTCCCCCTGCTTATATGGCGTACCATCGCGGCGGAAAAGGATGTTTTCCGTCGCAAGCAGTTGGTTTAAGTCGTCATTCTTGAGGCGCGTATCACTGTCAAACACCCGCATCTGGTTGTAGCACTCATCCTGGGTAAGAATGATGCCGTGACCGAGTGGTTGAATGGAAAGCCACACCTCGCCGGTGAAACCCTGATTGCGCTTGTCAATCGTGTCAAACCAACCATGCTTGTCGGTGATCGTTCGAACAAGCATGAAGTTGCGACCGGAAGTCGACTTCGCGTTCTTGTAGGAATACATACCTGGTGGAAAGTTGGCGTTCACCGTTGCCTTCATCAGGTATTCGTGACCAGGATACAGCTCAGCACCCAGTTTGATGGGGCGGGGTTGCATGATCTCGAGCACCTGTCGAACTGTTTCGCCACGCTGACCCATCGGCCTAAACAGCCTCTCGACGTGGTACATCTCTTCTCCGGTGACAGTGAGATCGATCGAAGCTGGTCCTACATGTTTATCCCTGAATCCACTCAGGGTTTCGATTCTGCTTGAGGCAATGGCCTCCCGTAGGTCGTTTGCACTATAGACACCCTTGCCTTGGTAATGTGCGATATGCATAAGCACCTCATTTGGTTAGAACTTTTCAGCCACTTGGACTGTACGATATTTACCCTACCATAAAACAAAAAACTCTGCGAATGCAGAGTTTTTATAAAGATTCTATTTTACCTTGATACCTGCAGAGCGCGCGGTACCTTCGATGATCTTCATCGCCTGTTCAACAGTGTTAGCGGTGAGGTCCTTCATCTTGATTTCTGCAATCTCTCTCACTTTTTCTTTAGTGATAGTTCCTGCATTTCCTTTTGAGTTACCTTTAGCCACGTTTGCACCTTTCATCACAAGAGATGTGGCAGTCGGGGTCTTGATAACGAAATCATAAGTACGATCTTCGTATACATAGATCTTAACTGACATTCTTCCCTGCTGACCAGCGGTCGCAGCGTTGAACTTGTTAACGAAATCACCAATCTGTACACCCGCCTGACCTAGGGCAGGACCAAGTGGAGGAGCAGGGGTAGCTTTACCTGCCTCTATCTGAACTTTTACGTACTTTGTAATTTTCTTTGCTGCCATAGTATTAAGTTGGCGTATTATACCACTATTTTTATATTATTTCAACCTTTATTTTTAGCTCCTTTTTAAAAGCTTTTAGCCTTTAGCTAGTAGCCTGTAGCATAGACTCAATATGCCTTGATACACGTTACCGTCTAATGACTACAAACTGTACTAAACTTTCTTAATTTGGAGAAAGTCTAGCTCTACTGGAGTCTCTCTGCCGAACATATTAACGAGAACCTTGAGCTTGCCACGAGCACGGTCAACCTCAGACACCTTCCCTTCGAAGTCCTTAAATGGACCATCAATGATGCCAACAAGCTCCCCTTCTGCCACCTGAATATCGTGTTCAACCTCGCTCGTCTTCATGCGGTTAAGAAGGAAGTCGATTTCTTGCTGTGAAAGAGGTACTGGGGTGGTGCCAGCTCCTACGAACCCTGTAACACGGGGTGTGTTACGAACAACATACCAACTATTATCGTCCACAACCATATCTACAAGAACGTACCCTGGATAAATTTTCTCTTCCACCTCAACACGCTTAGTCCCCTTCACTTTAATCTTCTTTTCGAGTGGAACTACCACATCAAAAATCTTGTCCTGCATTTGAAGAGATTCAATGCGTTGTTTTAGGTTACGCTGAACTGCGTTCTCGTAACCACTATATGTATGAATAGCGTACCAGTGACGCTCTCCTGTAAATTCTTGTTTAGCCATGAAGTTGAGAAGTTTTTATTTAATAAGTAAACGAATAGAAACACTATCTACTAACTATCTTTGTAAGCAGCTCCTTAAGACCTAAGTCAACTGCCCAAAGCATAGCGGCTACAACAAGAGAAATAATGATAACGAGAACTGTATAGATAATAGTCTGAGAAGAAGTAGGGAAAACGACTTCTTTCATTTCAGCTTTTGTCTCTTTAAGATATTGTAGGAATTTCATAATGATTGTGGGCCTTTGGCCTTATTCTAAAAAACACCCCGGAGGGCATTGATATACTCACTCATTATATATAAATGACGAGAAAAGTCAAGTCCCTGTTTTCTTCAATTTAACAAAATAAGCACCAATAAGAAGTAGGCGTCTTACGACGCCTACTTCTTCAAGAAACAATTAATAATGTTAATTTACTTAAGAGTGTATGTAATTGTTACACGAGACTTGATTACACTTTCACCTTGTGGAAGGGTAATTGATTCTGTCTTCACAGCCCCCATAGACATAGAGTCACGTGCGTACATTACCGGGTAGTAACCTCCCTGATCATCACTGAATGAAGTGATTGAACCAAGCGATACCCCGAGCGACTTAGCTGTAGCCTTAGCCTTTTCCTTAGCTTCCTTGATAGCAATCTCCTTGGCATCCGCCTGAGCCTTATCCATGTCATCTACCGTAAAGTCAGGACCTGAGATTTCGGTGATGTTAGCTTTGCCGATAAGACCTAGCACTTCACCTGCCTGGTCAATCTTGCGGACCTTAACTGTAACTGACTGTGTTACTTCGTAACCAGTGATAGTTGTCTTCCCGGATGAACAAGGGTAGCTAATGCAGTACACCTGCTCTGTCTCATACTTAGGGTTAACCATGTATGAATTAGTCTTGATATCCTTCTCATCAACGCCAATAGCTTCTAGCTCCTTAAGCCCAGCTTTAATCTTCGCCTCTGCTGCCTTTTGAGCATCTGGAACTGTCTTTGCACTTTCACGAACAGTGAAAGAAACAGTAGCGATATCTGGCTTAGCAGTTACCTCGCCTTCTCCTGATACTGTAATTGAAGCTACCATCCCGTTTGGATGCTTAACCGCCTGAATGGATTCTAGTCCAAACGCTACCGCACCAAAAGCAACACCAAAGAGTGCAACCGTAGCCGCCATCCAAAAATATTTTTTAAAGTTTCCTGATTCCATAATTTAAAGTGTAAATTTACTTTTAATAATTCTTATAGCCTGCCGTTACCGTACATATACCCGAGTATAAGCATTATAGCAAGGAGCATGATGCCAGCCAACACAACAAGGGACTCCTCCCCTTTGCTAATAGGAGTCTTTTCAAAGTCTATTTCCACTTTTGTTCCATTTTTGGAAGATGGTGGCTGACTTATAACTGTCGGCTTGGAAATTTCTGTCACCGTCGGAGCAAGCGGAGGAACCTCTTTCTTCTCTTGAACATAGGCATCTGACGTGTTGACTGACTCAACTTTCTTGTCTTCTACTTTTGACTCAGCGAAGAAAGTGTCCTTATATCTACCAAAAGACCAGACATGTGGCGCAGACTCAAATGGAACAAGTGGGAGGTTGTCGGGAAGCTCAGACCAGGTTTGTGACTTTTCTTGTCTTACAGTCTTAATCTCCCTTATTAGCGACTGTTCTTCTACACTTTGGTGTGTGTTACTCTCAAAAGTTACCTCCTCACTCTTCTTAGATTCACGTTCTTCCGTCTTTTCTTCTGGAACAACCTGCTCCACCCTAGTCGAAACTGTTTCCTCGACATTCTCTTCTGTCGCAGAATGAGCAACCTTTTGTTCACTGTCTTCTCTTTTTTCTACATTCTGAGACTCATCAATATGTAACTCGCCTTCCTCCTCTCCGTCGGAACGAAGAAATGTAATGTCGTTACTATTACTGGAATTAGTTACTTGAGAATAAGCTGGCGTGGTAGGGTGCTCGCCTGCAACTGGGTGTTCTACTTTTTCAGTAGTTACTGTAGCATTTGGCGAAGACACTGAAGTATGTGCAGCAAATATAATCTGCGCCTCCTTTATGTGCTTTTCCTCCCACCCAGATGCTTCGAGGAGTGTCCTTAGAAATTCTTTAGTTAATGAAGGATGTCTAATAGAAAGCTCTACGACAGCTTTTTCTATATCTGTAAGATTCATTGCTTACTAGTATACTGCTTTTCTCTCTACTCCCCGACTACTGCCCAGTGGACGCAGAACCAGACTTAAGTGAGTTAATCAGATTCTTAATGTCTTGGTTATTAGGGTTTCTTCTTAGAAGCTCCTCAGCTAGAGGTAACGCAAGTTCTCCACTGCCACCATCTCTAAGTGAGAGAGCGAGGAAGTAGGCAACGTTTTCATTATTCGGATCTCGTTCAAGCGCCCCGCGCAGAGCAAGCACCGCATTCTGGTAGTCACGCTTAGCGTAGAAAAGAAGGCCTGCCTGGGTGTACGCGAGAGGATCATTAGGCGCGCTTCTTACGGCCTCTACTGCGTAGTTAATCGCTTCCTCAATCTTACTCTCACCTGCAGCCAATTGACTCATCAGGTAAAGCGCATCCGCAAAATTCTGCTTCTTCTTTAGTGCTTCTGTTAACCACTCCTTAGCACCATCTCTTGTGCCGGCCGATGTTTCTAGTCGTGCCTGCATGAGATAGAGGTAAGGGTTTCCAGGATAGAGCTTAATTGCCTCAGAGTAAGCGTTCTTTGCGTTATCAAAACCTCCTTCTTTATCGAAAGGCACAGCTAGTTCATAGGCCCTTCCAAGAGAAACGAAGTTCTGGTAATTAGCTGGGTTAATCTTCACAGCCGCTAGCGCAGCATCCACGGCAGCTTGGGCCTTGAGAAGATACTGATCCTTAAGAGCGTTCTGGTCTGCAGTTTCAGTTGAAACCAAATTACGGTTAGATGTAATTGCATACTCTACGAGCACTCTTTGGAATCCATCAAAAGCGTAGATCTCTAACGCTTTCTTGGTGAGCATTTCCGCTTCCTCTATTGAAGTGGCAGTCTGAGCTTTGTTGTAAGTAGCAAAAGCGCGAGCCTTATTGATAGTTATAAACGCGTTGACAATTAGTAGCACAGCAAGTGGTACAAGTAAGTACGCAAGCTTCTTGTTAGGATGAAACTCTGTTAGACGTGCACGAGCTATACCAAGACCGGATATTACCATCCACATAACAAGCATTGAGAACGATAAGGGAACAAGGAGAGAAACGCCAGCAAAGTACAAGAGGGCAACGAAGAGAAGTCCTAGAATGATATGCTCTCTTCCCTCCTTATTCTGTCGATAACTAACGAAGGTGCTATAGAGAGCGGACAAAATAAGTAGGAAGAACGCGAGTAGACCGAAGACACCGATAGTTACAAGTAGTGTACTGACCGTGTCAGACCCTTGAAGAAACTCGTACCCAAAGAACTGTGAGTTAATGACATCTTGCGGGCGGTGGAGCTGCCAAGCACGAGAGAAGTTTCCAGGGCCTATGCCGAAGACACCGTCATCAAGAAGAACACTTTTACTAACCAAGAGGGTACTCTTTAGGTTAGGTCGAACACTATTTTGCGTTGACAAAGTAACGGCCCAAGCAACAAAGAGTAATCCAGTTATGAGGATAAAAACTTTATACCTCTTTTTAAGAGTCGCTTTCTTAACATAAAAGAATGATACAGCTGCAAAGAGACCGATATATGCGGCAAAAGATACAGAACTAGTAAAGCCACCAAACATAGTGCGAGCAAACTCGAGAAGCACCCCACCAAACATCAAAGCGAAGACGAACACAAGCGCAGAGAGGCTGAGAACTCCAAGTATGATAACCTTTAGTTTATGGCGCAACTGCTCTGGAAGAGCTCGGACCAAGTACATGACTGCCGGAAGTGAAAGTAAGGCAACACCTGAGAACTGATTAAGTCCATCACCGAACAAAAGAACCTTAGGTGAGGCCGAAAAAGCTACGGACAGGAGAACAGCAAAGGAGAACGCAAAGTAAGAAATAAATTCTAGCTTTGAAACAGTGTGCCAAGTTCGAGTTATGAGAGCGCTTCCAACATATGCTCCGAGTGCAAGGGCTATGAGAATCATCATAGCTATGTGATATGTCGCATCCCCTGAAAAACTGGTCTTAGGGATGAAAAAAAGTGGGGCAGCTAAAACAATCAAAACAGTGGTGTACTGGTAGATGCGTGTTAGTAATTTTGTAGCTAGTTTCATAAACTTTTATAGTGGTTTTGAGTTAGTAATAATACATCTCTAATTATATCTCTTTTCTAGAAAAAATCTTGTGGACAGGCTCCCTCTTTTCCCATCAATAAAAGCTATACTGTAGTACATAAACATGCCACCAACTGACACAACCACAGCACAAGGAAATAGTGAGCAGACAGGTGTATCAGACACCATAACAACCAAAAAGAATGTCTACCCTTTTGTTAGGCGTATTCTTATAATCAGTCTTGTTCTCTTTACCCTTTCGGTGCTTATCTTTTTAATTTATCAGAACGGAAAAAGTCTTTATGAAAATGGTATTTGAAACATCAAGCAGAATACCACCTCTTTTCCTTGATCTTTCCAAAGTGATAGCTGGCGAAATTAACTGCGGACAAGAGATACTCGAGCAATACAGCACAGATGGTTCTCCATACCATATACTGCCCCAAGCTATTATCTACCCGAAAAATGTTACAGATATTAAGCACGTGCTCTCTTTTGCTCGGGAATACTCAATGCCGGTGACAGTACGAGGGTGCGGGAATGGCAAACAAGGTGGCGCTCTTGGTGAAGGGATTATATTAGATATGACCAGGTACTTTAGCACTATTAGACAACTAAGCATGGTCGATAATATTGTCACTGTTGACGCAGGCGTAAGTGTTTCTGACCTAGCTGACAAATTGGAAGGCTGGGGGTTTGAGCTCCCTCCTCTTCTTAAGAGTGAAAAAAAAACTACAGTTGGAGCTCTTTTTAGCACCCGGAGTGTTTCTCCTTCAACATTTTTTCATGGATCCATACGAGAATGGGTGGAGAGTCTCACAGTGGTGGTTGATAACGGAGAAGAGCACAAAATAGCAGATGGGGTTACTCCGAGCGGACGCCTTCTTGGCATTTACCAATCTATCTTTCCTTTGCTTAGCGACTATAGCGCGCAAATTCGTGCCTCAAAACCTGTTTGCGCCGAGGATGCAACTGGCTACTCAATATGGAACACTTCTATCGGCCCAAGACAGCTCATAGATCAACTTTCTGGAAGCGAAGGCACTCTTGGGATCGTGACTACAATAACATTGAGAATCATCCCAAGAAGGTCACATACAGAGACCACTTTCATCCCACTTACTGGAGCCAACTTACGTGCCACTATTGATATCGCAAAAGAACACAAGGCGGAGTCGCTGTTCCTTTATGATGAAACATTTCAAAATCTCTGCGAAAGATACCATAAATCGCTATTACCTGTCTTTCTAGAAAGTCCCTACATCCTAGTCGTTACACATAAAGACTATGACAAGATGCGTTTAAGAAATAGCGTCTCTTCATTTATTCAAGACTTACCAACCGAAGAACACTTTATTAAAAATTACCCAAATGATGAGAAAGCTCTGCGTATAATGTCTCAGGAATTTTTACATGAACTCATTTCGGCTTACAGTAAAGAGTCTCTTATTCCTAGTGCCAGCACTGAAGGTACAGTCGTTAAGGTATCAGATGTCCCTCTCTATTTAGAAGATATCATCAATGCAACCGGAAGTAGCGGTAAAATAACGATACTTACTGGCGCCATCGGCAGCGGACATGTAGCCATTACTACACTACTAGACCCTTACAGCAGACTTTATGAGAACGACTTACTAAAGCACCAAGAGCAAATTTTCTCTATCGTAAAAAAGTACAAAGGAGGGCTCTCTTCTTCTTCAGGAGACGGTTTAACAAGAGCACTATACCTACCTTATTGTTACGGCGAATCTACTGAAACAATTTTTACAAAAATAAAGCATGCTTGGGATCCATCTTTAGTTCTAAACCCTGGCAAAAAAATTGGTGTAACATCCTCATATCTAAGCAAACATCTGCATGTGCCAAGACCAGCAACAGAAAAACCTTAACCTTTCTTAACTAGACGGCGCACTTGCTCTTCTGGGTTATAACTCTTTCTGACTATCTCTCTTGCCCAAACCCTGAACTCTCTCCCCCACTCTCCGTTTACCCTAAACCCAATAGCAATCAGCACGTCAGTACTGTAAACAAAAATCTTTCTAGAAACCTTTTTCTTCCCCTCTAACTGAGTTACTGCAAGCTCCCGTTCGGTAAGCGCTCGCATCAACTCTTTCTCTGCGTAAATTTTTTTAAGGTGATCATTAATAGTTGGCACACTTCTACCATAAATGCGCGCAATGCGTTTTTGTGTGCTCCAGACTTCGTTGTCGAGTATAAAAACACCTTCCTTCACTAAGTGTGGCTGACTATCAACATGAACCTTCGGGAGGGTGTTTTTATATGTCATATATCAATACTAGCACGCACATTACTACTTATGTCTTGGTTTGCTCTCAACCAGAAACTCGTAGTCTCTTCTAAAAAGCTTAACAGCGATGTGATAAATACTGTACGTAATGAAGAATGCAGCTGCAACGTCTATGGTGTAGTGAAGATGGGACAAGAGTACTATAACTCCAAAAATAATAGACGAAGCAATAAAAAGAATACGTACATATAAATGGTTCCAGAAGATAAGCGCTATAAGGAACGGTAGGCCAGTATGCCCAGAGAAAAAAAGATCATTTCCTGAAGTAATGAAGTCTAAAAGACCAGACTCTAGATCAAGCTTTGTTGGATATGGTCCAATATGTGTCATAGACACAAACGTAGCTCTCACTATGATAAAAAGCGAAACAGTCTTTAGTAGAAAAGGCGCCGCCTCCCTAAACCTAAAACAAAGCGCAGCCACAAAGAGTGTGAGCATTATTGCACCATGAACAAAGAGAACTTCGAAGTTGTGAACGTTAGTGTTGCTAAGAACGATATCTTCTACGTGGTTACTTGCTTTAACTTCAGCGAATCTGCTAGCAATATGTGTAACATAGACGCTAAAAATAAAGAGGAGGAGGGCCTCTAGAAGTGAAGCATAATAACGAATCTTAGATACTGGCCTTTGTGTGACTTTTTCTGTCATGATGAAAGTTATTTAAAAATAATAGAACTGATGAGTAAATCAAAGTCACTGAGAATAGTGTCTTCATTCGTAATAGACGTCATAGAAAAAACATAGAGCAACCCCTTATGATTCACCATAACACTCTTCCCTTTATAAAGACCATCCCACTCTAGAAGAGTTCCCTGGATACCTCCAACCACAACTGGAGCGCCTGAACTTTTGGCGAACATATACGCCGCGTCGTTTCCTAGTAATTCTTTTGGACTTAAGTTGCTTGGGTTACTGTATACATCGAGTGACATCGTGACAGGTGGCTCAGACGGAGCGTTTGCACCCCCTGTAAAGAAACTCTTGTTACTCTCTGTGTTCTCGTACCAAACTACAGTAGACAACGTTTTTGTTACGGGGCTATTTGTTTTTTCATATACTCCGTAGTTCGCAGGGTAAGCGAGCTCAATACCAGCGACAGTAGCTTTAAGAGCGTCAACAACTGTAGGAGCTGGTTCGGTCGAACGTGCAGAATCTTGCATATAGAGTAGTCCTGCGACCAGTGCCAAGATAATCACAAAGACTGTTAAGTTATGTTTTTTCTTCATGGCTATAAGTATAGCAGCAGTCCCTATGAAAAAGCTGTGAAGAAAGCCTTTCTAAAAGACTCAATTATAAGAGCGAGCTATTGTTAAGAGCAATAATGTTTTCGTAACGCATTTTGGTGACATGTGTCTCGGTTATTTCGTCACCAACTTCGCCCCCTTTCGTTTTATAACAAGAAAATCCTCTTTGTTTCAGAAAAAAAATAATGTCTTTGAGTTGATAATTGAACCGACTGAAACTTCTTTCTGCTGATTCGAAGTAGATAGCTTTTGTTTTTGAAAGAGTGGTTCCTCCCCCACACAATGCTGGCAACTCACTTCCTTCTATGTCGAGCTTAAGAAGGTCTACAACTTCTACTTCTTTAAGGAGGACATCTAGTGTCTTCATTTCAACAGATAGCGCTCCATTTTCTTCTACACTGTTGAGATCACTTGCGTAGTAGTCCGAAAATGTTACCACTTGTTCTTTATCCCCTATTGCAAGATTTTTAAGCAAAACATTTCTACAATTATTATCAGCTACATTCTTCTGTAAGTAACTAAACGTTCTTGGGTGCGCCTCATATGAAAAGACTTTCCCTTTTTCTCCCACCAACTTCGATGCTGTGATGGTGAGCGTTCCGATATGAGCTCCGCAATCTACAACGGTGTCCCCCTCCTTTAAAAAAGCTTCAAAAAATAATTCTTCGTCTTTTTCTTTATCCTCATGAGTCCACAACCAAAATGCATAAGGAGAATAAAATACCCTCATTGTGTACCACTTACGATATAAATGAAACAGTGGTGAAATATGGAAACGATAAAGAAGGTATTTAAGAAACGGAATAATGTTACCTCTTTTAAGTTTTTTGAGGATAGACTGCTTCTCTCGTAATGTATTAAAAAAATACCATTTCATATCTTTTAGAAAATAAGCATTGAGCCTCCGAACGAACAGCAGCGGAAACCTTCTTTAATTACTGCTTCATGGGGCTCGTCTTGGTGCGTGTCTGCCATGGGGAAATACTAACATAAGAATATTATAGAGGCATACAAGTAGAAAGTCCGCACACTGTGCGGACAGTTTAAATGTGGAGGTGGGCTTACGGCAACGTGAAAGCCACGCTCTCGTCCCCTATTTGATTAGTTTCGGAACAAAAGACTTTACTAACTCTAGAATATTTCCCAGCATTAACCAATCGCGCTTTCAAGAAATAAAATGTGCTCAACTATCTCATCCCACGACGTCACTCTCTTGATGAGTTCATGGCTTTCCATGTTTTTGTTCCACGGCGTATCAACTAAGAAGACCAGGATACCTTTAGATGCAACATCAAGAGCATTATGCGGTGCATCATCGACAAAATAAGACATGCCGAGATCTTTTGCGAGAGTTCCTTTGCTTACTGCTTGGTCACTTTTGAAAGCATTTGTAAAATGAAACTTCTCAATCGCATTTTCAAAGTGATGCTGAGCCCATGAAGTAGTCACCACTTCAGTAAAAGATGGACGAGCGGTAACCACCTGAAGAGAAAAGTTGGACAGTTTTTGTAGAGCTTCTTTACTTCCAAACAATGGAGGGTTCTTTAGGTGCTCTTCTGTAAGATAATATTCTTCGCAAATCGCAACCGCTTCTTCTTTTGAAAGTCCGAATATTTCCCAGAAATGAAACACTTTGACGTCCTCTTTTAAGAAAGTTTTTCCCAGTCTTTTGGAAAAGAATGAGAGGAACCCGGGAGTAAAATCCATAAGGACATCATCAAAGTCAATACCGATAACTTTTTTCATTGTCCATAAATACTAACATGGACACGCTTCTTAGAACTACTTTGAGGAATGGTTTGCTGATTTTTTAACAAACGCACTAAAGAGTGGGTGCGGGTTAAGAGGTCTAGCGATTAGTTCTGGATGGAATTGTGCACCTAAGAAAAATGGGTGAGCTTTCTCAGGTAGTTCAGCAATCTCCATAAGGTGTCCGTCCGGTGACACACCAGAAAAAACAAGTCCTGCATCTTCTAGCGTCTTTACATACTTTTCATTTACTTCGAATCGGTGGCGGTGCCGCTCGGTTGTCGTACGGATGGAATTCTTTTCATTCCCCCACTTTGCATTACCATATTCTCTATACGCATGTGTGCCGTTCTTTAAGACGCACGGGTAACTTCCTAATCTCATAGAACCGCCGTAGTTTTCTGTTGCCATTAGTTTTTTCTGATGTTCCATGATGTCGATAACTGGGTAAGTAGCTCTTTTGTCTATCTCTGTAGTATGCGCACCTTTTAATTTGGCGACATTGCGAGCGTATTCAATTACCATAAGTTGCATACCGTAGCACAGCCCAAAGTAAGGAATCTTATTTTCACGAGCATATCGTATGACGTTAATCTTCCCTTCAATTCCCCCAGAACCGAATCCCCTTGGGACTAGGATACCTCCAACATCTTTAAACGATTCTTTGCAAAACTTGGCTACTGCGGCAGGGGCTCCTTCAAACTTTTGAGAACTAAGCCAGAGGAGCTTCGGTGTGTAACCGAGCTTATATGCAGAAAATTTTATCGCCTCAATAACAGAAACATATGCATCTGATAAGACGAAATCTCCGGTATCAAAATACTTGCCCACTATTGCTATAGACACCTCCTTCTTTGCTTTCTTGATACTATCAGTAAATGCTAACCACTCCTTAAGATCAGTCTTCCTTGGTTTAAGTTTAAGAGATTTCTCGAGTAATCCTCCTAAATTATCTTTTTCAAAGTTCTCTGGCACGTCGTAGATACTTTTGATGTCTGGAGCAGAGATAATTCGTGAAGGTAATATGTTACAAGAAACTGCCAATTTCTCTTTTCTCCTCTCATCAAGCGGCACCTCGCTGCGAGCGATAATAAAGTCTGCGTTTAATCCGTAGGAATTAAGCTGCCTTACGGCATTCTGTGTTGGTTTGGACTTCATCTCACCGATACTTCCTGGAATAGGTAGAAATGAGACCATAATGATAGTGACGTCATCTGGGTTCTCTAACTTAAAAAGTCTCGCCGCCTCTATGAACATAATGTTTTGATAGTCTCCAACGGTTCCCCCTATTTCTATGACAGAAATATCGGACTTGCTTTTTGTGGCACTCTCTCTTATGCGATCCACTATCTCGTTACGAACATGAGGAATAGCTTCGACACACTTTCCTCCATATTTAAGAGCTCGTTCCTTTGCAATAACTGACGAATAAACCATCCCGGAAGTCATGTAATCACACGGCAGAAGACTGCGGTTGAGAAATCTCTCGTAGTTCCCCATATCCTGGTCGGTCTCAAGACCACTTTCTAATACAAAGGTTTCTCCGTGTTCGGTTGGATTCATTGTTCCTGCGTCCACATTAAGGTATGGATCTGCTTTTATGATATTGACCTTATATCCCTTAGCCTGAAAAATGGTCCCAATAGAAGAGGTGGTGATTCCTTTACCAACACCTGACATTACGCCGCCTATAACAAAAATATACTTATGGCGTTTCATCAACAATACAACAAGCATAGCACATGGCAAGGACTTTTCCCCAACTGGCGTCTAGCGCTAGCTAACTATATACTTACCCAATATGGAACCAGAACAAAATAACAAAGCATCAATTATTACAAAGGCGGCGATCGGCGCTGTGACACTCTCACTCATAGTTGGGGTGACTATTTACCTCTCTCAAGAGAAGAAAAAAGAGGAAGGTGCGGCTGAAGAAACAGTGGTGACAGAAGAGACATCTCCGACTCAGACTCAGCCCACAAATGAGGCATCGCCAGCTATACCTGGAGAAGCTGCTGTTGCGTCTGACTACAAAGACGGATCGTACAATGCGACCGGCACCTACACATCCCCTGCCGGAAAAGAAAACGTATCAATCTCTCTCACGCTACGTGGAGATATCATTACTGGGGCAACATTTAATGGGACAGCGGAAAACCCGGGGAGTAAGCACTGGCAGTCGGAGTTCTCAAAAGGATTTACCCAGGTGGTTGTAGGGAAGGACATCGACACGCTATCTCTTAGTGTTGTTAATGGCTCTTCACTCACACCTAAAGGCTTTATGGACGCAGTCGCAACCATAAAGACACAGGCAAAAATGTAATGAGTTAAAGTTTTCTAAGTGCTTAGAAAAAAGTCGCGGCGAAGTCTTGCGACTTTTTTATTTTCCCTTCGTGATTCATAATACAGTACGAAAAAGAGAGCTGAGGAAAAGCTCTAGTCACCTCTTCTGGTGCAACAAAAAAGAAAAGTGATGTGAGAGCGTCCGCGTAGGCAGCACTGTCCGCTATAACCCATGTAGCAACTATTTCTCTGGGGGATAAAGTGTCACTCGGATCTATGTAATGAGTACGGTTCCCCCATGACCTACGGTTGGTAGCTGACGCACACATCGAACCTCTTTTCATATCGATAACACCTATCACCTTAGTTGTGTCCCTTGGATCCTCCAGGCCCATTCTCAATATTTCTCCAGTTGTCTCATAGAAAACGTCCCCACTCCCATCCACCAAGAAATGCAGGTACCCGAGTGAACGCAAGTGCTGCGAGATAACATCGACAAAATAGCCCTTCCCAACGGCTCCGATATCCAGCAGAACTTTTTCTTGTAAGCGTATATGCGTGTCGTCAATGATAGTTACGTTATCAAAATGAGGCACAGCACGGAAGGAATCTTTCTCTTTCAAAGAGTATTCTTTATCATACCCAACATCCTCCAAGAGACCTCCGATACACGGTGTAAACTTTCTCCTAGAAACTTCATAAAACTCTTTATAGATACTAAGAACATTTACTAAATCAGTTGGCACTTCTACTTCACCAATCTTTTCAGAAATCAGGGTAACGAGTGAGGTAACCTTAAAACGAGAATAAAGCCTATCAAAACCATTCAACCTATCTCCCAAATCTTTCTCTAAGAGAGCCTTAGTCGCGTCCTCTATGTGTTGGTAGACAGTAATCTTCCAAACTGTTCCCATTACCTCATAAGTAAACTTAGTTTCCATATTATTAATTAAACCCTGGGAAGAAGTCTGTTGTGATATCTTTTTTACAAACATGCATACTCTGTAGAAGAGATGAGTACGATGAAACCATAGCTGGCGGACCTGAAATATAATACGCACTTGAAACAACTGCTGTGACATGTGACTCGATTATTTCTTTTGTTATAAACCCTGTCTCACCTGTCCATTCTTTTGGAAGCGCCGCCAGATCTGATAGCACATACACGACCCTAACCCCCAGCTCTCTCATAGCCTCTTCTAGAACATCCTTATATGCGATTTCGCTCTCTGTTTTGTTGGCATACAAGAGAACTATATCTCTTTTTTCTTTCTTGAGTAACAGTGTACGCAGCATGCTAATAAATGGGGTTATCCCAATCCCTCCTGCGATAAATACTAGTGTGGTATTTTTATCTTCTGGCAAAAGAAAATCTCCCGTCACCGAAGTCGCAAGTAATCCCTTTCCGCTCTCAAGAGAAAACAAGCTGTTCTTAAAAGAGCTCCCCCTCTCGGCACGCTTTACTCCGAGACGAATAACATCCTCAAGTGGTGATGAGGCGATGGTGAAGTACCTGCGGATACCTCTTACATCAGGCGTATTACTAGGCAGTGTCCACTCCATATACTGCCCCGGTTCGTATGAAACTTTTTCTGAAGGCTTAAACGTGAATTCAAAAGTATCTTTTGCGATTTCTTTCTTCTCCAGGAGAGATAAAAATATCCTGCTCTTGGTGCTCACCACAAAAGAAAAGATGTTACCAACAAGAAGAGCTAGTTCTGGTGTGCTGTACACCGGAGGAAAAGCATAAGGAAAAGAGGAGAGAACCCCAACTACAACACCGTATACCCCTTGTAGTTTCTGTGTTGGCGGTGTAGTTAAGGGTTCGGTTAACATAAAGACACCCAAGAAAAGGAGTGGCCACGAAAGTAGATGCTGAAGAAGTGCTTCTATACTATTATCCCCTCGGAACAAAGAAAGTACTGCAACAGTTACTAAGCTTGCAACAAGGTAACTAAAGAAAAGTGTGTGCCTTTTTAATTTATGAATAACCAGAAGCGCTATAATAATAACCATTGGCAAAAAGTACATTGACCCGACCCACCACGTAACAGATATAGATCCCATGAGTCCTATAATGAATAGTCCGAGTGCCACCGGGTTAAAGAGGTGTCTGTGTGAATGAACTATAAGATACTTCGAAGCAATGATGAGAAAGGCGGCACAGGCTGACCATAATGCTCTAGAAAAATCAGATGCAGGCGCAAGGATGAGGAACGCAATAAAAACAGAGATGTACGTCGACTCAATATTAGCTGGCGCTTTATATATCTTCTGGAAGAGAAAATGTGACCCAAGACCGACCAAGCTGATAGTTACTAAAGATAAGAGAAGGGCTGTGAGCGAGTATGGGAGAACATCGAGAGCGCTCATTATAAAAGCCTGCAATATAAGAGCGGTGAGCGAATACATGACCACTTTATACATTGTTGTCCTGTCCAAAAATTGTAGTACGCGGGTTAACATAATTCTTAAAGTATACCAGGTACTTCAGCCCCGTCCTTTACCTTATTTCTTCTCGTATGCGCATCCAAACTTCACCGAGCTCGTTCCTTCCTTTATAATCAATCCCCCTTCCCCAAAAAGCATCTTTGTGTGAATCTTCTATTATCTGTCGATTTCCAGTTGCTAAGAGCTTCTCCCTAATGTACGGGTGTTGTGCTATCTTTGCCCGAACGATGTCTTCCATGACGCTAACTTTTAGATTCTCCCAGTTCTCGCGCACTTTGCTTATGTACGTGTGAGCTACTTTTTTCGAATCGTGAGCTGAAAGAGCTTGATGAATTAATGTCACGATATTCTCGTCGTCAAATTTTGCTGCCTGATACGCGTGCTCAGAGGTCATCCATACGCGTCCGTTATAGGTAACTGCAAAGGCTGCAAAGTTGGAGAACATATAGTACTCCCCTTCATAGAATAAAATTGCGTCGTCTTTTTTACTCATACCTGCAGCTTATTTTACTTCTTACTGTTTCTTACATCTCTCACAGAAACAAGAGCAACTACATACATACTCTCAGCCCAGCCGAGTGGAATATTTTCATTTGGTTTATCTGTGTGAGAGTACCAGAGTTCTGGAATGAGTCCGTCTTTGTCCACCGTCTTTCCTGCTCGCATGAGATAATCTTCTGCTTTTTCTATATTTCCCATCTGGGCATAAATAATAGACAGCCAAGAAAGTCCCATAGACCACTCGGCTTCTTCTGAGTAGCCGTCTACTTTGTTATTGTTGTAGTATCTGTCATTTCTGTAACGAATAACACCCATATCACGAGTGAGAAAGTATTCTACGTTTCTTAAAATGGTGTCTCGTTCACCGTTTGTTACGACATCAAATGGGAAAATGAGTGAGAGAAGCGCTAGGTCACAGAACCTCGACGAGGTCTCTCGTGGCAAGAGAGCACGAAGTGCTTGCTCACCCTTTTCTATCATCCCTTCGGGGATGGTCACGTAAGGCAATTGCTCCGCAGTCTTAAGTGCGCGTACGACAGCGCCGATAGATGATGCTCGAACTTCTTGATTCTCTTCCCATATCCCAGAGTCTGCATCTTGCCAGTACTCTATATTGTTCAGGTAGTTAACCAG
>JACCDG010031915.1_pt1 | contig 17850 bp, 15 predicted proteins | sample 7442471 | NCBI WGS metagenome assembly JACCDG01 (sample SAMN15323444, study PRJNA562643) | freshwater metagenome | isolation source: river surface water | place: USA:Blue River Watershed | collected 2017-08-17 | reverse complement strand
CCGCTGTCGAGCGGCTGGTCGAACCTCACCTCCGACGGCGGCAACGGCAAGTTTAATCTTGTCCAAGCGACCGCCGGCCAACTGGTGATCAACGACGCGATCGAAGGCGGCGAAATGCAGGTCGACTGCAATTCGACGACCGACAACCAGGGGGCGAGTGCGTTCGCCACCGGCTGCATCGTCACGCCGTCGGCCAGTCGCCTGATCGTCGCCAAGTTCGTCGTTCGCGCTCGCGATATCGGCAGCGGCTTCCAGTCGTTCCTGGGCTTCGTCCTGTCGACGCTCGACACGACCCCCATCACGGCCGACGCCCCGGCGTCCGGCGCCACTGACTACATCGGCGTCTACACGACCGGCAACACCGGCACGATCAACCGCCTCTACTTTGCGGCGGAAGATGGCGGCACGCAGTCGCTCGAAGCTGATCACGTCCACACGTTCCTCGATGGCGATAGCGTCAGCGACGGAACCGAAGTCGTGAAGATCGAGATTCGCGTCAACGGGACGCAATCGCTCGAACTCTACATCAATGGCGAGGAAGCGGACCAAGCCGTGGCCGCCAGCGCTATCCCGGAAGGGACGCCGCTGCGACTCGCCTTGGCGTGCCTGTCGAACGGCACCGCCGATCCGATCCTCGGCGTGCTGGATATCGAGGTTGCCTCGGTCCCGCTGCCGTAACGTCTCCTGAGTCGGGCGGGTCGTCGCCCCGGCGACCTCCATCGCGGCGACCCGTCCGTTCTCATTCCATCCCCACCCCTGAAAGCAAGAACCATGGCGCAGATCAAAGCAATGGCGGAAGACCACCGCCGCAAAATCGTTCGCGCGGGCGGCGACCCCAACCACCCCGACGTGAAGGCCGACTACCTGAAGTGGGCGAACATTTCGTACCGCATGAACGGCCACAACACCCTGTCCGATGATCGCCTCATGTCGATCGCGGCAGTTCACCTGCGAGACGACGCCGACAAGCCGCGTGTCGTTCCCAATGGCGGGGCCGATTACGTTCCCGGCCCGAAGACGGCCGCAAAGCTGAAGGCCGAAGCGGCTGAAGCCAAACTCCAAGCAGCGGGGTCGATTGACTAACCATGGCCGCACACTCGTTTGAAGCCAGCCGGACGGAGCTTTTGCGACTCATCGCGTTTCACGCGAATTGGGATCGCGATCCGACCGTCTGGACCGACGAGTGGGAGGAAGATGGTTTTGATATCCTCAACGAAGGCTTGCTCCAGTTCTACTTCCCGCCAGTGCTGCCGGAAGATCGCGTGCCGCACGAATGGCGGTTCCTGTGGGTCAAGGGGACGATTAGCCTCAAAGCCCCCTACGCGACCGGCACGGTGACGATTGCGGCCAACGGCAGCGGCTCGATCGTCACGCTCGCAGGCGGAACGTGGCCCTCATGGGCAGCGGACGGCGACCTCTGGATCGACGGCGCCCGCTACTCCGTCCTGTCGCGGACCAGCGATTCGATCATCCGCCTCGACGACGTGGCCGTCACCGCCGCCGCCGGGACCGAGTATTCGTTGATCAAGCACGAATACGCGATGCCCGACGACTACGGCGGCCAGGCGCCCGACGCCTTCACCTACCGCCGGGACCAGGACGAGTGCGGGCGGATTGTCGTCGTCCCCGAGGCGGCTATCCGCCGGGCCGATCGCACCGACTCCACCGGCGTCGCCCGCGCCGTCGCGATCACTCCCATGGCTGCCAACGACGACACCGAGTCGACGCGCTGGCAGGCGACCTTCTGGCCGATCCCCAGCAAGGACGCAACGGTCGATTACGTCTACCGCGCCAGCCCGCCGATGATCTCCTCGATCGGCAGCACGACGCACTTGTACGTCTATGGCGGCCCGGCCCACATGCTGACGATCAAGGCGTCGATCGAAGACAAGACGTACCAGAAAATCCACCGCAGTTTCGAGCGGCACGACGCCTTCCTCGAACAGCTTCGCCGTAGCGTTCGGCTCGACCAGCGACGCGGCCAAGCATTCACCCGCGGGCAAGGCGCACGATCGCTGGCGCCGTCCGGCCCCGACTACGAAGAATCACTCCGCGAGTGGCGTTCAAGCTCGCCGGAAATCCACGACAACATCAATTTCGGATAAAGGAATTTCACTATGAGCAGCCCCGCCACCGTTACGCGCCAGATTTTCGACGGCTACGAAGCCCAGGCTTACACGGCCCCCGAGCTGTCTGCTGCCGGCGCGATTAAGCCAATCTTCTGGCGGCAGCTTTTCCCGCTGACTGTCGCCGGCACGTACTCGATCCCGAATCTTCGCAAGGGCCAGGTCGTTCTCTTGGACGTTCAGGCGACGGTCAACATCACCAATGCCGCTGGCACGGCGATCGCGACGTTCTATTCGGGAGAAGTCGTCGAACTCACGGCGAAAAGCGACAGCGGATCGTTCACTTACCGCCGTCTCACTTCCGAGACGCCAAACGCCAAATACGTCACCAGCGCTACAACCACGACGGCAACTCCCGCTGCCGCCGACTGGTCTGGCGCACGGCACGTCTACTGGGAAAACACCGCCGACGGCGCTCTTGGCGTCACGGCTCCAGCGATCGCCACTGTCGTCTCAGCACTTTCGGGGATTATTCACGACGGTTACTCCTGGCTGCTGACGATCGTGAACCGCGGCAACAATACCGCGACGATCACCGCTTCGGAGTACGACGTCAGCGGTGAATTGACGATCGCGACGCTGACGACCCGGACCTATGTGATGCGGTATTTCAACGGCGCGTTGTTTATGACTTCCGTCGATAAGGGCACGATCGAAACCTAATGGCCTTGGCGTTGGAGACGGCGGCGCGAGACAACCTCGCGCCGCCGCTACTTTTAGGAGATTCACTTGCCCGGCCATCGCCCATTTTCGTTGCGGTTTCCTCTCGGCGGCTTAGACCGCCGTTATGCGTTTCAGGACCAGGCCCCCTACACGACGCCGGACTGCATGAACGTCTGGCCGCTCGACGTGACGAGTGGCCGTGAGCGCGGCGGGGTGCGACCGGGGCTGACCAGCCTCACGACTGTCGCGGCGCCCTACGGCTGGACGACCGGCAACTACCTCGACAGCGGATCGAAAGAGGCCCTATTCGTCACGACCTCCGGCGGCACCTACTCGACGCTCAACGGATCGTCGTGGACGCTGCGGGTGAACACGGCAGTCACCACGAACCTTTCGTCGTGCGCCGTCTACCTCGGCTACGTCTACCAAGCTCAAGCGGGCGCCAAGACGCGACGGAAGGCGCTCCCCAGCGGCTCTGAATCGGACCTATCGAACGCGGGCGGCGGGACGGCGCCGGAGAACTGCGGGATTGTCGTCGCTCACCTCGATTCGCTCTGGCTGATGGCCGACTCGGCCAATCCGCAAGTCATCTACAAGAGCGCCACCGGCGACCCGACCAACTGGGATACGGCCATCGCCACGATCTCCGGCGCCTGGACGAACACCGGCAGCGAAGGCGGCCAGATCGGACATGCGATCACGGCCGGCCTGAGTCACGACAGCCGCACGCTCCTGGTCGGCTCGGCTCGCGCCTGCTACGCCGTCATCGGCAACCCGCGCAACGCCGGCGCCACCCAACGCATCAGCAACCGGCTCGGCCCGCTCACGCACAACGCCTGGTGCAAGGGCGAAGGCTCCGACGGCGGAAACAACACTTACCTCATGACGGTCGACGGGCTTTGCGTTATCCGGCAAGGCTCGCTCACGATCGAGACGCTGAGCAAGAATAAAATCCCCGACGAACTCCAGGGGATTGATCCGGCCGACGGCGACAACATTGCGATCGGCTTCGATGGCCGCTGGCAGGGAATTCACATCGCCGTCAATCCGAATTCCGGCAGCGATATCAATTACTTCTACCACATTCCGACTGACTCTTACTGGCCGACGTCTTACGCCAATACGCTCCAGCTTTTGCCGACCTTCACCCCGGCGCAGACGGCGACGACTAGCTCGATCTTGCCGATGACCTCATCCGGCGGGGTCTACCAATTCGACTCGGCAAGCACCGAGGACATTGACAGCTACATCGACCTAGGGCCGATCCGCTTGGCCGGCCCGACCGGCGAGGGCTACATTGCCTCGATCTTCGGCGTGCTGGCCGACGGCTCGGAAGACTGCAACTGGAAACTGCGATTCGGCAAAAGCTGCGAGGAAGCGTTCTTGCAATCCGCGGCGGCTCACACCTTCACCGGCCGCAAGTGGTCGCGCGAGGCGATGAACTACTCGCAGAATCCCCGCAAGGGCGGGTACGCGGCCTATCTGCAAATCTACGACGTGGCGAACGAACGCTGGCTGATCGAAGAAGTTTGCGGCGAGATCGGCAGTCGCGGGATGCGGAGGGTCGGCTAGATGGCCCAAGCACCCGCCAATACGCCGGCCCTGGGGATGGGCGATCCGCTGTTCGACCGTTCGTCGTTCGGGCCGGACTGCCCTGAGTCGATCATCGAAGCGCTCATGACACTGCAAGCCGTGATGGCCGCTTCTGGCTGGCTCTGTCCCGCGCGAGGCAGTGGAACTAGATACCAAAACGCGGTCCTTCGATACGACGGTTCCAACTGGATTCTCTACGCCGCTCGCCCCGACACGCCGCTCAACCCCGATACCGTCAGCCTGACCTCTGGCGGCTCGGCAATCATCGTCGAACTCGATAACGTCGTGGTGAACGCGACGACGACGACGATCAACTTCTCGACGAACTTCAGTGTCGTCGATGCTGGCAGCGGGCAAGTCGACGTTGACGTTACCGGCGGCGGCGGCGGCGGGACGTACACGGCAGGCTTCGGCCTGGACCTGACGGGGACGGAGTTCTCCTTAGACCTCACCCAGATATCGGGCTACAACTCCGGCCAGCAGCAATACCTGAAGAACAACGCGGGCACCCTACAGTGGGTCAACAAGGCGTCGTGTTAAATGGGGCCATGGCAAAACGGATCGGGACAGCCGATCACCGACGCGGGCGGTGCGATCGTCGAGTGCGCTGACAACCCCTGCACGCCCTGCGGAGTTGCCGACGGTTGCCACTACGCTCTGGTAGTTTGCAACGCGAACTCCCAAGTCGACGACGACTTCATCATTCGCCTAAACGGCTATCTGCTGGGCAACTTCGACGGCAACGCTGGCGGCTGTTGCGGGAACCTGTTCGTCACCGACAGCGGCATCCCGCTATCAGACGTTCCCATGTCGACGTGCTGCGCGGATGGCGTCGTCAAATCAACGGTCCCGGCTTCGCGATTCCAGCCGGTCAACACGCTGCGGATGAACAATTCCGCGACGAACAACAACAACAACTGGGGGATCATCGCGGTCTGGCGGCTGTTCTACAGTGGCGGCAGCCTGGTCTACCGCTTCCTCTGCTACTCCGACGTTTACGCCGGCGCGACCGGCGAGAGCTTCACGTTTTCATTTTCCGATTGCGAGTGCGAAGTCGCCGCTTGTTGCGAAGCGGCCGGCGGCGGACCGACGGCCATCATCGCCGTGGAGCAAACCGGCCCTTGCCAGTGGACGCTCACTAGCGAAAGCACCGCCGGAACCTGCGGGAGTCTCGTTTCATGCGAGTGGACGTATCGGATCAACGAGGACAACGAAGACGTGCCGTCGGTCGAAGGCAGCGTTTCTGGCTGCACGCTCAACCTGTCGCCCGAGTTGTACTGCGGAACTCGACAAGTCACCGTCCAACTGAAAGTCACCGACTCGCAAGGCTGCGAGGCGTTCGCCAGCGAAACGCTCGACTGCGAAGAGTGCGAGCCTATCGCAGAACTTACGGCAACGCTCATTGACGACGACGAAGAGGCAGGGACATGCACCTACAATCTTTGCGCCTCGATCACCGGCGGGACCGCTGAAGATTGCGGCGGGCTCGGTGCGTTCATCAACGTCACACTCGACGGCGCTTGTACGCCGCCATGCGACGACTGCGAAGACATAGGATCGGGCGGCTGCTGCGGATTCAACCTCTACCACGGCGAATGTCAGGAAGTCACCGTTAGCGCCGGCGCTTCCGCCTACTGGAGATTGTGGAGTCGCATCTGCGGATGCTCCGGCGACCTCAACGTGCTGCCGCTCCCATGCGCCGGTTGTGAGTGCTGCGAAGACCTGACCGGCAACATCGAATCGGCCAGCATCACGATCGGCGGAATCGCCAACGGCGACGGGGAAGTTTGCGACGACTGCGCGTCCGCCAACGGACTTTACATCGTGCCGGCCCAAGGATGCGCCGGCGCCGAAGAGTTCGATATTGACCCCAATTGCCTGGAAGGATTCGAGACGCCGACAATTAGCGTCGTCTGGCAGCTTCTCTGTGACGACCCGGATAGCGTCACCTTGCGAGTCGACGTGACCCTGGCCGGCGGCGTCCCTAGTGCGACCTTCCAGGAAACGATAGTTCGGCCAGCACCGGGAGAGCCGGTCGACTGCTCGACGCTTGGTAGCGCCCTGGCCCTCACTAGCTGCAATTGCAGCGGGACGGCCCAATACCGCTGCGACTTCAACGCGATCACCGCTTCGCTAACTTTCAATCTGCTGTAATGGAAAAGTCGACCTACTACTGCGATTGCGGCTGGCAGCGATCCTACCCTGCCGGGGCTCGCGTTAATTGTCCGCTATGCAAGCGGCGAGCGGTCGAACTCCAACCCAACGAATTGGCGCCGGAGCCGAAGGATCACCACCGCAAGTGGCGGACGGCCGCCGCCGTTAAAACAAAATGCAAGCACCTGGGCGAGCGCCGATCGGCCAATGGGGAGTCGGAGGTACTGAAGGTTCTATGCCAGACGTGCAAGGGCCTCAACAACATCTACCAGCCGGTGTTTTCTTGCGCCGTCCACAAGCGTTGCTTGCCGCACTTCGAGCCAATTGGGGAGGCGTTCGACCATTGGTATGGCAACGAAGCCAAGGGGATCGAGAGGCGGTTCGAGGCCGATCTTTACCACGCTTGCCGATACTGCCAAGAGCGGGAGTTGATTGAAATCTCGTCCCCTACCAGCAATCCGCTATCATTAGAATCAGCACCGCCCAGCCCGCCAGGAAAGCTACCATGACCTACGCCCAAGCACGCGAAGCGCTCTTCCGCCTCAAGGGGGTCAGCCCCGATGGCACTGGCCGCCGTCAGTGGGGCGCGTTCACTGACCGCAGCAACTACACGGCCGCCGGCCAAGCTCGCGACAAGTCGCAGCGGCCCGGCTTCTACGACACCAAGTACGGCATCGCCCCGACCGATGCCGAGGTTCAAGCGTTCTGGCGGGCGAACGGCGGCGGCATGGCAAACCAGCGACGCGGCGCCCCGCCTACTGGCAGCGCACCCGCCGGCGCCGCCACTGCAACCGCTGCGGGAACCGCCGCCCCTGCTGACGGCAGCAGCTACACGGCGATCCTGCAACAACTGGCCGCTGCCGAGCAGAAGGCCCTCGACGACGCGAACGCGGCGAACGAAGCCCGCTTCAGCCGAATCGACCAATCGAAGGGCGACCTCTATGGCCGCGTCATGGGCGAGGTCGACAACTGGGGCAACGTCCAGTCGCAACTCAACGCCGAGAACGCCCAGCGGCAGATTGACGCGGCCAAGGCGAACGCAGCGGAACGCGGGCTGGCGAACTCGAACGTCGTTCAGGCCGACACAAATCAGATCAATCGCAACCTCGGCCTCATCCAACAAGATATCAGCGAGCGGAAGAGCGATCGGCGGATCGGGTACGACGTGAACCTGACGAACGACCGCGACGCCTTCGTGGAGCGGAAGTACGACAACGCCCCCGACCAGCGCGACCTGATGGCGATCTACGCCAAGCTCGGCGAGGCGGAAGCGATGAACAAGGCTCGCACCGAAGCCGCCGCCAACACCGCTGGCCGCACCCCCACTAAGTCGCGACGCCTGCCTCAGATCCAATCGACCGGCGGCGTCTCTCCCGCGTACGCTCAGATGCTAGCCAGCCAAATGCAAGGCAACTTCATGGGCGGCATCATGGGCAGCATGGCCTGGCTCAACAACCTGAACAACATCCGAAACTACGGCCCCTCCTGGACCTCTAACGCCTACCCGCACCACCGCGGCGAATCGCGGGACGAGGCTTACTATCGCCGCGTGAACGGTTAGAACCATGAACATCCAGCAATACCAAATGCAAAGCCGCAACGGCGGCCTGATGGGTCGCGCCAACGACGGCAGCTACACGGTCGGCAACAGGGCCTACCTTGGCCCGGCGCCGAGCGACAGACCACGCCCCGGAATGCGGATCATGCCAGGGCAGCCCGGCCAGTTCGTTCCCGCTGCGTACCAAGCGCCGACGGGACAGCCGACGTCGCAGCCGATGGGGCCGACGGCCGGGGGCGGCATGACGCCGTACCAACTGTACTCGCCGGGTATGGCCTCGACGCCAGCCGCCGGGGCGGGGATGCGTCCGATGCCTCGCGCGATGCGATATCGCCGCCGCCAGACGCCGATGCTCGATCCCATGGGCAACATGCCGGGCGAGTGGGATTACCAGATGCCGACGCAGCAGCAGCTTCCGCCCATGGTCCCCTATTCTTTCTAGAGGTCAGCCGTGCCGATCGTCCACGAATACCGCGTCCCCGCGACGCAACGAGCGGAAGCCCTGGCCGCCGGCGCCGGCGCGATGGCTGGCGAGGACCAGCGCCGCTACCAGGACCAGCAAGCCCACCGCGATCGGCTGTTCGAGTACCAACTTGACCAGGCGGCGATCGACAACCAGCTTCGCGCCGACTCGCTGGGCCAGCAGCGGTATATGTTCAACGCGGGACAGGCGCAGCAGGCGGCGGAGTTCGGTGCGAGGAACCAACTCGCCTGGGCCGGCATGGACATCGACGCTGGCCGCCTCGGGCTCGCGCAGCAGCAACTCGACCAAAACGCCTGGCAGGTCGAGCAAGACGCCATCGCGAACAACGTGCGCGCGAACGCGGCGATCGAGCAGCAGCGGATGAAGCTGGCCGCCGCGCAGCAGCAGAAGCTCGAAGAGCAGAAGATGTCGATGGCGATCCGCTCGCAGGACGCGATCGAGAAGGCCGTCTCCGATGGCCGCATCAACACGCAGGCCCAATACGACGCCGCCATCCAGCAGTGGGAGCAGCAAACCGGCCTCGACTACAACTTCCCGAAGCGAGCGATTGCCGAGCAGCAGATGCGCGAGGGCGAGACGCGGCGGTCCAAGTTCGTCAACAGCCATGCGCAGGCGTTCGGCCTCGATCCGTCAGTCGTCGACGGGCTTACGTTTGAAGGCGAAGGCGGCGTGCCGATGCTGACGGTCCCGCCAGAAACGCTCGCGTCGATGGGCAAGGCGAGAATGGACAACGAGCGGCTGCGCGACCTGAAGACGCAGGATATCGAAGCGGCGAAGGCGACGAAGACGCAAGAACTGGAGATCAGCCAGACCAGGGAGCGGACTGAGTATCAAGCGAAGGTTGAAGCCGCTCGCGCCGCCGCCCTCACGAAATATCGCACGCTCTTAGAAAAGGCGGCTGCCAAAGCGGCCACGTCGGAAGACGGCACGACGCCCAGCCCCGACTCGCTTCCCGAAGAGACTCGCATGAAGCTCTGGAAGCAAGCTCAACTCGAACACCCCAAGCCTGTAGCCCCACCCGGCATTGAACCATGACCGAAAACAACGGCGGATGGGGGGCAGATTTCCTGCCCCCTGATCTTTTAGGCGGCGGCGACAGCAGCACCGCAACACTTCCTGGCGGCTGGGACGACGAGTTCCTGCCGCCCGATCTTGCGCACACGTCCGCCACGGCCAAGGAAGCGAAGCGGAAGCAATACGCCGACGACTACGCCGCGATGGCCGACCAGATCGAGCAGCAGCGGGCCAACGGTCCGAAGCCGTGGGACTTGCCGCCCAACGCAACCGAACTCGAAACGCTCAACGCGAAGCGGCTGAAGCAACTCTACACCGGCGACGCTGAGAATCTGGCAAACCGCCGGCGGCGCATCGCCTACTTCCAGGATTGGTACGACACCGAGACGGACCCCGAGCGGAAGAAGGAAGCGTTGCTCGCCCTTGTCTTGGAGCGACGGCACGAGGAAACGGACCGCGAGTTTGCCGCTGCTGACCGGGCAGACATGCTCTCTCGGGGCATCACGCCCGAGCAGAAGATAATGGAGGCTCGATACAAAGCGGAGTCAGATCCAGACGGCCGGCTAATAAACGCCCCCGTTATGCGAGGTGCAATGACCGGCGTATCGAACGCGGCCAGCGGCATCGGCGAGATTGCCCTGCGACTACTCCCCGGCGAAGGGGCGCCGTCAGAAATGGCCGACGTCTTGGGCCGGACTCGCATGGCCGAGGGGCAGTACCAAGCATTCCTCGACGAGAAGCAGGGAACCGCGGCAGCCCTCCCCAACGCCGTCTCGCAAATGACCGCCGAGTACCTTCCCCTGGCCGCTTCCGGCGTCCCCGCCTGGCTGCAAGTCGGCGCCAAGGGAGCGAACGACGCCTACCTCAAGAGCGACAGCGACGCCTACGCCCTGACCTCCGGCGTCATCCAGGGCGCTGCGACCTTCTTCGGCGGCAAGCTGGCCGGCGGAACCTGGATCGACATGCTGTCCGGCAAGGTGGCCGGCAAGACGATAGGGCCGATGCTCAAGGGATTCGGCATCGAATCGGGCGAGGAACTGTCGCAGCTTTACCTGCAAGCACTGGTCGACCGCGGCTTCGGCGTCGGCGATGGCAAGATGCCGACCATGAAAGATGCCATGTGGACGCTGGCCGTGACTGCCGGCGCACGCGGCTTCGGCTCGATCATGTCGGGCGGCATCGAAGACGACGGCACGCCAACGGTCCTCTCCGGCGATCGGGCGATCAACGCAGCCGATCGGGTGGCCGGTCGAGCGGCTAATGCGATCCAGGAGAAGGTCAAGGCGTTCGTCGACAGCGAACGGCCGACGCGGAAGCAGGCCGAAGAGCTTGGCGTCGACCAAGTGGCTCCGAGCGCTAAAGATCGCGTGCAGCTTGCGACCGATATCCGCAACCGTCTATCGGCCGAGGACTTCAAGTCGCAGCTTCGCGCGGCCGAGTCGACCGAAGGGGAAGCCGACGCCCTGGTCGATATCTACGCCGCCCGCGCTCGCTCCGCTGGCGAATCGCTCGACGACTACATCGGCCGACGCATCAAGGGCGTCGAGAAGACGACGCGGGACGCCGTGCGGGCGGAGCGATCGAAGCCGCTGCCAGACTCACGACGCGGCGAGATCGAATTCCTGGCCGAAGGGCGAGCGATCATCCGCGCCTTCGAGTCGCAGCGGGTGAACACGCTCATCCACGAAACGGGCCACCTGTTCCGCCGCGACCTGAAGGGACCGCAACTGGTCGCCGCCGAGAAGTGGGCCGGCGTGAAAGACGGCAAGTGGGACGAGAAGGCCGAAGAAAAGTGGGCCCGCGGCTTCGAGCGCTACATGCGGACGGGGCGGGGACCGACGAACAACGTGAAGGCGGCGTTCGCCAAGTACAAGACCTGGCTCACCAACATTTACAAGTCGATCACCGGCGGCCCGCTCGACGTTGGCTTCAATCGGGAGATTCGGCAGGTTTACGATTCGCTGTTCCTGCCGGGCGATGGGCAAGTAGAAACGCCGGCAGAAACCACACCGCCTGCTAAGGGGGTTGCCGGCAACCTTTCCGGCAACCTGGCAACCGAAGAATCCACGGGAAAAACACCAATTTCGGCAACCTCGCCGGCAACCTTCCCGGCAACCGACCCCGACATCCTGGCCGAGAATCGCGGCCTCTCCCCGACCAGCATTAAGAATGCGACAGTTGACGAAGAGCGGGCAAAGCGTGGATTGCCGCCAGTGATGCAGTCGGCTCGCCAGTCCGATCCCGCCGCGTGGGATGAAGCCATGCGGAAGATCGACAGCGATCCTCGCTGGCTGGATGATCTGCAAGCCGAGCTCACCGAATCGCCGCGTGCGCCGAGCAAGCTGGAAACAGCCGGCCTACTCCATCGCCGCGTGACGCTGCGGAACGAATGGCACGACGCCCTGGAGAAGTGGCAGGACGCGAAAGCCGCCGGCAACACGGATCTGGCCGCCGAACTCGACCAGCGAGTCACCGCTGCCGCCGATCGACTTGCCGATTTCGAGCAGCTAACGAAAGACGTCGGGTCGGAGTCTGGCCGCAGCCTCCAGGCCCGCAAGATGATGGCGAGCGAAGACTACTCGCTCGAAACAATGATCGCCGAGACGGCGCACGCTCGCGGCGGCACGCTGACAGCCGAAGAGCAACAAGAAGTCGTCGACCAGAACAAGAAGATCGTCGAGAAGCAGCGGCAACTCGACGAACACGAAGCCGTGACCGAAGCCGCCGAGGAGACGAAGGCCGTCGCCGAGGCGATGGAAGAAGCGAAGAAGCCGGCTCCAGGCAAGAAGCCGACTCCTGGCAAGAATCCACAAGCCGCCGCCGACCCGCAGCAAGATATCGACGCGGCGATTGCTGCGATCAAGGCGAAGGTCGACAAGGAAGAAACGTCGAGCATCACGCCGTTTGTCCAGAAACTCGCCAAGCTCTTCTGGCAACAAGGCATCCGCGAGCAGGAGCCGATGATCGACGCCCTCCACGGCGTTCTCGAACCGATGATTCCTGGTTGGACTCGCGACCAGACGCAGCGAGCGTTCAGTGGGTACGGGAATTTCAGCCCGCTCTCAAAAGACGAAATGTCAGTCGGCCTGCGCGACCTGAAGGGCCAGACGCAGCAGCTACTCAAGATCGAAGCGCTCGAAGCACGCAAGCCGCTAGAGAAGACTGGCGTTGAGCGCCGCCAGCCTAGCTTCGAGGAACGTCGACTGCAAAAGATCGTCAACGAACTCAAGCGCAAGTATGGCGTTGTCGTCACCGATCCCGAGACTCAGCTAAAGTCGGCGCTCGAAGCCCGCAAGACCTACTACCGCAACCGCCTGGTCGACCTGAAGCAAGAGATCGACAGCCGCCAGCGGGTGATCAAAGACAAGTCGCCGTCGCCGAGCGACCCAGAACTCGAATCGCTGATTGCCGAATACCGAGAAGTGCAAACCCAGCATAAGGAGATTTTCGGTAAGCGGGAAATGACCGACGCCGAGCGGCTGAAACTCGCCCTGGCTGCGGCCGAGAAAACGGAAGCTCGCTGGCAGGAGCGGCTGGCGGCGGCCAAGGAAGGGAAGTTCGATCCGGCGACTGGCGAGAAGCGGAAGCTGACCAGCCCCGAACTGGAAGCTGTTCGCGCCCGCTCCGAAGCGATCCGCGAGGAAGTCGAACTGCTGAAGTCGCTCGACTCGAATATCAACGAACAGCGGCAGGTCGATTTACTTGCCGCTTCCCTGGCCGACGTCGAGGCGAAGATCAAAAGCGGCGACATTGCGGCGCCGAAGCGACCGTTCGGCCCCGACTCGAAGGCCGTCAGCGAACTCAAGGGAAAGCTCGATGCGGCTCGCGACCGACTCAAGGCAATGCGCGAAGCCGGCGCCGAATACAAGCAAAAGCAACTCGACGCCGCGAAGGCCGCGACGCAAGCCGCTATCGACTCGCTCGCCAAGCGGATTGCGGCGGGTGACATTTCCGTCAGCAAGTCGGGGAAGGCAGGCCCCGTCGACTCGGAACTGAAGCTACTGCGATACCAGCGAGAGTACCTGAACAAAGTCATGGCCGACCTGCGGAACGCGGCCAAACCGAAGAAGACGGCCGAACAGATTGCCCTACAGTCGTTGAAGGCTCGCATGAAGAACGAGGCGGCGAAGCTCGCGGAAAAGCTGGCCGCCGGCGACTTCACCGAGACGCCGCGCAAGCCCGGCCCCAAGCTCGACGCTGAAGGGGCGAAGCTCAAGGCCGAGCTCGACATGCTGCGAGCCGAATACAAGGCCGGACTGGAGAAGGCTAGATGGGAACGCAAAAGCGTGTGGGAAAAGACCAAGCGGCAGGCGGTTGACGTTTACGACTTGGATCGACTACTGATGACGACCGGCGAAATGTCGTTCCTGCTGCGACAAGGAAAGTTTAAGTTCCTCGGCCATCCGATTCGCGGCATCAAAGCGATGGGCAGTGCATTTCGCGCGATGCTCAACGAGGAAACTGCCCGCGCTATCGAGAATGAAATATTCAGTCACCCAGAATTTGAGCAGGCAAAAGCGGACCGCCTACACCTGACTGACGAAGATTCCTCGATGAACAAACAAGAGGAGTTTTTGGTATCGCGACTGGCCGGCAATCTTGGCCGCGGACTGAAGGGAGCGGCATTCGGGGCAACGTCAGGGGCAATCAAGGGCGCCGTAACGGGGCTCGCGGCTGGCAATCCCATTCTTGGCGGAGCTATCGGTGCGACGATTGGCGCGGGCGCTGGCGGATTGGTCGGGTTCGATGCGTTCCAACGAGCTGGCCGCGTCTTCATGAACAAGCTGCGATTCGACGATTACCTTACGCTGAAAAAATCCCTCACCAGAACCGGAACGGGGACCGACGAAGAACGGCGAATGATTGCCATGTCGATCAACGAAGCGACTGGTCGCGGCGGCCTTGGACCGCTTGAACCATCTGCGGTTGCACTTGGCCGCATGATGTTCTCGCCCCGCTATTTAGCCAGCCGCTTTCAGTACCCAGCCCTCCATCCACTGTGGGGCGGATCAAGCCGCAGCAGAAAGATCATTGCCCATGAGTATGCGAGAACCCTGATTGGAATGGGGGCCTACTACGGATTGCTCATCGGCTTCCTGTCGCTCCTTCGTGACGACGTGAAGGTTGAAACTGACTCGCGATCGAGCGACTTCCTCAAAATCCGCGCTGGCGAAACAAGGCTCGACCCCTTGGCCGGATTGCAGCAAGTCGCAGTGCTGCTTAGCCGAACACGGAACGGCGAGACGAAAAACAAATATGGCAAGGTCGTGCCGCTTCGCGGACCAAAGGCGAAAGGCCGCGACTGGTATGATATGGCGACGGATTTCGCTCGCACGAAAGCCCATCCGACACTAGGAAAAGCAATCAATCTATTGACAGGCATGGACCTAGCAGGCAAGCCAGTTACCGCCACGGAAGAGCTTGCTGGAGCTGTCGCGCCAATCACCTACGAAGATATCTACGACGCCCTCCGCGAACACGGCCTGGCCGAAGGCGGGGCGCTCGGCTTGCTCGCGTTCTTCGGCGAAGGGCTTCAGCACTACGGGAAGAACTAGCGTCGACGGCGAAGCGGTTGGAACTGCTGGTCCATCTGCATCCATTGCAGATTCCGGTTGATCCGCTGAAGCTCCCATGTCTGATCTTCCAGGGCGCTGATCTCGCGCTGGCGGTCGAACCAGGCCGGGCTGCCGATGCGGTAGCTGCCAGCGCCGTAGCCGCCGTACCCATACCCGCCGCCGTAGTAATAACGCGGCGCCCACGCTCGATCGAAAGCCGAGTTGTACTGACTCTGGATGCCGGCGTTCATTTGCCAGACGTTCTGGCCGGCGGCGGAAGAGGCGACCAAAAGAAACGCGGCGATCAATGCGGATTATGGTATCGCGATCGGGATGACGCAACCAGAGTCGATTTCCTTCGGAATAAACAGGCGCGAACCCACCCCGAAACCATTTCGCGGGCAGGTTCGCTGCGATGTTCTCGACAACTTGCTCAACTGTCGGTTTTTCCATCACCATTGCCGGGCCTGAACAGTAAATGGAGGCCATGACTGCAATGCTTGACGGAAAATTCGTTACAGTGTCCGAGGCAGCCAAGGAGCTTGGCCTGAGCCGACAGCGAGTTCACAAGCTCATTCAGAGCGGCCAGATGGCGTCGGAAGTGGTTCACGCCAGGATGCGAGCGATCCCCCGCAAGTCGCTTGACGCGCTGAAAAAGATCGACCGGCCTACTGGCGTCCATGCGAACAAGCGGTACGGATCGAGGCGACGCGCCGACTAACTCTTGCCGCGAACGCGACTTGCAACGAGTCGCGTTTTTTTATTTTCAATGGTGTTGACACGATTCGCCTCCTTCGCAATGATTGCGACCGTCACACGATTTGACGGCCTCAAAGGCCACCGAAAGCACCAATTAAGGACGCTCGCAGCCAGGATGCTGCCCTGCAAGGCTTGCAGAATTCTGCGGCGTAACGCGCCATGACACCGCTCATTGACGGCCGCGAATTTCTTCGCGGCTGCGGATTCTTCGCCGCGATTTCCCTGTCAGCCTGCGCCGTCGGGCTAGTCGCTTTCGGCGTCGTTCGCCTGATTTTCAACTAACTCACGGACCGCCGGCCTTGGATGGCTAGCGGATGGAGCGGCAAGGAGCCGCATTTGTAGGATCGTCGCGTCGGCGCGCGGAGGCGTTGCCGGCGCGATCTCTTTGGAGGGTAGTCCCATTTTAACTCTGACAAGGAAGATCGGAGAACGCATCCACATCGGCGACGACATCGTGCTGGAAGTCCGTCGCGTCGCCGGCAACCGCGTCACCATCGCCGTGGCCGCTCCGCGAAATGTTCGCGTCGTCCGCGGCGAACTCCTGGCCAAACCGCCAACCGAAAGCGAGGTCGCAGATGATTGTGTTTGACTTGGAAACCGGCCCCCTACCCTGGGGCATCCTCAAGGATCGCATCCCGCCGTTCGACGAAGAGAAGTCGGTCCCGCACCCCGGCGACTTCGACCCGATGGCCGTGGCGATTGGCAACCTGAAGGATCAGGCGAAAATCGACGCGAAGATCGACGAAGCTCGCGGCAAGCACGCCCTGGAACTGAAGCAGCTTGCCCATCGTCGCGCGGCGGCCAGGAACGAACACGTCGCGCGATACACCGAGAAGGCGGCGCTGTCGGCGACGACGGGCTGCATCAAGGCGATCGGAGTTTGGGTCGATAGCTCTACGCCCTGCGTGGCAGCCGTCTCCGAGCCGTTCGGGCCGAACGAGCTTGATTTCCAGCTTTACGAATTCTCCGACGAAGCGGAAATGGTTCGCTGGTTCTGGAACATCTACCGGGGCGAAGGTCGCCATTCGATGGTCGGCCACAACATCCACGGCTTCGACCTGCCGTTCCTCGTCTGCCGCTCCTGGATTCTCGGCGTCGATGTTCCTGACGGCGTGCAGCAGCAAGGCGGCCGTTACTGGTCGAATCAATTTGTCGACACGATGGCCCGCTGGAACTGCGGGAATCGCAACTACATCAAGCTCGACGAGATTGATCGAGCCCTGGGCGGCCCCGGCAAGCCGGACGACTGCACCGGCGCCGACTTCGCCCGGCTGTTCGACAACGGCGGCGAGGATCGGATCAAGGCCCTTCAGTACCTCCGCAATGATCTGGAAATGACGCGCCGCGTCGCTGAGGCGATGCAGATTCTTTAACTGGCCGTATTCGTGACCGGCAACCTCCACTTCTCAGCAAAGGACCAAGTAATGTTAATCGCATATCATGGCCAGGAATCGCTCAAAGAGTCAGCGTTAACTCGAATGCGAGCGCACCGCGAAGCCGACAAGCTAGTGCAGGGCTACGGATACTGGCGAGACGGCAAGGGCTGCGCTGTCGGCTGCCTGATTCATGGCGACAGCCATGCTCAGTATGAGCCGCAGTTCGGCATTCCCGAGCTGATCGCTCGCCTTGAAGACGCAATCTTTGAGGGGCTGGACTGCGAGGCAGCGATTGCCTGGCCGGAGCGATTCTTATCCGCCATTCCAGTCGGCGCTGATCTCTCGATGGTTGGCCCTCAATTCTCCCTCTGGCTGTTGCGTGATTCAGGCTTGCTAGCGATCGAGGATGCAAATCGCGACGCAATTAATGGAGTGATCGCTCTTTACATGGAATGGATTGAATCTGGCATTCTGCCAGACATCCAGCGATGGCGGTCGGCGGCGGAGTCGGCGGAGTCGGCGGAGTCGGCGGCGTGGTCGGCGGCGTGGGCGACGTGGTCGGCGGCGG
>JACCDG011437167.1_pt1 | contig 17852 bp, 13 predicted proteins | sample 7442471 | NCBI WGS metagenome assembly JACCDG01 (sample SAMN15323444, study PRJNA562643) | freshwater metagenome | isolation source: river surface water | place: USA:Blue River Watershed | collected 2017-08-17 | reverse complement strand
GGGTCAGCGTCACCGCCACATAGTTGTTGACCAATTTGGTTCGCCCGCCCGTGCCCACCGGCCCGCAATGAAACACGGTGGTGCCCATGGCATCCAGCAATGGCTTGACGCGCGCAAAGTCGGCATCGCTTGCGCCCACCATGAACAGCGACTCACCGCGGTCGGCGTGCTCGGCCAGGCGACCCACCGGCGCGTCCACCAGCGACATGCCTTTGACCAGGGCGGCCGCTTGCAAGCGATCGGTGGCCAGCGGGTCGATGGTGCTCATGTCCACCACCACCGTGCCCGGCGCGGCATGGGCCAGCACCCCGTCGGCGCCGGCCACCACTTGTTCCACCTCGGTCGCGGTGGGCAGCATGGTGATCACGATGGCACATTGCTTGGCCAATTGAGCAACGTTCTGTGCGGCGGTGGCACCCAGGGCCACGAGCTCAGCCACGGGCTGAGGATTGACGTCCAGCACCGTCAACTGGAAGCCCTTTTTTTGCAAGTTGCTGGCCATGCCCTTGCCCATGCGGCCCAAGCCGATGAATCCGATGTTGCTCATGTTGTCTCCTTGTGTGTCATGTTTCTGCTTCAGGCTGGAGTCTATCCACCCCTTGGCATTCATGCAGATGGCATGTGGGCTTCAGGGCTTCACTGTGCCAGCCATGAACGCATCCAGCTGCTTGGCAACTTCCTCGCCAGCGCCAAAGTACATGTGAAAGCCGCTGCGGCAGGGGTCGCGCGGCTCTGCCTGCCCCCCTTCGATGGTCACGAAGGCGAGCGGGGCTGTGCTGAACGCTTTGACTTTTTCAAAATTTTGCATGGACGCTGCATGCGTGGTGTTCGCACAACCGTCCTGCTGATGGTGCATGAACAGCATCGGGAAATCGATGGGCGCTTCAAAGTAAGACTCGTTTCGCACCGCGCTGACCACCATGCCGCTGATCAAGTCCATGCGCTGGTTCTTGCGGGCATATTTCAGGAACTCGGTCAGGCTGATGCCGCCGTTGCTGTGCCCCATGAGCCACACCGGCAGCCCGGTTTTGGCTTTGTAAAAACGCACAGCACTCTCGATGCGAATCATGTGATCGCTGCTACCCCTGGCGGCAGGATAGCGCTGATTGGGCGAGAGCGGGGCTGGGCTGTCGAGCAAGACCACATCGAATTGACCGCTGGTCAGCGCAGGATCCGTCAACCTTTTCAAGGTTTGAAACTGATGGCTTCGGTGGTCTGTCTGTTGCGGGCGAAGGCCAACATGCCCTTCGCCGCCTGGAATCAGCAGCAAAAGCGCTTTGGCATTTTTGCCCTGCCAATACAGGGTCAAGGAGGGTTCGGTGCTGCACAGGAAGCACTTTTCGATCGGCTCAACAGGAAAGACCTCGGCAGCTTGCGTTGCAAAAGACAGCCAGAGGCCGAGCGATATCCACCATTTCATGTCAAACACCTGGCGTCCGCAAAACCGAAACTTGATTTAAGTCGTGCTTTTCAGCCGCTCATTCTGCGGAAACAGAAACTTGCGGGCTTCGGCGTCCAACTCGGCCTTGAAGACGTGGCGGCTTTTCAGCGCCTCGGCATTTTGAGCGGCCGGCCTGGCGCTGATGACATCCAGCAAGCGCTTCACATGGGGGTAGTTTGTCCAGGTGGCGTCTCCTGTGCCCAACACAAAGGGAACCAGGCGGGCCCAACCCCAGAAAGCCATGTCCACGATGCTGTATTGGCCACCCACCATGAACTCATGCTTGCCCAGGTGCTGCTCGATCACGCCCCAATGGCGGTTGGCCTCGTAGTCATAGCGGTTGAGCGCATAGTCTTTGGGCTCAGGCGCCACGTTGCGGAAGTGAACCGACTGGCCTGAGAAGGGGCCAATGCCGCTGGCGATGAACATCAGCCAAGAGAGCGTCTCGGCCCGTTCAGCGCTGTGAAGATCGGTGGCCACGAATTGCTTTGCGCGGTCGGCCAAAAATAGCAGGATGGCATTGCTGTCAAAAATGGTCACGTTGCCATCCACCACAGCCGGCACTTTGGCATTGGGATTGACTGCCAGGAAATCAGGCGCGAATTGCTCACCTTTGCGGGTATCTACTGGAATGGCTTCGTAGGCCAAGCCCAATTCTTCGAGCAAGAGGGCGACCTTCATGGGGTTGGGGGCAGCGTTGTAAAAAAACTTGAGCATGGGGTCTCCGATGGGTGAGGGTCTTGAGAGCGTTTTCAATCATTTTAGGAAACTTGGCGAATGGATGCTTGCCGGGACAATAATCTTTCCAGCCTTTTGACCATTGGAGCTTTTCTATGAAAGAGTCAAGCCATTCTCCTGGAAAAATTGCAGCAGTCGTCGCTCTATGTTTGGGTTCATTTCTTTCGCCGTTGACTTACGCTCAAACCCTGCCGCAAAAAGACGGCAGACCACTGGTGCCAGATGAGTGGCTCTTCAGCCCGGGCCAGTCCTTTCACTACCGTTTTCCTGCAACCAACAATGGCCGCCGGTTATTGGAAAGAGCCCCTTCCCTGAGGGAGGCAAAAGCAATAGAAAAAATAGAAAGATATTTCTCTGACATTCCAAGCAAGGCGTATTTGCTAGGCGATGGCGACAACATCATCAAAGTGTCGTTCAAGGCGCCGGCAAGTTCGACGACAACATTGCTGAGCGCCAGTATTGACAAAACCGTCACGGCGATGAGCGCGGGTATTGCTGTGTGCGACGGAAAAATAAAAATGGAGACAAAAGCGAAAGAGCTTTTGCCAGAACTGGCTGGCACTCACATAGGAGAAAGCACCTTAAGAGATAACTTGATGATGGCGTCTGGAACGGTCAACGCCTTGGATGACAGTCAAAGTCTGACTCGGGATGAATTGGCGGGTCTTGTCGCCGGCAAAATCAGTTTTATGGATCTCATGAGAGGGCGTCTAGGTCAGCAACAGGGGTGGCAAAAGCCCGGTGAGAATTTTTCTTACAAGACGCAAGACCCGACGCTGGTTGGCATGCTGGTTTCAGCGGCGTATGGCAAGAATGGCAAAGATTTTCGAGAGTGGCAGACGGATCACTTCTTTTCGAAAATGGGTCTCAATGACCGCCGATTTCAAGGGCGCGATCAATTTGGGTACGCTTGGGCTGAGGGAAACACACGTCTGACCCTTCATGACTGGGCAAGATTTGCTTTATTTGTCCAAGAGTCTAGAAAGAAAGACGATTGTTTTGGAAACTTTGTCAGGAAGGGAACGACTACCCAAATTAAAACAGATCGTCGATTTGCCAAAATGTATGGCGGCTATGGGTATCTGACTTGGACTGACAATGATGACATTCCGAATAGCTACTCAGCGCTAGGCTACGGTGGGCAAGCGATTGTCTGGAGCAGCAAGAGCGATAAATATTTCATTGTCTTCAGCAACAACATCAATCCACCGGAGGTTCACAAAATGGCACGACTGTGGCTTGACGCTGAAGATTAAAACCCATATTTTGACGGTCGATTTTCTATATCAATGCTGACTCAATTGCGACTTATCAAATTCACTTTATCTGTGCTGATGATATTTTCGGGTGCATGTTTGGCTTTTGCCCAAGATGACTGCGTGCCGTTCAATCCTGAAGACACAAAAATTGTGGATAGAGGGCCGGTCAAAACTGTCCTGGGTCCGCTTTCCAGCTTCAACCCCTGTCATTCTTCCGTCCGGCTGGATACCCCCTCGTTCTTTGCAAAGAAACGGGGCGAAAAGCCTCCGTTGGTGATCATTGCCCATGGTGGGGGCGGTCTAGGGAGCTATGAACGCGACTTTGTGCGATTGCTGAACCAGCAGGGTTTTGCGACCTTGACCTTCGACGCATTTCAAATGAATGGGTTGACTCCGTTCTCCGACTTATTGCTCTATCAAATGAGCAATGGTGGTCGGCAACGCATGATTTACAAAGCGACGCTGGGTGCCTTCCAGTGGGCGCTGAAGAGCACGAAGGTCGATACGACCAAGATATTCTTTCAGGGGCTGTCCAACGGTGCTTCAGTGTCAATCAACATGGCAGCCGCTGTGGATCCAGCCCATGTGCGTGGCGTGATCGCAGAGGGTGGTCCATCTACGGGTATTGGCTTTCCTGATGAAATCAAGGTGCCTTTGCTGTTGTTGTACGGAGGCGCCGACAACTATGGGGGCTCCCATAAGGAAGATTGGATGCACCTTCGCGCCATGCCCTGCGGATACAACGACTTTTATCCTGTGGCGCCAGTCGGATTTGCGCAGAACTGCAATCGGACCGTCAACCAGAGCAACCCTATGCCTTCACCCCAAGGCTGGTTCGAGAGCCTCAAAGCCAAGGGGTTCGACATACGACTCGAACTCATGGATGGGGGCGGACACGGGATGATGTTCAGTGACTTCTCCAGTACGGCCAAGCCACTGCCAGGTGGCCGTAACTATCACATTTCCCTTGGCGCTACTGCGGACACCAGAATCAGAGCACAAAGGCTTGTGCTGGAATTCCTTGAGACAAAGCTGCTCAACTGAGCCTTGTTGCTTGGCAAGCCGTTTCCCAGCACTTTGGGGTGGAACGTGTGTGCTTCAAGGGCTTGTATGCCTGCGCCTGTTTAAGCTCGAACCAGAAGACGCATCCGCATCCCCGCAACAAGGGAAAAGGTGTCCTGTGCCTGTTCTATGAAGCGGGCGCGGCGGCGGCCCGGCCGGCCCTGGAAGACGCGGTCAGAAGCCTTGAGAAAAAGTTCTGCTATACTTCACCCCCTTGGCCCGGTAGCTCAGTTGGTAGAGCAGCGGATTGAAAATCCGCGTGTCGGTGGTTCGATTCCGCCCCAGGCCACCATATCGACACCGTAACGTTTAACGTTACGGTGTTTTTTTATTTATTGACTGCCTGTTTATTTATAGCTATTTGAACTTAATTCTGCCTAGAGCGAATTTCATACATTAAATTTTAAGAAGCAAGGTTGCACACTGGCAGTCATTGTGAAAAGCTTAGCTAAACCCCGATGCCTATTTCTCTTGTTGTAGCGAATTTGTTGACATCAAACGTAGAAGCAAGCATTCGTTTGGATGCCTCGCAAAGGCTCTTGCCTTTTGTCGTCACAAGATACTTGCACTCTATCGTAATATGTATAAAATTCATAATATTGACAACTGAAAGGAAGAAATGAAAAGCACTTTTTTGGTTACATTTTTGGCTGTTTCTGTTTTCGTTTCTGGGTGTTCTACCTTGACAGGGGAAGGTACGAGCCAAAATCTATCTGTGATGACCTACACAAATGACAACAAAGATTTAACGGGCGCATCTTGTGAATTGAAAAACGACGAAGGTACTTGGACTGCTGTGACTCCAGCAAGTGTAATGGTGCGTCGGTCGAACAAAGATATGTTGATCAAGTGTACAAAAGATGGATATGCGGATGCGAGAGCTACAGCAATATCCAAAACCAAGGGTAGTATGTGGGGTAATATTATCTTCGGCGGAGGTGTTGGTGCAATCATCGATCACAATAATGGCAGCGCATATCAATACCCGCCGGTTTTGAAAATGATCATGGGGCAAGATACGACCCTGCAAGAAGGTTCAAAGTAATTTTTCATACAAGGCGCTCGATATAAATCGGGCGCTTTTTTATGCTTAAAAAAAATTTTAAAAAAATATTAACGCTCTTTACACTTTTATTGATCGGAGCATTATTCTCATTATTTGGGAATTTGAGTACTCGACAAAATACAGAAGTTGTGATGACTTTGCGTGATTACCTAGTCAGCAGTTTCGTTGCTGAGCTTCCGGAAATTAATAAAAAACTACCCTATTCAATAGATGCAAGCACGACTCTACTGTCTATTGAATATTTGAATGGCAAGGTGGTTAGTCGATATCGGCTCGTGAATGTCAGCGATAATGAGCATATGATCAAGATTTTTGTAAGCAGGATTCAATTGGCTTTAAAAATGCAGACTTGCTCAGATGATACGAAAAGAAAACTTTTAGATGTTGATGTTGAGTTCGTGGAAAAATATCAAAATTTCAAAGGCGAAGAAGCTTTTGAAGTCGTAGTAAATAAGTCTGATTGCTTGTAAATTAAGCCTCCAATATAAATTTACGGGTGATAGTTGTGCGCGTGATTTTAATTGTCAAAAACATTTCCAAGTCATTAAAGCCGACACCTCTCATTAAATTAGACTGATCGATTATTGAAAAACAAGTAGTTTTATGTCTTTTTCGCGCGATTTGTATTGGCAATAACTCCGGCGCAAACGAAAATCAAATATTTGCTAAAAATTTAGAGAAAATTAAATACAGAAAATTTCATTTTCTGTACGGTAAATCAATGCAAGTATTCACCAATCCCGTGCCATTGACTAAGTACAGTTAACTTTGAAAATTCAAAAAAGCAAACACCAATTGCATTGTCTGCTCTGTAAACTCAAGGTCAATTTCTGGAAGCACTGACATGAAGTCCCTCCCGCATTGGATGTCTGCCATCTGCGCCATGGCCTTGGCGATGCCCACTTGGGCGAAAGATGAAAAAGCCTCACCCGTTGCAGCCAAACCCAGCTTGACCGTCACCACGGCCCAGCCGACCCAAGCCGATTGGGCGCAAAAAATCAGCGCCAATGGTTCTCTGGCCGCCTGGCAAGAGGCCATCATCGGCGCCGAGGCAAACGGCCTGAAAATCACCGAGGTGCATGTCAATGTGGGCGATCATGTGCAGCGCGGACAGGTGCTGGCCAGCTTGCAAGCCGAGACCCTGAAGGCCGAGCAGGCGCAAGCCGAAGGCAGCTTGGCCGAAGCCATGGCCAGTGCGCAAGAAGCCAAAGTGCAGGCAGACCGTGCGCGGGCCTTGCAGCAACAAGGCTTCATCAGTGCGGCGCAGGTCAGCCAGGCCTTGTCGGCTGAAGCCTCCGCCTCGGCGCGAGTGCAATCGGCGCGTGCCCTGGTTCAGTTGCAAGCGGTTCGCTTGTCACAAACCGAGGTCAAGGCGTCGGATGCGGGTGTCATTTCTGCGCGCAATGCCACCGTAGGCAGCGTGGTGGGCGCGGGCACGGAACTGTTCCGCTTGATCCGTCAGGGGCGTTTAGAGTGGCGCGCTGAAGTCACCGCCGCCGATGTGGGCCGCATCCAAGTGGGTGCACCTGTGCAAGTGACGGCAGCCAGCGGCCAGGTCTTGAATGGCAAAGTGCGCATGGTGGCACCTTCGGTGGACCTGCAAACGCGCAACGCGCTTGTCTATGTGGATTTGCCCGCCGCCACGGGCAGCGCCCGTGCCGGCATGTATGCCAAAGGCGAAATCACCTTGGGCCACAGCCAGGCCCTGAGCGTTTTGCAAACAGCGGTGGTGGTGCGCGATGGCTTCAGTTATGTTTACACCGTGGGGGCAGACCAAAAAGTCACTCAAGTGAAAGTTCAAACGGGACGCCAAAGCGGCGATCGCTTGGAGGTGCTCAGCGGCTTGAATCCTGATGCACGCGTGGTGGTCAGTGGTGGGGCCTTCCTCAAGCACGGCGACACGGTGCGATTGGTAGACGCTGCTGCCACCAAGTAAGGCCAAGCCATGCTCAACGTCTCCTCCTGGTCGATCCGCAACCCGATTCCGGCGGTGATGCTGTTTGTGCTGCTGTCGGTGGCAGGTTTCATCGCGTTTGGCGCCATGAAAATCCAGAACTTCCCCGATCTGGATGTGCCCACCATCACCGTCAACGCCAGCTTGCCGGGGGCCGCGCCTTCACAACTCGAAACCGATGTGGCGCGCAAACTTGAAAATGCGCTGGCCCCCTTGCAAGGGCTCAAGCACATCACCACCAAGGTGCAAGACGGTGTGGTCAACATCAGCGCCGAGTTCCGCATGGAGAAGCCAGCGCAAGAAGCGGTGGACGAGGTGCGCTCGGCCATTCAAGGCGTGCGCGCCGATTTGCCCAGTGACCTGCGCGACCCCATCGTGCAAAAACTCAACCTGGCGGGCACACCTGTGTTGGCATACACCGTGCGCTCCAGCCGCATGGACGACGAGGCCCTGTCCTGGCTGGTGGACAACGAGATCACGCGCAAGCTTTTGTCGGTGCGCGGTGTCGGTGCCGTCAACCGGGTTGGCGGGGTCACGCGCGAGGTGCGCATTGCGCTGGATGTGAACCGCTTGCAGTCGCTGGGCCTCACGGCATCGGAAGTCTCGCGCCAACTCAAGCAAGTGCAGCAAGAAGGCTCGGGCGGTCGCATGGACCTGGGCGTGGGTGAGCAGCCGGTGCGAACCCTGGCCACGGTCAAGACCGCGCAAGAAGTCGGGCGGATCGAGCTGGCCACCGCGCGCGGCGTGCGCGTGCGCCTGGACCAGATCGCTTCGGTGAGTGACACCTTGGCCGATCCACGTTCTGCCGCCAGCCTCAATGGCACCCCCGTGGTGGGCTTTGAGGTGGTGCGCAGCAAAGGCGAAAGCGAAGTGGCCGTGGGCCGTTTGGTGCGTCAAGCCCTGGCCGACTTCCGTGCCCAAAACCCCGACATCGAGCTCACCGAGGCCTTTGACTTTGTGACCCCGGTGGAAGAGGAGTACAGCGGCTCCTTGCACCTGTTGTACGAGGGGGCGATTTTGGCGGTGCTGGTGGTCTGGCTGTTTTTGCGTGACCTGCGGGCGACTTTTGTGTCGGCCGTGGCGCTGCCTTTGTCGGTGATTCCGGCATTCATTGGCATGGCTTATCTGGGCTTTTCCATCAATGTGGTGACACTGCTGGCGCTGTCGCTGGTGATTGGCATTTTGGTGGACGATGCCATCGTGGAGGTGGAAAACATCGTGCGCCATTTGCGCATGGGCAAGACGCCTTACCAGGCCGCCATGGAGGCGGCCGACGAAATTGGCCTGGCCGTCATTGCCACCACCTTCACCCTGATCGCCGTGTTTTTACCCACGGCCTTCATGTCAGGCATTCCAGGCAAGTTTTTCAAGCAATTTGGCTGGACGGCCTCGCTGGCGGTGTTCGCCTCACTGGTGGTGGCGCGGGTGCTCACGCCCATGATGGCGGCATACTTGCTCAAGCCCATCGTGACCGCCGCGCGCGAGCCCAAGTGGCTGACCCGCTACATGGTTTGGGTGGCCTGGTGCATGAAGCACCGCGTCATCACCATGCTCATGGCCACCTTGTTTTTCATTGGCTCCATCATGCTGGTGCCGCTCTTGCCGCAAGGCTTCATTCCCCCAGACGACAACTCGCAATCACAGGTTTATGTGGAGTTGCCGCCCGGCGCAACGCTGGCACAAACCCAGGCCAGCGCCGAGCACGCACGACAGATCTTGATGAAGGTCGATCACGTGAAAAGCGTCTACACCACGATTGGCGGCGGCAGCGCGGGCACCGACCCCTTCGTTGCTGGCGGCGCCGCCGAGGTGCGCAAGGCGACCCTGACCCTGCAGCTGTCCGAGCGCGGCACGCGGCCGCGCAAGCAACTGATTGAAAACCAAATCCGCACAGCCTTGCAACAATTGCCTGGCGTGCGCACCAAGGTCGGCCTGGGCGGCTCGGGCGAAAAATATGTCCTGGTGTTGACCGGCGAAGACCCGCAAGCCTTGCAAACCACAGCCACAGCGGTGGAAAAAGACTTGCGCACCATCGATGGCTTGGGCTCGATTGCCTCGACCGCCAGCCTGGTGCGCTCCGAAATCACGGTGCGTCCCGACTTTGCCAAAGCCGCCGATCTGGGCGTGACCAGCGCCGCCATCAGCGACACCTTGCGCGTGGCGACGCTGGGCGACTATGACGCCGCCTTGCCCAAGCTCAATTTGTCGCAGCGCCAAGTGCCCATCGTGGTCAAGCTCGAGGCCGATGCCCGCAAGGACCTGTCGCTGCTTGAGCGCCTGACGGTGCCGGGCAGCCGTGGCCCGGTCATGCTGGGCCAAGTGGCCAGCATCGAGGTGACCGGAGGTCCTGCCGTGATCGACCGCTACGACCGCCAGCGCAACATCAATTTCGAGATCGAACTCTCTGGCATGCCCTTGGGCGATGTCACCGAGGCGGTGCAAAAGCTGCCTTCTTTGCAAAGCCTGCCAGCGGGGGTGCGGGTGGTCGAAGTGGGCGACGCCGAAGTCATGGGCGAACTGTTTGCCAGCTTTGGCCTGGCCATGCTGATCGGCGTGCTGTGCATCTACATCGTGCTGGTGTTGTTGTTCAAAGGCTTTTTGCACCCGGTCACCATCCTGGCTGCGCTGCCCTTGTCTTTGGGCGGCGCATTTGTGGGCTTGCTGCTGGCGCAAAAAAGCTTTTCCATGCCCTCGCTGATCGGCCTCATCATGCTGATGGGCATCGCCACCAAAAACTCTATTCTGTTGGTGGAATATGCCATCGAAGCGCGGCGCGGCCGACCCGCCACCGATGGCCACCCCGCTGTGCCCGGCATGAGCCGTTGGGACGCCCTGCTTGACGCTTGCCACAAGCGTGCCCGGCCCATTGTCATGACCACCATCGCCATGGGCGCGGGCATGCTGCCCATCGCCATTGGCTGGGGCACTGCCGACACCAGTTTTCGCTCACCCATGGCCATTGCCGTCATTGGGGGGCTGATCACCAGCACGGTGCTGAGCCTGCTGGTCATCCCGGTGGTGTTCACTTACCTCGATGATCTGGGGCAGTGGGCAACGCGCCTTTTCAAAAGCGCTAAACGACATTGATTTCGTGCAGAGGGCGTTGCGCGATCACGCGCCCCCAACCGAAAGCATCCAATTGAAGGGTGCGAAATTCGCCGAAGGTCACCAACTCTGACAGCGCCCGGCCCACGGCCGGTGAATGTTGCAGTCCATGGCCGCTGAAACCATTGGCGAACAAAAAATTATCGACATCCGGGTGTGCGCCCAAAATGGCGTTGTGGTCCAGCAGGTTCATGTCGTAGTGGCCCGCCCAACTGCGCTGTAATCGAAGCGCCTCAAAGCCGGGTACGCGGGCCGCCAAAAGAGGCCAGAGCACCTCTTCAAACAGGCTGTGCTGCACTTCAAAATCATGGCACTCTGGGTCTTGCTCGGGGCTGGGCGCAATGCCGCAAAGGTAGCCCTCGCCCTCGGGGCGGAAATAAGCGCCCGAGGGGTCGATGACCATGGGGCAGGAATCCAGGCGTGCGCTGCTGGTGAAGAAAAAAATGCTGCGCTTGCGCGCCTGCACTGGGAGTGAGATTCCCGCACTTTGGGCCAGTGCGGTCGCGCCTGTGCCTGCAGCATTGATCACGGTGCCGCATGTGATCAGCTCCCCAGTCGACAGCCGCGCTGAAGTCACGCGTCGCCCCTCGCGGTGCAGTGCTTCCACGCGGGCTTGTCGGTATTGAACGCCGAGCGACTGGGCTTTGCGCCGAAAGCCTTGCATCAGCGCATAGGCATCGAGCCAGCCTTCGCCGGTGTTGCCCAAAGAGCCGGCAGACAAATCGTCCACATTCAGCCATGGAAAGCGCGATTGCAATTGCGCCGGCGTCAACAGGCTGACGTCCACATCTTCAGCGCGTTGCGTGAGGTGATTGGCTTGCAGAATGCTCAGGCCTTGGGACGTCGCCAGAAAAAGGTAGCCACGTTCCTTGAAGCCAATGGCCGGCACTTCGCCGTTCACGCTGAGGTGCTCGTCAACAGTCTTGAAAAAGTGGCTGCCAAACTGGGACAGCCGAATGTTTTCGGGTGTGGAAAACTGATGCCGGATGGACGCTGCTGATAAGGCTGTTGCTGATTTTTCGTAAGTGGGGTCTTGTTCAACAACAAGAACTTTGCCCTTGAAGCTCGGTTGCGACGCCAGAAAATACGCGGCCGCACTGCCCACGGCTGCCCCGCCAACGATCAAGACATCAGTTTGCATAAAGTGTGCGTTGTTGCATGCAAATCTATACTACCTGAAACTCTGCGAGCCAGGCCATGCACCACTTTGATTCAAAGGCAGTTGAAAAGGCGTTGCCTTACCCGTTGTTGGCCAATGCGCTGGCGCAGGGCTTGCAGCAAGCCATTGAAGCGCCACCTCGCAGCCACCTGACGCCCAACCATGACGCCAGCTGTGTGTTGATCATGCCGGCCTGGCGGCCGCACCAGTTGATGGGGGTGAAGCTGGTCTCGGTCTGGCCCGGCAACAACGCCAAGGGTGAATCGGCGGTGTCAGGCGTTTACGTTTTGATCTCTTGTGACAACGGTCATCCGGTGGCGGTGTTGGACGGCACGGCGCTGACCTTGCGCCGCACTGCAGCCGCCGCCGCGCTGGCGGCACGCAGGCTGGCACGTCAGAACAGCCGAACATTGGCGATGCTGGGAACGGGCGCTTTGAGTGTGCCGCTGGTCCAGGCGCATGTGGAGGTGATGCCTTTTGACAAGGTGTTGGTTTGGGGCCGCCAGGCCAGCAAAGCACAAGCTGTGGTCGCTCAGTTGCAACAGCAAGGCATCGCTGCATCGGTGGCAACCGACCTTGAGCAAACGCTGGCACAAGCCGATGTGGTGGCCGCGGCCACCACGGCCACCGAAGCTTTCATTCGCACGGACTGGGTTCGGCCTGGCACACACCTGGGCTTGATCGGCGCCTTCACCGCGCAGATGGCAGAGGCCGAACCCGCCTTGATGGCCCGGGCCCAGGTGTTCGCCGACAGCCGAAGCGCAGTGCTTGAAAAGGGTGGCGAAGTGTTTCAAGCGATTCAGCAGGGCCTCATCGCACCGGCGGCCATTCAGGCTGAATTGGGCGAGCTGGCAGCGCAGCCCGAGGGCCACTGGCGGCGTGATGCACAGGACATCACGGTCTTCAAGTCGGTGGGTTTCGCGTCGCTCGACCTGATTGCGGCGGAGCTTGTGTACAGCGCCAAAGCTTGATGGCGCAGACCTTACACCGACACCGTGTAGTTCAAGGCCATGCGGCCGCCATCCACCGTGATGACTTCGCCCGTGATGTAGCTTGAGGCATCACTGGCCAAAAAGGCTACCACCTGCGCGACTTCGGAGGGGTCACCGAGCCGTTTCAGTGGCGTGCGGCTGAGAATTTTTTGACGCGAGGCTTCGTTGGTCAACACCGCTTGGCGCGCCAGTTCCGTGGCAATCGTGCCCGGCGCGACTGCGTTGACACGGATGCCATCGTCGGCCAAGGCCAGGGCCATGGCGCGCGTCAACTGATTCAGGCCGCCCTTGCTGATGTTGTAGGTGGCGATTTCTGGAATGGCCACGACCGCATTGACCGAGCTCATGTGCACGATGGCGCCGCCGCCGGTGGCTTTCATGCTGCGCGCCACGGCTTGCCCGATCAGGAAGGCCCCGCGCAGGTTGACGCGAAGCACGGCGTCAAAATCGTCTTCCGAAATGTCCAGGAAGGGGGAGGCCCGGAAGATGCCGGCATTGCTGACCAAGACATCGATGCGCTGGAAGGCCGTGGTCACTTGGTGAACCAGTTCGTCCACCGCTTTTTTGTCGCCGATGTCGCAGGCATAGAACTGGGCGTGCTGGCCTTTGTCGCGCAGTTCAGCGGCCAAGCGCTCGCCGGCTGCTTGCTGAACGTCCACCAAGACGACCTGAGCGCCTTCTTGGGCAAACAAGCGGGCGCAGGCTTCGCCAATGCCTTGGGCGCCGCCCGTGATCAAGCAAACTTTGCCATGAAGGCCATAGGAGATCGTGGTCATAGATGCAAAGACTCCAAAAAAATCATTATCTTCTTTTCAAGCCAAGAATGCTTCGCGCCAAAACCCGCCACGACCCTGGGTGTCACCCGCGGGTCGTTGGCACTTTCGCCTGAACGGGGCTTGCTGCACAATGCCGCCAAGACAACCGGAGATATCGCCCATGTCGTGCAATGCCGAGCACACCGTATCGATTTCGCGTCTGACGGGGCAAGCCCGTACCTGGCCCGAAGAGGGTTACACCCGGGCGCCCTATTGGGCTTACACGGACCCTGACATTTACATTCAGGAGCAAGCCCGTATTTTTCGCGGGCCTGTGTGGAACTATGTGGGCCTGGAAGCCGAGGTGCCCAACCCGGGAGATTACAAAACCACCTTCATCGGTGACACCCCTGTGGTGATGACACGTGCCGAAGATGGCAGCTTGCATGCGGTGGTCAACCGCTGTGCGCACCGCGGCAACATGGTGTGCCGAGAGCCTTTTGGCTCTGCCAAACGGCTCTATTGCGTTTACCACGCGTGGTCGTTCACCCTGGAGGGCGACCTGAGCAACGCAGCCTTCAGCCAGGGCCTGCGCGGCGAGGGTGGTTTGCCCAAGGACTTTGACAAATCCCAGCACGGCTTGCGCAAATTGCGCGTGGACACGCTGTGTGGGCTGGTCTTTGCAAGTTTCTCTGAAGACGTGGAGCCCTTGGAGGCTTGGTTGGGGGACGTGGCCCAGGGCATTCGCCGTGTGTTGAACCGTCCCTTGAAGGTGCTGGGCTATGACACGCAGCGCATCCATGCCAATTGGAAAACCTACCACGAGAACCCGCGTGACTCTTACCACGCCAACATCTTGCACACCTTCTACGGCACCTTTGGCTTGTCGCGCCAGTCGCAAGAGTCCGCCATGGTGCTCGATGCCGCTGGACGCCATGTGTATTTCTACACCAAGGCCGGTACGGAAAAGAAATCCGCCGACTATGAAAAAGCCTCCAGTGAATTGCGCTCGCACAACGATCAATTGACGCTGGAAGACCCGGGCATCCTGAAATGGAAAGATGAATACGGCGATGGCGTGAGTGTGCAAATCCTCAACACCTGCCCGTCTTTCGTTTTGCACCAAATTGCCAACAGCCTGGCCACCCGCCAGTTGATTCCGCGAGGTGTGAACCAGTCCGATTTGGTTTGGACTTACTTTGGCTTCGAAGACGATGATGAAGAGACCACCCGCATGCGCCTGACCCAAATCAACTTGGTGGGCTCGGCGGGCATGGTCTCGGTGGAAGATGCCGCCGTGTGCGAAATGATGCAGCGCGCCTTTGCCGATGGCGAAGAGGGTGCCTCTTTCATCGAGATGGGGGGCAAGACACTGGAAAGCGGCGGCTCGAGCAAACTCTCCGAGCGGGCGATCCGCAATTTTTGGCACAACTACCGCCAGTACATGGGGCTGTGAGCATGAAGGCTTCTGATTCCTCCTCTGAAGTGTCCTTGGCCGAGCGCCTGACTTTGCATCGCCAGCATGTCGATGCCGTGTCTTACCTGCTGGCAGAGTGGGCGCACGCCATCGACCAAAACCGGGTTGAAGCGATCGCAGGCTTGATGCTCCCCGAGGGCCGCTACACCGTGACCTCGCGTTTCAACCACGACCGTGGCCTGCCCATGGCCATCATCGACGCGCGCAGCGCCGCCCAATTGCGCGACCGCATCAAGTCCATGCGGCTGGCCAACATTTACCAACCCCAAAGCTACCGGCATGTGATCAGCGCGATCCAGGTGCTTGGGCAGACTGAGGCCGGCTTGCTGGAGGTGCGCTCCAGTTTTGTGGTGGTGCGCACGATGGAATTGATGGGCGACAGCAAGCTGTTTGCCAGCGGTGAATGCCATGACCTGATTGATCTTGGCGGTGCAGAACCTCGCTTTGCCCAGCGGCGCATGGTCTACGACTCGCGCGCCGTTGAAACGCTGATGGTGATTCCAATTTAAGGAGAAGTGTGTGACAACAAGCACGAACAAACGAAGACTCGCCATGCTGGGCGTGGTGGGCGCCCTGCTGTCGATGCCCTGGATCGCGCAGGCCCAGGATTGGCCGGCGCGGCCCATCCGCGTGATTGTCCCCAACCCTGCTGGCGGCACGGCGGACATCTTGCCGCGCATGCTCTCAGAGGCCCTGGCACAACGCCTGGCGCAACCCGTGGTGGTCGAAAACCGTCCGGGTGCGGCGGGCAACATTGGCGCCGAGTTTGTCTACAACGCAGAGCCCGATGGTTACATCTGGCTGGCCGCGCCGCCGCCTTCTCTGACCGTCAACCCAAGCCTGTACCCCAAGCTCAACCACGACCCGAGCAAGTTTGCCCCCATCACGGTGATTGCCACCGTGCCCAATGCGCTGTTTGTGCACCCCTCCTTGCCCGTGAACACTTTGCAGGAGTTCCTGGCCTATGTGAAGGCCAACCCGGACAAGCTCAGCTATGCATCGCAGGGCAATGGCTCGACGGCCCATTTGACGGCGGAGTTGTTCAAGCTGAAAACAGGCTTCAAAATTCAGCACGTCCCTTACAAGGGCGATGCGCCTGCCGTGGCCGACTTGCTGGCCGGCCATGTGCAAGTGATGTTCGGCAATGTGGCCGCAGGCATGGGTCATGTGCGCAATGGCAAATTGCGTGTGCTGGCCGTGACCAGCCCCAAACGCCTGCCCGCTTACCCCGCGCTGCCCGCCTTGGATGAGTCGGTGTCAGGCGTGGTGGCTGTGACCTGGTTTGGCATGGTGGCGCCGCCGCGCACCCCCGTGGCCATCACACGCAAAGTGTCTCAGATGGTGTCCGACATCTTGAAAACCCCTGAAATGGCCCGCAAGTTCAGCGAAGCTGGCGCTGACCCTGTGGGGAACACACCCGAAGAGATGGAAAAGTGGATGCGCGAAGATGCCGAGCGCTGGCGTTCGGTCATTCGCGCGGCCAGCATCAAAATCGATTGAATTGCGAAATGGCGCGTGTGCTCAGACTTTCAAGTTGATGCCAAGATTGACGCACAAGGCCATTCACAGCCATGGTACAAATCCACGAGATTTTTGAGCGCCAGGCCGCAACAGCCCTGCGCCTTCGGCGTTCCACCGCGCAACAGCGCATCGCCAAAATTCGCAAGCTGCGCGATGCGGTGATCGCCCACACCGAGGACTGGTACCGTGCCGCCCATGCCGACTTTCGCAAGCCGCCCGGCGAGGTGGACTTGGGTGAAATCCTGCCCATTTGCATCGAGGCCAACCATGCCATCCGGCACCTGAAAAAATGGATGAGGCCCACGCGTGTCTGGCCAACGCTGATGACCCTGGGAACGCGCAGCAGCGTGGAATACGTGCCGCGGGGGCGTTGCCTGATCTTGGGTCCCTTCAATTACCCGGTGAACCTCACCTTGGGCCCGTTGGTGTCGGCCATTGCCGCCGGCAACACGGTGATCATCAAGCCATCTGAATTGACGCCTCACCTCTCTGGCCTGATGGCCCAAGTGGTTCGCGAAGTCTTCACAGAAGACGAAGTGGCCGTGGTCGAAGGCGATGCCCAGGTCGCCCAGGGACTGCAAGCGCTTGCCTTCGACCATGTGTTTTTCACTGGCAGCCCGGCGGTGGGCAAGCGGGTGATGGTGGCGGCAGCGCACAATTTGACCAGTGTCACCTTGGAGTTGGGGGGCAAAAGCCCATCCATCGTGGATGCCAGCGCCAACCTGCGCTTGGCCGCTTCCAATATTCTGTGGGCCAAGTTCACCAATGCGGGACAAACATGCATTGCCCCAGACCATGTCTATGTGCACGAAAGTGTGAAAGACGCTTGGCTGGCTTGTTGCCGTCAGGTGATTCAGAAAGCTTATGGCGAAAGCTTGTCCGAGCAAGCGGCCAATCCACACCTCGCACACATGGTGAACGCACGGCACACCGCCCGCGTGAAAGCCTTGCTGGAGGATGCACAGTCGCGCGGCGCACGCGTGCTGTTAGGCGGTGGCGTCGCAGAGGATGCGTGTTTCGTTCAGCCCACTTTGCTGGATCAATTGCCTGCGGACAGTCGATTGATGTCAGAGGAAATTTTTGGCCCGCTGTTGCCAGTCATCAGCTTTCGATCCATGGAGGAGGTGATTGACAAAATCAACGCCGGCCCCAAGCCCCTGGCCTTGTACATCTACAGCCAGACTTCGGCCCATGTGGACCAGGTCTTGACCAATACCGCCTCGGGCGGGGCCTGTGTCAACCATGCCTTGCTGCAATTCATGCACGGCAACTTGCCGTTTGGCGGTGTCAACCATTCGGGCATTGGCAACGCCCATGGCCATT
>JACCDG010320847.1_pt1 | contig 17862 bp, 20 predicted proteins | sample 7442471 | NCBI WGS metagenome assembly JACCDG01 (sample SAMN15323444, study PRJNA562643) | freshwater metagenome | isolation source: river surface water | place: USA:Blue River Watershed | collected 2017-08-17 | reverse complement strand
TTGGTCGACAACGTTTGACCAAGAATAAACCTGGTGATCATGTCTCCAAAGTAATTGTCGATCAGATTTTGCAATGCCTGCATGCCGGCCGTATTCATCGGAATCTGCTCGACAGTTGGCATCTGCGGCATCGCCGGATCGTAGGGGGCAAGAATCACATTCGTCTTACCCTGCTGTGCTGCAACCTTCTCGATCTCTTGCTTGTAGGTGTAGTTTCCAGTTGGGTAGTAATAGATCGTAAAGCCCATCGCCGTTCGCTCGACGATTTCAACAAGCTGTGCGAGGGTTTCTTGCTTTTGATACCAAGTCCAATACAAAAAGTTTCGTATGCCAACACCTTGGACATACCCTGCCGACACTGGATCTTCGTACTCGCCGTCACGAATCATGTGCTTGTGAACAATGATTCTTCGTCGCTCCCATCCATCAAAGAAAACGGCTGGTCCATCGGGCGTAAAATCCGCCTTCAAATTTTTGTACAAACCGCTTTCGTTATTCCGGTTAAGGTGAGACAAGCTAACCTTGATTCCAACACCATCTGGATCGTAATCACCTGAATTATCATCAAAACGAAACACCAACTTGTCGCCATTAATCGGCATCCACTTATTGATATGCCACTGGGCTTTACCTGCTCGATCGTGGCTTCTTGCGGCGCTGTGCAAGATCGCGTACTTGCCATACCAAATTGCTTCACTAAGAACTCGAAGATATTCCGTAAAACGATATGTTTTCGAGACGAGCCTGGTAAGATGCGCTGCCGCCTGAAGCAACTGCTTGTCGTGTTTGTCTTCCGGTTCAATACTCCAGTTCAACAACGACACCATTCGCTGTCTCGCTTGCAATGGACCCGATATCACCGGATCGTTCAACATCGCTGCCGCGTTTTGAACATTGTGCAAAATCGCTTGATCGGCGTTTCGGTAAACTTTAGCTAGACTGCTTACAAGACCGCCGAATGTGTAGATGTGCGGTATAACCGGCTTGCCAAAATTAGACGGCATTGGCGTTCCGCTTGTCGGATCGGTATTAAGCTGCTGTCGATATTTGATCGGCGCTAATTGACCTGGCAGGTAATTGTTTCCACCTGCACGAAAACCGCCTGGCATATCAACGACAAATTGATGGTCGCTCATTGAAGACCTCTAGGGTTGTTGTACCCTGGTAAATTAGAAACTAAAAACGGTCGTCGCCCTTGTCCGATCGATGGAACGGATCGAACTCGAAATCCTAAGCTGGATGATTTTCGTGGTGTGTAAGCTGCAAACGACCCATTGCCAAGAGACAAAAATGTTGGAGTCACTAACTGATAGGTGTATTGATGTTCCCACAGACTTCCGCAAACTCTCAATCGCTGCCAAACGAACTCGCCTTTGCTCATCGCCTTTCGCATTTCATTGAACACTGATTGCGGCACTGGTTTGGCTCGACTTCCATAAGCGTAAAGCGGGCCTGGGATGTGAGCCTTGTGACCCATCATGTAAGCTTTGCCGTTGCACTGATTGATCTGGCCGGTGTAGTGAGTTGGCGTTGTCTGAGCCTTGTACTGCACATAAAGAATGCCGCTCTCGGCATCGTAATTGAAACCGTAGACATTGCTACTCTCTGGAGTCTGGATCAAGTTTCCAACGATGTCACCGGCTGATCCATCCTCAACCCCCATCGCCTTCAGCAAGCTGTCTCGCTGAACCTTTTGTCGGCGACTTCCAATTCCGCCAACTGTGGGGACTGTGGCCACCTCAAATGTAGGCGTCTTTAATCCAAATTCTTGCGGTCCTAATCGAATCGGTCCTTCTGGTGGGATCTCGTTCCCGAATCGAATCATTTCAAGCTGATCGGGCGTCGATAGCTCGTTTTGGTTTGGCACTTGCACGATCGTTTCGTACTCGTACAAACTGGGATCTGGCTCGCCTTTACTGGCAAACCCTGACTGCTCCATTAGCTCTGCGCTGCGGCGGATATCGTCTGGCGTTGCGGCGCCACCAGTGCGAAAGATGTCGACAACCGCACCAAACAACCGGCCGACCTGGCCATGCGTTCGGGATAGCGCTTCAGAAAATGAACCGCCAAATGCGGATTTCATTAGACCGTAAACGCGGCTTAGTAGTCCTTTGTCCTTCATTGTGGCTTCCTGGTAACTGCCGCGTCTTGCGAAGATTTTCAGAATTGTAGCATGTCGATTGCGCAAATTCTATCTGGAAAATTTGACGCCTTTTCCCATTTCCCCTTTGATGATGAGCGGTGTCATCTTCATGCCCTCACCGGTCCTATCAGTGTGGATCATGTATCGTAAAGCATCAACGCTATCGTCATCAAATTTGAGTGGAACAGGCCGCGCCGACCTCGGATTGAGCCCTCTTTGGCTACTTTTTTCCCATCGATAGGTTGACATCTGCCGGGCAAGCTTTGGGCATCGGTTTCTATCAATAATGATTCCTGGCGTGTCGGTTCTTGGGTCTTTTCGCAAAACTTTTCGGACACTTTCAATTCCCTCGTAAACTGCATTGTTGGCTGCTGTCATGTAAATGCCAAACGACGCAAACTCCCGAAACAAGTCCGGCCGACTTGGATCTCCATAAGTCTGCAAGTGGTATCCGTCCTGCTCCCAGGTCTTTCTCCTCTTAATTTCCGCCGCGTGATCTTTCCATAGATATGTCTGGCTGTTAGACCAGTATTCGTCGAAAATATACCAAATACCGGTTGCATCTTTGAACCCCCAAAGACACACAAACGGATGCTCCTCGCTGGAGCCCCAGTCGATCGACCGCTTAAAGAAAACGCAATCAGGAATCACTATCGAGTCGACCAAATGGACTTTCGGTGAGAATGTTTTGTAAACAACACCTTCGTATGTTGCAAAAACACCTTTCTTCCGAGTCTCCATCATCTCGTCGCTGACGCCGGCAAAAAACGTGTCATACCACGCCTTGTCGACATGGCCAGCGTTCATAGCCGATTCCGTATTGAGATGATAAAACGACCAGTTCTTGAATCGCTCGTCTCCAACAGTCCAGTGCTGATAGATTTCCTGCAATCGAATCGCCTTTTCTGGATCAATTGGCGTTTGTTCGCAGATGATACTTCCTGGGAATGCGCATTCACGAACACCGCGAAGCACTTCTTCGAACACATCGTAAGGAAACTGCTCGGTGAACCATGCGCCGCCGATCGCCGCGGCCTGCATCAACTCTCGACCCTGTTCGTAACTCTTGAACTCGATAATCCAGTTCTTATCGGTCCCAGGCTTTTGCGGGTGAAGTGGAACGGAAAACGGCCATTGACGATTCGTGTTGTACCAACTGATGCGGTCAGTATCGACCCATTCTGCCGGCAATATATTTTTCAGTTTTTGAAACCATGCCGTCGAACAGACCTGCTCGTAAGTGTTGGAGATAATCCAGAATGGGGTATCTTTGAATGGTGGTGGTGTGGTTCGAAGAAACTCGGCAACCTTCTGAGCGGCAACGAACGTCTTTCCAGATCCGTTTCCACCGATCGCAATCGACACAAGCTTGTTCGACTCGTAGAACCCGGTCTGCTCGTCACCTTGACTGATTTTATCTGGCCGCGGCTCGAAGCTATCGAAAGGGTGATTGAACAATCGATCGACATACGCGTTGATCGTTTTATCGTTTAACTTTTCAAGATCTTTGAGAATTCTAGGGTTGTCTACCACATCTTGGCGCAACTTCTTTCTGTCGCGCCAAGTCTTAGCTCCGACTAATTCATTGAGCCATTGTTTTACCGCGCTAACCTTCTTCATTCGTGATTCGCAATTTGTTTCGTTTTAGTGTTTCTTGCAAACCAGAATAAAGCGCCTCGGCGCCCTGAGCGGCCGCGTTGATAGTGATGTTATTCACTGTCTTTTGCTGCTTCTTGGTCTTGTACTTCGGGTTATTAGCCTTCAGGACTGTCGCCAACAAGTAGTCGCTGCCTTCCAAGGCGCGTTGGATCGCTATTTCTTCTAAAAACGCAAAGCCAATACGCATTGCTGCATTACTGGCCTTGAGAAACTTCGTGCTGGACTGCCGCCATTTGTAGACTTTTTTGACATCGACGCCGGCAATCGACGCGGCCTTGGTTATCGATGGAAAATGCTGCAAAACTTTAATGACTGCCTTCTGCTCCTGAGTTAAAGCGAAGAACTCCGCTTTTCTCTGGTCAGACTTGTGCATCTTGCTACGGTAATTGCGTCCAAAAGAATTCACGATCTCGACATCGGATTGTAGACTCTCCGATTCGGACTCGATAAACGGTTGTGTCGATTCCTCCTGGTCCGAATTCAAGCTCGGAGATTGATCCTCCTCCGGTTGATTCGTATCCTTCGATGATTCCGACTTGTCGTTCAAATCCATTGCTTACCTCAGCATGACTCCCGATCGAACGGGCTCCAGCCATTAATGCGAAACGATAAACCATTATTGCACCGCTTCTTGTTCTTGCAAAAATTTCGTTACACGTTTGATCAGATTCTTCGGCGCAATCTCGGAATTAAACGCGATTCCAAGTGATGTTGCGTACTCCTTCAACTCCTTGGCTGTCATTGTGTTTAGCCGCGCCACAATTGGATCGTCGGCCAACATCTCCGAAGCAGGCTCATCATCTTCGACGACCAGTATTTCTTCAGGGATCTCATAAGTCTTTTTGACATCCTGATTTTTCGATTTAGCAAACTTGGCCATCGACTCATACTCTTTTTGGGCGTCGGCAAGGGTGACTCCCTTCATTTCAGCCGCCTGGCGAACATCTACATCTTGCTGGTACAACTCCAGCCACGACTCGTGACACGGCTTGAACTGCGCCTCCTCGCCACTCCCATCCATTTCATCATTGTAGAACGCATCGAGCGCTTTATTGAACGCTTTGTGACGCGTCTGTCGGTCTAACTCTCGTGGGTGAGTCCAATCCTTTGGAATCTCTGAACCCGGTTCTCGAAGTTCACGATCTACCCGATGTCGCTGTGGCATTCCGTTCGCACCAACCAGGCCGTAGATTTCAGCGATCTGCTCGTAAGGAACTTCGTTCTTTGCAAGCATCTGCATCGACTCGACCACAACGGGTGTCGTGATAACTCGATCGAACACATCAAGCTCATAAAACACACCACCAAGCTCTCTCCAAAATTTATCGGACGGCGACACCGTATCTTCTTCATCAAACTCTTGCTTGGCCTTTAGCAGCTTGTCGATTGCCAAGGTGAAATTTGGACCCAAAAATGCTGGATTGCCAATATCGGTCAATTCGATGATTTCGTCGATAGTATCCCAAAGATTGACTGGTGGTATTTCCTGAGAACCAGAATTGATCCACTGAGTATGAATCTCCCGTAGCCGCTTAGTGGCTTCGTACATCTGAACACTAACGCGATCACAAATATACTCTTTTTGAACTGTCGACATACACCATCTCCTTTTAGCTTTTCTTGCTCTTGTCGTTCCGCAAACCAATTGCGGTTTTAACGAACTTACCTGGATCGTCAACAAACTCCTTCTTCAGCGCTGAAGCCTCCACCGGAGTCAGTGACACAACGTTTGTTTCTAACGGCATCGTCAAAATAGCTGTGGTCGACGCTCCAGTTTCGGTATATAGCATAATCACCGCTGGACCATCAACTACAATCGCACCGCTATTTTTAACTTTGCGTGTTAGCATTAGTTTTCAACGATTACAGATAGCTCTGTGGTCGAACTTGCACCGATGATCTCAAAGTTTAAGTCACCATGCATGGGCGGGTATGAATATACCCCTGCACCGGTAAGCACATCTACACTTTGCGGCCTCGCTGCTCCCACTGGCGACAACTGCATCTCAACTTTTGCATCAACGAGCGTTCCTTCAACAAAAACAGTAAATGCGTCCGATACTGTTTGAACTGTGCTGGAGCCATTTGTTGTTTGGTCGGTAAAATGAATCGTTTGTGCCATAATTAAACCTTACATTCTTAAAATTGATCGATAGGGACTTCCAACAAAGAACCGTTTCTTTCCGCGTGCGGATAGTGGTTGATATGCGATTGCAATATCCTTTTCCTCTGGCCAGTAGAACATACCAAGAACCTTGATGTCTTGAACGTAGCTGAAATTGTAATCTCCAATTTGAATTGCCGTTGGGGAAAATTCACCTACTGAAGAATCAGTCGCAAAGCCAGATTGCTTGCCAGTTCTAGCATAACAATCCACATTGACTCCATCGCAGACAACGAAAACTTCGACCACATCTCCATAATCAATGGCGTCAACGGTAATATCGACATTATCCGTCACGCCGCCTACCGTTACCGCAAAGCGAACGGTAGTAACCGCGGTCAAGCTAATCTTGACCATGTTTGTGGCGTTTTCAACAATCGAACAGAACACACGAGAATAACCATTAGTTGCGTCAACAACCCCCTTGCAACTTTCTGGATAAATGAACGCGGCGCTAACAGACCACTCGGCTGACGCTTCAACCGAAAATGACAATTGTTCATCTGGATTGTTTTCGATGGAACCAGCACGAATTGGGTACGATACACTATCCTTATCTGAAACGCCAACAAACGCCACCAACACATTATTGCTTGGGTAAGTATTGGAACTCGACGCTCCAATGTATCCAACCCATCTTGCTGCACTGGCTTGCCGGCTTGTCGGATCGGCGATTTCGCTACAATCGATCCACGTTTGATTGTCGGATGTCAAAACGCCTTTTTCGGTATCCACAAACCCAGTAGTTCCGCACTGCGCAGTCAACGAAAACCCCTGGCCTAAAGTAACTTCTAACCCTGGGCTTTTTGCCATATTGAACGCATAGATATTAAACGCAATATTTTTAGTGGTATCGCAAACGGCCGAACTAAGCGTGTAACCTCCCGCGCCTCGACCTCCTGTAGTTGAAAACTGCCTGAATAATGTTCCTTCAGGAAAAACGCTCGCTGGCGGTTGTGGATCTAATGCCCCATCTCCAGAAACGTATCTCCATGTACTCGTTTCGTCGTCCCAGTAAACTTCCTGAACCGTCACTCCTGCCGTTGGGGCCGCGATTTGCGTCAGTTGGTCAAGAATATTCCTGCCACCAGGTCGAATGCAAACCGGCCTTACCGGTGTTATTGATGGTATCTTGGCAACTTCCACATTGCCAGAATTTGACCTTAAAAACCGCGAATGATCATAGAAGAAAATAGATCCTTCATGTTTTGCCCACGTGACTCCGTTTGACGAATAAAACGGGCTCACAATCCTCTTAGTACCGAGCATGTAACCAACAAGCTCGTTGGCGCCATCATAAGTCGTTCCTGACAAGCTGTTTTTGATTTGTTCAGCCAGCGTTTGAATCAGCAAGCAATTGTTGATCGAATCCCACGTGTAAAGACCAACAGCCGGCGACGACTCATCACCCGCTCCAATGTGCGTTCCAAACACTGCACCAGGCATCGCGCAAACAGGCTGCGGCGCGGTTCGGTAAACTGTATTGACATCCGAATACCCACCATAGACTTCATGGGTATCAATTGACGCATTTTGATAATCAGATAGATCCAGCAAGTGAATCCACGATCGATTGCGATAATCTACGTCTCCACTGTGGCTGATTACACCTTGATCGCAAATAGCTCCCGTATGCATATGTGTCCCGTTACCAGACGCGCCAACTTCCCAAAATTGATAAATCTCTCGTACATTTTGAACTGCCCACTCATCTCCGACTGCATTTCGTGTCATACGGAACAAAAACAATTGACCGCCCTGCGGAGAACTTGTCTTGGCAATGTAGTCTGCAACCGGAACAAATACGTCAGTGTTTTCACTACCAACCGAATATGGGTATGCACCAGATATTGAATAACGGTGGCCTCGCTCTTTCCCTGAAGAAACATCTCCAGAAATTATCGGAAGATCCCCACCGCCGACAGACTCGATTCTCTCAAACGTCAAGCCGCAATCTTGACTTATCGCCAAACCAACGCCTTTGATAACACCAGAAACAAGGCGCTCGCACTGCATGATGATTGCGCCGTTGTAAATAAAAACACCAGGCGTCGGTTTGTATGTTGTCGACCCCAAATCACCGTCCAACACATCGTCCGTCGCCCACGATCGAACGATTGTTGTTCCGCGTAAAAAATACCACGTATTACTTGCCGCCCGATACCAAACCGATAGCGGTGTATTGCCATCATGGTCAACCCCAGAAGAACGATACGCTGCATCTGTTCCTGGGATAGCCATCAACACTTCCCATTCAAGTGGAGGCATGTATGCGACTTCTTTTCCGAATCTCACTTGATTCCGGTTAACCGCCACCCCTTTTTCGTCAATCGTAGCAACATCCCTACTGAACGAAAACGGAATATTTGTGTTTCGAATGTTGTTGGATACAGACGCGGCCGACGATGAAGCGGCAGACTTCACTCCGATCGTAATACCAATCCACTGTTCTGCTGCGGACATTGACCAGCTAACGGTCCCTGTTGAACCAGCAACACTTTGAACCTTGTATGAAATTCCCTGCTCTGCACTTGCGGCGCCTGTACCCGATTGCTGGTTAAGAACGGGAATCCATCCTGTCGGGTTGACTATTGTGACTCCACCCGCGTTATCGTTGGTATGCATCTTCAAAACGAGAACATCATCCTCAGTCGTCGAATATGACGACGTATCGCTTCCACTGCTTGTCGCATTGGCTGTGTTGAATCCATCAATAGGACTTGCTGACACATCCGCTCCGTCGATCGATATAATCGACGCTACGACTCGACCGCCACCAGTCCAAGGGAATGTGTAGTTTGCCGGTTCAGATCCAGCGTCAGTGACCACGTGTACCCAAGTGGCAGCGTGAGCAGGGTTTAGGTCGACATTGGTTATCAACGTCCATCCAGTTGGAGGCGTTCCCCACGTTATCGTGGCGACGGCCCTGATAAGCGAAACCGTGGCAATCAACACTGTTCCGTTTTGAACATAGGGCGGCTTATCAATCGTTGCCGATACCGCGGTGGTTCCGTTGTCAGTCCACGTTTTAATCGCTACTGGAGATGCTGGCATTTTACATTACTTCCATTCTTAGTCCGTGTAACCCTTGCTCGACTCTTACTCCCAAGCCGGCATCTTTCATCAACTGCGCAAACGACCATCTTTTTGCCACTTTCGCTGGAACGAGGCCGTCGTTGAATTTTACCAACGTTCCTGACGATCCGCCGCTCACTAATGAAAAGTCTACAGCAATCTCTGACGTTTGGGAGTCTATTTTGAGCATGTTAACCACTACTAAGCAATTGTTTCTGCCTTGCGCGCCAAGCTTTACGAGACATTTATCCTTGATGGTTGTCCATATCCCTGAAACATAAACAATCCCGCCATATTGCAAATCCAAACCATACTCACACAACAGCGTGTGGGGGCTATCAATAACATGCCCCATACTTTGGTCGTTTCTTGTCGACAATATCGATCTTGCAAATTGCAACCGCGGCCTGATGATTGTTATTTGATCACAATGACCGTCAAGCTGCGTTTCACCGGCAATCACAAAATCGTAACCCCTTGCCGTATCCGCGCAGGTTACACTAACGTCCTCAATGACCGCTTTTCCGTCGGCAAATTTTGGCTGGTCAACAAACTGGAAAACGCCATTGACGGGGGATGCTAAGTGAATGTGAAATCCACCAATATTTAGCCCTGAACCCATTGATCTAAACATAGGCTTATCGGGCGGTCCATTCCAAATCATCTCTACGGTTGCAGATGGCTTTACGCGACCGATCATGGATGATGAACCAGAAATCTTTAGACCATTGAGCTTGCCGATATCAATCGTGTCAGTGATTACGATAGGGCCACCGGTAAGCTGAACGGGAGATCTGGCAAGTTCTGCTTCTTTGATTGCCGCCATAAGGTCCGACTGATTAAACATGACGCTTCCTTAAAAACTGATTGTTGTGTATTCGCCACCACCAGACGGCGCCGCTGGATTATCGATTAATTTAACAGTCGCCTCGATGTTTATCGGATTAAACATATGGTGTATTTGCGTGTTTCCTTGCTCTCTTAAAAACGGATCATTTTTGTTAAACACAGCGATTCCTTCACCTTCATGTAATCGTACTCTGAAGCCGCTTTTTTGGTCCAGCAAAGGAATTTCGGCTTTATTGATGCAGTTCACCGTGTTGCTGGTCCCACCACCAGTACGAGTCAACCGCGTGTTTCGCCACCAAGCCAGCAATTCAGTGCTGCACCAACCTGGATTAGGGCGTCGATCTGGCGTGTGTTGTGTTACTTGACACTCCTGAAGCAGTTTGACTCCCGATGGAATATCATCGTAATCCGAATCCATTTTGACCGCACTGATCTGCCTGCCGCCATGTATAGCAATAACTGGCTCCACGGTAATGTACGGAACCGGTTGCAGGCTAGTGTTTGACAACGACATTGCGATAGGCAAGCAAAAATGAAGATCATTAACCTCTACAACATCGCTGACCGTGTTGTTTTCAATCCCAAACACCAATGCCCAAGGATTCACAGTTAAGTCCTGCGGCGTTCTGCCGCAAAACGAACGAAACACATACGACTCTCCAGCAATTGTTATCGTGCCTGTAACATCCATCGGCACTCCGTATGCAAGGCTCGCATTCACGTTTTCAATAGTCAAACCAATTCGTTCTCCAGGTCTAAGCGTAAATCTTTGAGACTCTGACCTTGCTTTGAAAAATTGAGAAGGCGATGCGATACTTCCAAACCCAGGCGTCACGAATATTTGCGCGTCAAGGGTGCGGACATTTCGCGTAACCAAACTTGAACGCATTACGCTTGTCGATGTCGGCAATTCTGGACCCCAGCATTCACCAACAAATACATCGGCAGGAAATGTAGCGTTGTCACTATCAAGAGCCGTAACGCTTGCCGCTTTTCTAGGAACAATCGATGACGGCACAACCATCCTAACAACAGGCGTAACAGTTGACGATCTTGTCGGAAAATCTGGAATCCATTTTAACGACTGGATTTCAATGATCTTTTCCGATCCAACCTCATTGAAGATTGCAAAATATGCATCGCTTTCTACTTGTGGAATAGAGAAGCCGCTGAACCTCGACGAATTAGCTGCGACACCACTAAGAAACACTTGTGGTTGTCCAGCATCCGTTCGAGCGATCTGCTGCGTTAATTCACCGAATATTTCAACGAATAACTGATACAATTCTATTCCTTAGTGAATTCAATCCAAGTATCAAGCAATCCCGCCGCGCCTGACACGTTATAAACCATTGCCATCTGGTCTTGTCTCAACGTCAACGGCTGAACATTCGCATCGCCATACCCTGCGTCCCAAATGATATTTAGTGGAACAAACGTCTCGAATTCATCTTGAGTATTACCAGTGATAGCTGCTTCGTCAGATGACCAAAAAATTCGCCTTAACGTCAATGGCGTACCGGCGATAGTACCGGCATGACCATATGTTGCCGTCGTCGGCGCTGTGTTTGTTGAATCGTGTGGTGTCGGTGTGATAGTTGTTGGTGCAGTCAAACCAGGCGAACCACCTTGGAACGCACGAAACTCAATCGCACACTGGACACCGGTAACTGCGGCGGTTTGTGCGTTAAGCAAACCAACCCGCCGTATTTTTAATATTTCGCTGGCATGGCCATTCAAGATCGCGGCCATGTTTTTAGTTGCTGCGAACGCGATACCGCTATAGTACGCTGTGAACGTTTCGGCCATTGATTCCTACCTTTGAAATAAAACCTTCTCGTCGCCTTTGAATTGGCTGATTATGTTCTGTTGGACACACGCCCAACCTTTTGTCTTCAAAATTTCAATCGCAAGCTTTCCCTGCTGTTTACGGTCGCCGGCTGGCATTGACCGAACGCGGTCGGTTTGTGCCTTAATCGTGAACGCAATAACTCGATTAAGCTCCATAGGCGAAAGCGATTGCGGAACATCGCAAATCCATCCTCGCATCGCATCGAAGTGCATCCGAACGTTTTTCATTAGGTTTTCGCCACCGCAATAGTAATAACTAAACGACTAATAGACGAGCATGATTCAACTTCGATAGCTAGCTGATTACCGGCAACCAGTGCGGTTGTCCATCCAGTAAGCGTCGTGTGCTGCACGTTTTGCTGTGCGCTCAATGTCGGTTTGCTACTGCCGGTGATTGTATCGGTATTCGTTGGCAACCCGCTGGCCGACCACAAATCAATCACCGCGCTTCCGGTTGCGTTAGCTGTCAGGTCAACGAACTGAATCGTTCCAGAAAACGGAATTCGCGCCGTTCCCTTTAATCCCACTGTTATGTCCGAACCGGCAGAATTCTCGATCGTGATTGTGATGTACTCGATACCGTTGTTTACACCACTAACCGTCGCGTCATCGGCAATTGTCAACGCTCTGTTTGCATCATTCAATACCACAGACAATGTTCGGTTTGCACTAAGGTTTTCACCACTGGAAATCTGCGCGTAGTGATCAGCACCGGTATCGTTGAGTCGAAGCGATGTCAATGCGATCGTTGGTTGAAGGTTTAGCGTCCCTCCTGAAAACGATAAATTTGCCCCAACCGTTACGGCTGTCCACGTGTCTGCCGCCGATCGATAGTAGATCGTGTTCGTGCCAGTGAGTGCCGCGATCGCCGTTAGATCCGCATCAAGCGGCTGCTTCCCGGCTAAGTCCGTCGTCAGATTTGTGATGTCAGATTGGGCGTGTGTATGGCTCGCAGCCGCCGCTCCAACGTCAGCGTAACCGAGTATTGGATTGCCAGTTTGACCGTTCACAGACTGCACTGGGGCGGCTGGATAGGAAACTGATGTCCAGTCAGTAATTTGAGTAGGATCGCTTCCTGTAATTATCCATGATGCACCAGTATCGCTTCGAATTGCCCAGTCACCAACTTGGCCCGAAAGCGCCAACATAGCCGCTTGACTGGCGACTGTACCAAGCAAGCGAGTTATTGCAATCTCAGGAATCTGACTCGTTGGAACCAATCCGCCAACGAGGTCAGCCTTTGCTGCAAGAGCAGAAACAAGGCCAGTAACATCGCTTTGCGCGTGCGTGTGTGCGGCTTCTGCTTTACCTGCAAGAAACGTCGTGACTTCCGCTTCCGTGAAATACAAATCATTGTGAGAGTGAACCGCAGCCGCAAATGCAGTAGAATTTTCTGTTGCTGCCGTTCCGAGCCCTAATGTCGTTCTCTGCGCGGACGCATCGACATCATCCAGCAATTGCTTGCCGGCCGTGGTTATGTCTCCACCTAATTTGGTCGTATTAACTACGCCCGCGTCGATTGTCCATGTCGCACCAGACGAACTTACGACGACATCGCCCTTATCTCCATCCGCTATCGCGCTCTTGTTCGCCCAAACCACATCAAAGTTGGTTGCGCTTTGCTTTTCTAAAACCTGACCTGTCGATCCGCCTATTGGGAGTACGGCGCCGATCAATCCGTTTGAAACATCGACTGAAAATTGCGTCTGAGGGGAAGTTACATTAACACTGTAATCCTGAACGACCGTCGTTATGTTTACAGTGATGTTTTCGCTCATCTGGTAACATCCTGATCAATAGATAGCGTCCCCTCAATTGGAGTCCGTATAACGCCTGATAGATCCGTGAATTCGACATCCCAATACCACGTTCCAACTTCTAAGTCTAAGACCTGTGCTGGGATGTTTACACTCCAATCATCTGCATCCGTAATCGTGATGGTGGCAGGGCTTGCAAGACTAAGTTCAGCATCACCTTCGCTGTTTTTTCGTTTTCGAAACTGCATCTTAACTGACGAAAGCGCAACAACTGGCGTTGCGCCGTCAATCTCGATCGTAATGGTCATGCCTGGCCATGTGTCGCCATGCTTTATGCTTTGCAGCGGTACTCGTTCGGCCATTCAGGATTATCCTTGAAACGTTAATTCATTGTTTGATCTTTGCCAATGCTGAAGCATTCTCTCGCAGCGCGATCGTGTTGTCACGAACTACATTAGCCATGTTGTCGACCAACACCTTGTACTGCGCGATTCGTTCTGCATCACGCAAATCATAGTTGTCATCTCGATCTTTGATGAATTTGAGAAACTTAATAACAAGTATCAGCATCGCAACAGCAATTGGGCTCGATTCTAACAGCCCGGTAAGCACTGATATCATAGGATCTACCACCTGTGCAATCATCCAGCACCTCCTCCTGCTTGATTACAGCCATGCGTCACCAAAGACGCCTGAACAGCCGCAATTTGAGCGTCTTTAATTTCTTTCGCTGCCATCAGCGCCGCTAGTTCCGCTTGCAGTTCGGCTAGCTGAGCCCTCAACAGTGGACAATTCGGATCTTCGTCTAGCATCGCTGATGTGTTGTTCTGCTTGTCTCCTGAGTTCATACGAAAGTACCTTTCCAGGGTTTGCCTGATAACCGATCCAACCGCCGAACAAAAATGCTAACATTAGCACCCATGCCCTACAGAGAATTGACGATAACCAGTTAATTCGAGCCACCGATATCCTCACAAGCAGCGACGAATAAAATCGACTACCCATCTCAGGACTGTCAGGAAAATCAACAGGTGAATTAGGAAACGTTCGAGGGCTTGCCATTTTTTACTCCGCTTCATTCGCTGGGTCACGGTCGTTTTGTCCGTGGCCTGCATCGATCCTCCATTCCCCTTACTCAAACACTCGACACGTAGTTAAAGAAGCTTGCGGTCCATGTTACCTACATACACTGGCTGCTTTGCCATTCCAATCAAAACACCGAACCACGGATTTACGTACATTTCCAGCAATCGAACAATCGCGTAGTATGCCATGCCAACCATCCACCCAACTAGCGGTTCTATCGCTGCCAAAAATGACGCAAGCAGCTTATTAAACTCGGCAATCGTTTCTTCAGGAAATTCAATGTTGTACTTCTCTTTCAATGCCGTCATAACGACGCTAATTAGCGAGACAATGCCGGCACGAATCGATGAAGCTAAAAAATCTTTGAATTTATCCACGCTCAATCTCCTTGGGTAAATAAAGAAGCCCCCTGCCGCGGCGGCGCGTGCGACAGGGGGCGCGGCGATGGGAATTACCGGCGAAACAATCGCCTACCGTATGACTGGTTTGTCGGGCATCGGCCACCAGGACAGGTCTGATTAACTATCGACTGCCTGGTAACTACCCTCGACCTTACCATCTCTTGATTGACAGAAACAACCACCGATCGAATCCTACTCGAACCGTCCCACAACCAGCCTTCATGCAAGTTGTCGTGAATGGCTTTCAGTTCGGATAGCGTTCGGCCATCAAGCTGATCTACTGGGATCTGGTGATTAATTCCAAGTAAGTGAGATCGCAACGAACTTACCGTCCACGAGACGCTATTGATTGTCCAATCTGACAACGCTCGACGGATAATTTGAATCCTCGCAGGTTTTTTAACTTCCACTGTGCGAACGGAAATCAAAGGCCTATCCGTGGCCGGCGACTTGCGAATGAGGGTATTCACAAGCTGGCTCTCATGGCGTACTGCGGGTGTTGGCTCATTGCTGAGACCGAATGTTTCGGCGCTTGAAACAACAGACGCCTCTGCGACCTCCGTATCTCCCAGACCGAACATATCGTCTGCGAAACACACGGACGGCAACAGCAATACGATCAAAATTAATACGCTTATTGGTTTCATAGCCCAAAAGTTTCCTCCGAAATAGAACTTGGATCAATCGCTCCCGATTGGGTTTGTTCGATCGAACGGATTTCAGCATCCATCTGATCTCGATACTTTCTGAGCGATTCAACGTATCGGGACTTCCATTGTCGATCGCTTGGCGTATCGACGGGCGGATCGGTAGGCTTCAAGTCTTCATGCCAGATCGGCCACATCTCAGAAACGGCGCGACTTGTCCAGTAGCAATCCTTTACTGTTGGATCGCTCAAACCGTCTGCGTCGTAGTTAACGTCACCACCTGGCAGTTCAATAAACTCCCAGTCTTTAGGACGCGGGAATCCCTTGACAATGCGACCTCGCATTTGATCGTAGATCGTGTTCGTCAACTGGCCACCGCCATACCAGCGATTACCCTGACGAATTGACCATGTTAGCAAGGCTTTCATCAAGTGATCCGAATCACCCCAAACACCGGAGCCAGATTGACCGCCGATCGCATTGGGGAGCCACAACAAGACGCCATTGTTGATGGTTTGAAATTGTGCAATGTCGGTCCCTGCATGCTTGACGCATTTGGGGTATCCCTTCGTGTACATGCTCTCATTCTTTGCCGGCAAACCTTTCGTAAGATAAACCGGTTGAACTTGAGTTAGCCCTGGAACATAAAGCAGCGCCCAGTCGGCGCCGATTTCGTTCCGGTTGTACATCACCTCGACAATGTTTCCAGTGAACCGTTTGTTTCCGAGCAACTCAGCCTCGACAACAATGTCTCGATCTGGATCAGTCCCGGCAACGTGGCCATTAGTCATCACCAACGAACCGTCTTTCCACTTTCCACACACCGAACCTGAACCACAACTGTTTTGATTCAGTATTCGACAAACAGCCCTTGTTGCCGGTCCTGTTGAACTCATTTTTAAACCCTACATCCACAATTAAAATTTTGACGATTTTTTTTACAACGATTGAACGCACTCGAACTAGCAAGCCATTTCGTACTGCGTTGTCATCACTGCATAAAACTCGATTTGTCGAAGCATAGGGTGCGCGTTTTCGATCCATGAAAATGCGTCTAACAATTGAAGCAAGAGCGGGATGAATTTTTCAAGAAACGCGGCAATGCCTTCCCAGTTTATAGATCCGCGATCTATCTGACCGTCCTCGCCAATGGGCGCCGCTTCTGAACCGCTTGCCGACATCTGCAAAACCGCCATGTCTTCGGCTTGCTTGCGAAACGCCGGCGTGATCATTGCAACTCGCAACCTAACAACGTCCAGACGCTTAATCTTCCCCTCTTTGTGAGCCTTAATTGCTGCCTGAATTACGGCTCGATGAAAACTGTCCTGAGCCTCGCGGACCTCAACCTTGGATGGCTCTTGCTCTTGCCGTCCATCTGAAACCCCGCCGATCGCCGAAAGGACAGTAAAAAACACCGCAAACAAAAACAACCTTGCATAGCTACTCATACCGACCGCCTTTGAAAAAGTTTGAGAATGAAACACCATTACAGCGAGATAATTCTAGGATCACCCCCCTTCTTGGCTAAAAGTCAATCTTTCTGCGACTTTATATCGCTGAGTTTTAACTTTCAATAAGCCACAAATCAATTTTTTGATGGAGTTTCTGGTTTTCCAACCGAATCAAAGGACTTTATGAGCGCCCCTTCAACCAGTTTCAGGGAAACACCGAATTCTTCAGACTGCCTTAATTTGGCAACGTGGAGGCTTATGTTCATGCGGTCGACGGGATCAAGGCGAGACAATTCTGAAGCGCATCGCTGGCAAATTGGTGGCATTTGCAGCGGTTTATTCACCGAACAGGTACATAGATAGCATGGGCGAACAATATTCATAAAAAAAGCTTGGTAGATTTTACTCTACCAAGCTCAGAACCCTGCAACAACCCTCAAGGAGACACTTTTTATATCGACACCAGATTCGATGTCAACTAAAATTCGATGTCATTTTTTTCTTGTGGCGTATTTACGCCAACCGGATCAGACTCGGCTTCATCGGCCGTCACCGAGGGCTCGTCGCACTGTTTTTGCAGCAACTCGTTCATCGATGATGGGTGAACGGACTCGTTGGCGACTTCATCGATCGTCGGGCAGTAATGCGGCACGGCGCAACAACCTTCCGGTTTTGGTCCGATCTCAACTTTTGCAACAAACGCCAAGCCAGCACTGTCAGGAGAAAACACATTTAGATTGACAGTCCCGTTTGGATTCGTACTGACAATGATTGCTGCC
>JACCDG011243586.1_pt1 | contig 17866 bp, 19 predicted proteins | sample 7442471 | NCBI WGS metagenome assembly JACCDG01 (sample SAMN15323444, study PRJNA562643) | freshwater metagenome | isolation source: river surface water | place: USA:Blue River Watershed | collected 2017-08-17 | reverse complement strand
GAAAATTACGACGGGGAAGTTTGAGCCGGCCGTTTACGGGTACGTTTAGGTTTAGGTAGGGTTCGTCGTCCCGACGAACCATGCGGTGAGTTCAAAGGTCGAAGATTAATCAATCAGCATGGCCGGTTGGGGCAACCGACCCTACCGTGGCCCGAGGGATTTTCCCTGCCCAATAAAAAACCCCGCCTCCTCAGGGAGACGGGGTTTTTTGACGAAACGGCTCTTTAGACGTCGTAGTACATGAAGAACTCGTACGGGTGGGGACGCAGACGCAGGGCGTCGTAGTCCTTGATCCGCATCTCGATCATCGTCTCGATCATGTCCTTCGTGAACACGTCTCCCTTGAGGAGGAACTCGTGGTCCTTCTCGAGGGCCTGGGCGGCGCCGAGGAGCGAATCCGGGGCGCTGGGCACCTTGGCCAGTTCCTGGGGCGGCAGCTCGTACAGGTTCTTGTCGAGCGGGTCGCCCGGATGGATCCGATTCTGGATGCCGTCGAGCCCGGCCAGAAGCTGGGCCGCGCAGGCCAGATACGGGTTCGCCGCCGGGTCGGGCGTGCGGAACTCGATCCGGACCGCCTTCGGGTTGGCCGAGTAGGTCGGGATGCGGATAGCGGCGGAACGATTCCGCGCGCTGTAGGCGAAGTTCACCGGCGCCTCAAACCCGGGGACGAGCCGCTTAAAGCTATTCGTCGTGGGGTTGGTGATGGCGGTGAGGGCCCGGGCGTGTTTGATGATTCCCCCGATGTAGTAGAGGGCGAGCTCGCTCAGGTTCGCATAGCCCTTGCCGGCGAAGAGCGGTTTGCCGTCCTTCCAGATGCTCTGATGGGTGTGCATCCCGGAGCCGTTGTCCCCAAAGAGGGGCTTGGGCATGAAGGTGGCCGTCTTGCCGTGGCGACGGGCCACGTTGCGGACGACGTACTTGTAGAGGTTCACCTTGTCGCCGGTGTTCACCAGCGTGTCGAAGCGGATGTCGATCTCCGCCTGACCGGCGGTGGCCACCTCGTGGTGCTGGCGCTCAACCTGGACGCCAAGATCCTCGAGCATAAGGGTGATCTCGTTGCGGATATCCTGCTGGGTGTCCGCCGGCGGGACGGGAAAATACCCCTCCTTGTGCCGGATCTTGTAACCGGTGTTGGGCAACTCCTCGCGGCCGCTGTTGAAAATGCCCTCGATGGAGTCCACCTGATAGAACGCTCCGCGTGACGAGGAGTCGTAGCGGACGTCATCAAAAATAAAGAACTCGGGCTCCGGGCCGAAGAAGGCAGTGTCACCGATCTTCGTGCTTTGGAGATATTTCTCCGCGCGCAGGGCGATGCTACGGGGATCGCGCTCGTAGGTCTGCATGGTGATCGGGTCGATCACAGTGCAGACCAGGCTGAGCGTGGGCTCGGCGTTGAAGGGATCGATCATCGCCGTGGCCGGATCCGGCATCACGAGCATGTCGGACGAGTTGATCGACTTCCACCCGCGGATGGAGGAGCCGTCGAACCCGAGGCCTTCCTTGAAGGTGGACTCCTCCACCTCGCCCAGGGTGGTGGTGAAGTGCTGCCACGTCCCGGGGATGTCGCAGAACTTGAAATCGACCAGCTTGGCGCCGTGCGCCTTCGCAAAGTCGAGGACTTCCTTGCCGTTTTTCGCTTTAAGATATTTCGCTGCCATTGTCTTCGTTCCTTTCTTGGTGGGATCTGACTTCGCTTTCGCCATGTCAGACCGCCTTTTCTCCCTTGTCTTCCGTCCTGATGCGGATGGCCTCATCCACGGGTAGGACAAATATTTTGCCGTCGCCGATCTTGCCCGTCTTGGCGGCCTTGAGGATCGCCCCGGTGGCCTTGGACACCTGGGAGTCCGGCACGACGATCTCCAACTTCACCTTGGGGAGAAAATCGACGGTGTATTCGCTGCCCCGGTAGATCTCGGTGTGGCCTTTTTGGCGGCCGAATCCTTTGACCTCCGTAACAGTCATTCCCTCGATCCCCACTTCCGTGAGGGCTTCCTTCACCTCCTCCAACTTGAAGGGCTTGATGATCGCTTCGATTTTCTTAAGTGCCATGGACTGGTTTCCTTCCTGGTTATTCCGCCGGGCCGAGGCCACGGGGGGAAGGGATGTGATACCCCGCCCCCGTGGGCCCCGTCACGCCGGAAATGGGCCGTTCAGATGGCTTTTTCGCCTTTGTCCTCCGTGCGGATGCGGATCGCCTCCTCCACGGGCAGGACAAAGACCTTCCCATCGCCGATTTTGCCGGTCTTGGCCGCCTTGATGATGGCCTGGACCGCCTTGTCGACGACCGAGGCGCCGAGAATGATCTCGAGCTTCACCTTGGGCAGAAAGTCGACGGTGTATTCGCTGCCACGGTAGATCTCGGTGTGGCCTTTTTGACGGCCAAACCCCTTCACTTCCGTGACGGTCATGCCTTCGATGCCGGCCTCGGTGAGGGCTTCCTTTACCTCCTCCAGCTTGAAGGGCTTGATAATCGCTTCGATTTTTTTCAGGGACATATGTGTTCTCCTTGGATCAGGGCCGGGCCCCTATCAGTAGATGTACCCCTTCTCTTCGTGGTCGGTAACGTCCAAACCTTCGCGCTCCTCTTCCGTATTCGGACGGAGGCCGAAAAGGGCCTTGATCGCAAACGCGATCACGGCGGTGCCGACGATCGACAGGACCAGGGTCAGGCCGATGGCCTTGAGCTGCTCCACGTATAGGGTCTTGCCCACGAGATCCGCCAGGTTGGTGCTGAGCGCGCCGTTGACCTCGGTCGTCGCCAGGACGCCGGTTAGGAACGCTCCGAGGGTGCCGCCGACGGCGTGGACGCCGAACGTGTCGAGGGCGTCGTCATATTTGAACCACTTCTTCACGCGCGTGCAGAAGAACCACGGGACGAGACCCGCAGCCACGCCGATGAGGACGGCACTGCCAGGGGTGACAAAGCCGGCCGCCGGGGTGATCGTGACCAGGCCAGCCACCACCCCCGAGCAGAAGCCGAGAACGCTTGCCTTCCCTTTGTCGAAATATTCCGCCACGGCCCAGGCAAAGGCGGCCACGCCCGTCGCCAGGGTGGTCGTGCAAAAGGCATTCGCCGCGACGCCGTCGGCTGCGAGAGCGGAACCGGCATTGAAGCCGTACCAGCCGACCCAGAGGATGCCGGTGCCGATCATGCAAAGCACCATGCTGTGCGGAGGCATCGGCTCTTTCCCGAACCCGATGCGCGGGCCCAAAATCATGCAGAGCACGAGCGCCGACCAGCCAGAGGACATGTGAACCACCGTGCCGCCGGCAAAGTCGATCGCCTTAATGCCTGCGTCGGCATTCCAGACACCGTTCATCAGGCCGGTGATGCCCCAGACCATGTGGGCCAGCGGGAAGTAGACGATGAACATCCAGGCGCCGACAAAGAGCATGATGGCGGAGAATTTCATGCGCTCCGCAATCGCGCCGACAATCAGGGCCGGAGTGATGATCGCAAAAGTCATCTGGAACATGGAAAAGACGTTTTGCGAAAGCCAGTAGGCGTAGTCCGTGTTCGGGGCGGAAGTCACGTCCTTGAAGAAGAGGAACTCCGTGCCACCGAGGAACGGGCTGGCAAAGCTTTTGCCGAAGACCAGGCTGTAACCGACCGCCCACCAAAGGATGGTGACGAGGCCGGCGATGCCGAGGCACTGGGCCAGGACCGAGAGCACGTTCTTACTGCGGACGAGCCCGCCGTAAAAGAGAGCCAATCCAGGCAGGGTCATAAACAGCACCAGGGCCGTGGAAACCATCATCCAGGCGTTGTGCGCCGGGCCAGCCACGCCAACCGAGGCGGTGGTCAGGCCATCGGGAATGTTACCTTGGTCATCCTTGAGTGCGGCGGAGGGGTCCCCGTTGCCGAGGTAGGCCTCCAAGCCGGCCACGCGTTGTTCGAGGGTAGGTTCCGGGCCATCGGCGGAAACGCCGAGCACCGTCACCATGAGGGCGGAAAGCACCAGCAGCGGGCGCCATCCGATCAGGCTCTGTATCGTCATAACTTTATCTCCTTTGTCTGGTCTTTTGCTTTTCGCCAAACGGCGAACCCCTTGGACAAGACCGCGCCTAAGAGGTCAGAGGACATAAAGCAGGGCGCATGCCAAGTTTTTAGAATTTCGGATTTTAAATTGTTAATTGTTGATTCGTAATAGCTTAAGTTCCTGTCGGCGGGGATTAGACCGCGTGATATTTTAGAAAAAGTGGCTGTTTTCAGCCAGGTCGATGGCGAACTTACGATGCCCAAGCAATCGGCGTCCGTTTACCTTTACGATTACGCTTACGAAAAGTTTGAGTTTTGAAGTTAGGTAGGGCGGGTTGGCCCCCATAGGACCTACCCCGGCCTAATCCCATTTCTGCCTCCGGCAGGACTGTCTTTGCGGAGCGCGCAGGATTTGTCCCAACCCGCCCCGTTCAGGTTTCAGGCTGGGTACTGCCAGCAGGGCGGTGTGGGACACGCCGCGCTACCAAGGCCTAGGCAAGAAAGCCTTAAGCCCACGTAAACCTCAACGTAAACGTAAACGAGAATTACGAGGCCGTGGAAACGTCGCTTGAAACTTCCTTCGCCCCCTCACCTACAGCGTAGCGGGTGAAGCGGCGGACGATGATGTTCTCGCCCAACTCCCCAATCTTGGCGTTGACCACGTCTTTGATGGTGAGGTTGGCGTCTTTGACAAAGGCCTGCTCCAGCAGACAGACAGTGCTGTAGTACTTCTCGACCTTGCCGGCGACGATCTTCTCCACCACCGGGGCGGGTTTGCCCTTGATCTGGGCCGCGGCCACTTCCCGCTCCTCCTGCAGCGCTTTCTCCGGAACCTCGTCGCGGCCCACGTAGAGGGGGCTGGCGGCGGCGATCTGGAGGGTGATGTCTTTGACCAGCTCGCGGAAAATCTCATTCTTGGCCACGAAGTCGGTCTCGCAGTTGACCTCGACGAGAACGCCTACCTTGCCCCCGAGATGGATGTAGGAGGCAATGACGCCTTCCCGGGTCTCCCGCCCGGCCTTTTTGCCGGCGGCGAGATTGAACTTCTTCCGGAGGATTTTCTCGGCCTCCTCCATGTTGCCGTTGGCCTCGGTGAGGGCCTTTTTGCAATCCATCATGCCGGCGTTGGTCCGGTCACGCAGTTCCTTGACGATCTTGGGATCAATAGCAGACGCAGTGCTCATGGGGTGCTCCTGGGTTAAAAACTGGCGGCCGGCTTAGGCCGTGAGGCTGGCACTCTCCCGCCTGGGGGATCTGCCCTTGCCGCGGGGTTTTCGGTCCCCGCTCTCTTTCCGCTCCTCCGTGGAGGAGGCGGCCGGTTGGGCGGGGGCGTGACGGCGTCCTTCTTCGATGGCCTCGGCCAAGGGCTCAAGGATGGCCCGGATCGAGCGGATCGCGTCGTCGTTGCAGGGAATGGCCACATTCGCCTGGTCAGGGTCAGCATTGGTGTCGGCTAGGGCCACGACGGGAATGTGCAGCCGGTGCGCCTCACGCACGGCGATGTCCTCGCGGGTGAGATCGATCACGACCACCGCCGCCGGGTTTTTGTCCATTTCCAGGATGCCGGCAAGATTGCGGCCGAGCTTCACCTTTTCGCGGCGAAGCGTGGCGGCCTCTTTTTTGGGCATGAGATCCATGGCGCCGGACTTTTCCTTTTCCTCGATGCTTTTCAGCCGGGCGACGCTGCGCCGGATGGTGGTGAGATTGGTGAGAGTGCCGCCGAGCCAGCGGCCGTTGACGTAATGGGAGCCAGTGCGTTCGGCCATCTCCTTGACGACTTCCTGGGCCGGTTTTTTGGTGCCGACAAACAGAACGCGTCCGCCTTGGGACACGGCGTTCCGGAGGAACTCCGCCGCTTTGCGGATCTGTTCCGCGGTTTTGGAGAGATCGATGATGTAGATCCCGTTCCGGGGTGCGAAGATAAACTCCTTCATCTTGGGGTTCCACCGGTCGGTCCGGTGCCCAAAATGGACGCCTGCCTCCAGCAGCCGTTTCACTTCCGCTTCTGTTGCCATCATGGTTCGTTCTCTCCTATCCGCTTATGATCCCGTCTGGGCGGGACTTCCCTTTCTAGGGAATGAGGTTGCAGTTTCGGTGTCCGCTTGCGCGGACGTTATTTTTGGCCTCGTCCCGAATCCCAAATTTATGGGAATCAGCGACAAGGCCCCAAAATCATACCCATTCCCCCCTCCCCGCCAAGCTTCTTCCCTTTAACTCTTCGCCCAGTGCCCAAGGTCTGGGGGCCAAATGAAGCCACACCTTTTTTGAGGTGTCCGTCCCCTAGCCTTGAACCATATTTAGTTTTTATAAATAAATGTTGACTAATTTATATAAAGCCATAGTAGATAAAAGAATGCGGAGAATTTTGTTGTTTTGTGTCGTTGCTGTTCTAATGCTTATCCCGTCTCAAGTCGTTATTGGAGAATCTGTTAAGGAAAATTTTAACAAGAAAAAAGTTGTTCTACAGGATCCTTCCAAAACAACATCTAGTTTCCCGGTAAAAAGAAACATCGTTACGACCTACTTTTGGATTGGCCAGGGAGGGACGCCCATCAGTGCCACCACCAACATCAAAAGCGCTTGGGACTCGTTTTGGAAAAAGAATTTTGGTGGAATCGACTGCCCCGACCAGCGCAAGGATGCCAAAAAATTCCGCGAAGCCAGCTTGCCCAAAAGGTTCGCCCCCACCCTGAATCCGTTCTACGTGGCATTGCCCTTCAATGACATTGCCTTCCCGGAGAAGTCCCGGAAGTGGGTCTACTGGTGGGATGAGGTCAAGTTTCGGAAGGGTCGCTTTGAGTCCCAGTGCAAAGGCCGCTGGGTGATGATCAAATTCAACAACAAAGTCTGTTATGCCCAGTGGGAGGACGTGGGGCCGCTGCGGTACGACCATGCGGAGTATGTCTTTGGCGAAGAGCGTCCCACCCGGCATTCGAAGGCGGGGCTGGACGTCTCTCCCTCCGTTCGCGACTACCTGGGTTTGAGCGGCCTGGACAAAACCGACTGGAAATTCGTCGAGGATGATCAGGTCCCCTACGGCCCGTGGATTGAATACGGGGAACAGGCGATTCTGTTCAGCGCGATCAAGGATCAGGCCGCCAAAAAGACCGGCCGGGATTTGTAGGTTTCAGGAACACGGAGGCCTCGGCGAGGCATCCCTACCGGGGCGCGGCCCGCTACCGGGAAGCCCAGACGGCCAGAGCGGAAATATCTGAAGGATTCACCCCTGAGATGCGGGCGGCCTGACCGAAGGTGCGGGGCCGAATCTCCGAGAGTTTTTGCCGCGCCTCCGTCTTGAGGCCGACCACCTTCGCGTAGTCGAAATTCTCCGGAATTTCCCGGCTCTCCATTTCCCGGAGGACGCCGATCCGCTCCAGATCCCGCGCGACGTAGCCCGAGTACTTCACATCCGCCTCCACCGCTTCCGCAATCTCCCCGGGGATCCGCTGAAACCCTTCCGGCAGATCGTTCCACGTGGTTTCCGGACGGCGGAGCCAATCCTCGAGTGTTTTCCCCTCCCGCCGGTGCCGCCCCAGCAAACGGCGACACTCCTCGATCCGCGTCTTTTTTTCCCGCATGCGGCGAACCCTTTCCGCGGAAGCCAGGCCCAGCTCTCCCCCTTTTTCGGTCAGCCGCAGGTCGGCATTATCCTGGCGGAGGAGCAGACGATATTCCGCCCGGGAGGTGAACATACGGTAAGGCTCGCGCGTTCCCTTCGTGACGAGATCGTCGACCATGACGCCGATGTAGGACTCGTGGCGCCCCGGTTTCCACGGGGCAGCTCCGCGCGAGGAAAGGGCGGCGTTTATTCCCGCCAGAATCCCCTGCCCTGCGGCCTCCTCATAGCCCGAAGTGCCATTGAGCTGGCCGGCAAAAAAAAGTCCCCTCACCGGCTTGGTTTCCAACGATGGCCACAGTTGGGTCGGCGGACAGTAGTCGTACTCCACCGCATAGCCGGGGCGCAAAAATTCCGCCGCACCCAAGCCTGGGATGGAGCGAATCATCTCGAGCTGCACATCAAACGGGAGGCTGGTGGAGCAGCCGTTGACATAAAATTCGTTGGTGTGCCGACCCTCCGGCTCCAGGAAAATCTGATGCCTATCCTTGTCTGGAAACTTTACGATCTTGTCCTCAATTGATGGGCAGTATCTTGGCCCAACTCCTTGTATATTACCGCAATACAAAGGAGATCTATTAAGGTTTTTGCGGATGATTTGGGCGGTTATATCGGTGGTGTAGGTGATCCAACATGGCATTTGTTCCACGTGGAACAGGCCGTCCTTCCATTGGTTCAGGGTGAAAATATGTTCCCCTTCCCGCTGGATTGTGTCGACCAAAAAGCTGAAGTTGGGAGCAGGTTGATCCCCCTCCTGTGGTTCGAGTTTTGAGAAGTCGATGCTTCGTTTATTGAGTCTAGGTGGTGTACCGGTCTTAAGGCGCTCAACCTGGAAGCCCACCCTTCGCAGCTCATCGGAAAAGCTGCTCGATCCATCCCCCATCCTCCCGCCAGCGACATTTTTATCGCCCACATGCATTAGGCCGCGCAGGAAGGTTCCCGTGGTGATTACACCCTTTTTCCCGTTATACCGAACGCCAAGATTGGTAGTGATCCCACAAAACTGTCCATCCTCGACAACAAGCTCGGCCACCTGGCCTTGTTTTAAATCGAGCCTGGGCTGGTGCTCGAGCGTGTATTTCATCCGGAACTGATAGGCCTTCTTGTCGCATTGGGCCCTTGGGCCACGGACGCTGGGCCCTTTGCTGGCATTCAGCATCCGGAACTGAATTCCGGTGGCGTCGGTGTTTAGCCCCATCTCCCCGCCTAAGGCGTCAATTTCTCGAACCATATGCCCCTTGGCCAGCCCCCCGATGGCCGGATTGCAGCTCATCTGGCCTACGCTGTCTAGATTCATTGTGAGCAGCAGGGTCTCACAACCCATCCGAGCCGATGCCAATGCCGCCTCGATCCCGGCATGGCCGGCGCCGACCACGATCACATCGTAGTTTTTTGGAAAAACAAAGTGATCGCCAGCCTTCATTTTTTAAATCTGGTTGAGGAGAATTTTGTCGGTGAAGACAACTTTAGAAGTTTCAAGCCTACCAGGATTCTTTGCGGGCTGCGCAGGGTACCCAACGGGCAATACAAGGGCAATTCCATAATTTTTATCTTGTTGTAGGCCAATTATTTCTATTACTTTTTTCTCATCCCATCCATTCATATAGCAGGTCCCTAAGCCTTTTGATTCCGCGGCGATGGCGAGGGTTGTGGCCATAATGATGGCGTCCTTCATGGCGTACTCCCGCTGTTTTTCGCCCAGGCTATCTTGGAATCCCGGCGCGCTGGCGCGGATCCAGTCGGCAAATTTCTGCGGCCACGCTCCCTTATCGACCCCGGTTTTAAGAATAGAGTCCATATGCTTTTCCCAGCCGCGGATCGAAACGGCGAAAACTAGGGTCACCGGGGCCTCGAGGATCTGCTTCTGTCCCCAGGCGGCGGCCGCAAGGGCCTCTTTTTGTTCTTTGGAGCGAATCAAAACTACCCGCGTGGGCTGGAAGTTCCACGAGCTGGGAGCCTCCCGCATGAGATCGATCAACTCCTGGAGAACAGGCTCAGGGATGGGGTCGCTCTTGAAGGATTTAATACTGCGCCGTGCACGGATGGCCTCGGCCGCGGTCAGATCGGATTTGTTCATCACAAAATTCTATCGGAAAAAGCCAACAGGGGAAAGCCGGCCCACCGATTGACCCAGTGGCCGCGAGGGGCAAGATAAGCCACGCGGCCATGCCAAAATTTAAAGTTCGCCCGTGCAAAGTCCGGGATATGACCAAATTTTTGCCCCTGGCCCGAGCTTATTGGAAATTTGAAAAGATCGGGGGATTTCAGCCCAAAAAACACCAAAAGCTGATCACGAAAATCCTCAAAAAACCCTGCCTCGGGGAAGTTTGGGTAGCCGAGGAAGGGAAAAGGTTGATCGGATATCTCGTCGTGGCTTTCCTGGTGAGCCTGGAATACGGGGGCATTTCCGCGGAAATCGACGAGCTCTATGTCGATCGTCCGGAGCGGGGAAGGGGAGTGGGGGCGGCGCTCCTCAAAACTGCAGGAAAGTTTTTGTCCCAGCAGGGGATTGTCCAAATCAGCCTACGAGTCGGGAAATCAAACCATGCCGCGATGCGGTTTTACCAAAAACTAGGCTTCCAAAAACGGAACGAGTACTTGGTGATGGATCGAAAAAGGTGAAGGGCAGACAACGTTCTTAGCCAAGACCGGCCGAACGGGTCAGCCTTTTTGAAAAAGGCCTTCGATCGTTTGAATCTCCCCGTGCTCGGACTGAATGGACCAAAGTTTGGCGTAGAGGCCGCCGGAGCGAAGGAGCGCTTCATGATTCCCAAGTTCGGCAATTCGCCCCTGATCCACCACCGCGATAGAGGTGGCCTTGCGCACCGTTGACAGCCGGTGGGCAATGATCAGGCTGGTGCGCCCGGCCAGCAGGTGTTCCAAGGCTATTTGGATGTCCTTTTCTGTGGCGGTGTCCACGCTCGCCGTGGCCTCGTCGAGGATCAGCACCGGCGGGTCCTTAAGCAGAGCGCGGGCAATCGAGAGCCGCTGCCGCTCCCCGGCGCTGAGCCTGACCCCGCGCTCGCCGACCTTGGAGTTCCACCCGTCCGGGAGGGCCTGCACAAAATCCCAAGCACAAGCAGCCTTGAGAACGCGCTCCACCTCGGCATCCGCAGCCCCGGGCCGACCCAGCTCAAGATTTTCCCGAACCGTTGCCTGAAAGAGAAAGGGCTCCTGGGTCACAACCCCCACCTCCCGGCGGACTTCCTCCAGGGGGACTTGCCGCAGGGAAACACCGTCGACCAGAACATCGCCCGCAGTCGGATCGTGAAAGCGCGCCACGAGGGAGGCGAGGGTGGTCTTGCCGGCTCCGGTCGGCCCCACCAGCGCAAGGGAAGATCCCCGAGGCACGGTGAGATTGATCCCGTGCAGAATCTCGCGCCCGCTCCGGTAGGAAAATTGGATGTTGGCGAACCTCACTTCCCGGGCCAGGCCTTGGCGGGGAGGAAGGTGCTGGAGAGGCAGGGCAGGGGAGTGACCGGGCTCGGGCTCAGCATCGAGAATGGCAAAGACGCGTTCCCCGGCCGCGCGCCCGGCCTGAATCAGCTGATTGAGACTATGGAGTCGAGTGACAGGCTCATAAAACATCCCGACATAAAGAAGAAAGGCCACCAGCTCCCCGATCGCCATTCTTTGCTCCAGCACCGCCCGTCCCCCGAACCAAAGAACGAGACAGCTCCCGACCGCGGCGACAAAGGTCATGGTGGGATTGTAAAAGGCCCATGCCCGCATGATTTTCAGGGAGGCGGAACGAACCTCCTGGGCGGCCCCTTCAAAGCGTTCGGCCCCTTCGCGGAGCCAGCCGTAGGTCTTGATCTGCCGGATGCCCTGAAGATGGTCCATCAGCAGCGAGTTGAGGGCGGAGGCGGCTTTGCGCTGCACGCGGTACCTCGGGTGGGCTGTGATCGTGTACCAAAGCGCGCCAGCCGCCAAAAAGGGGATGGGAGCCAAGGACCAAGCGGCCAAGTGGGGGTCGAGCCGGAAAAGGATGACGCCCACCCCCAGGATTTGGATGAGGGCCACGAGACCTTGTTCGATCCCGTCGATGAGCATCCTCTCCATGTTGGTGACATCCTCGCTAACGCGAGTCAGAAGATCGCCGCTGGAACGATGGTCGTACCAGGAAACAGGAAGTTTTTGGAAGGCGACATAGAGATCACGCCGGAGGTCGAGAATGACCCGCTGCTCGAAAAGGTTGTTGAGCAAAATGCGAAGGGAGTTGAGCCCGTCCCGACCGAGGAAAACCAGAGCCAACAGCCCGATCAGTCAAGGGAGACGCTCACCCAAGCCCTTGGCAATGACATCGTCGATCAGGTAACCCGTGAGCCGAGGGTAAACCAGGCCAAGGAGGGTAGAGAGCAGGGCCGCCGCCAAAGTACCCACCGCAAAGCCAGGATATTTTCTAAGGTAACCGGCAATGCGAAGAGCGACGGGCATGGGAATGGAACCTTACAAGATCAGGCAGGGGCAGGTCGATGGGGGCGAGGCTTTAAAAACTGGGTAAGGACGAGCCACCGGCTCGTCCGAATCAAAAGTTTAATGCCAAATCATCTATCCGGAAGCCTCGCGAAGGCGTCCCTACCCAAGCCATCGGCCTTATGACGCCGCCGCAAGACCAAGCGTCTTCAGCAGGGCCCGGTCGTCAGACTCTTCGGGGTTTGGCGCAGTCAGGAGCTTGTCGCCAAAGAAGATCGAGTTGGCGCCGGCAAAGAAACAGAGGGCTTGGGCCTCACGGGTGAGGGCGGTGCGCCCGGCGCTCAAACGGACGCGGGCCCGGGGCAGGGCGATCCGGGTAGTCGCGATCAGGCGGACCAGTTCGAACACGTCGATGGGTTTTTGGCCGGCGAGGGGCGTTCCCTCCTGGGGCATCAGACAGTTGATCGGCACACTCTCCGGAGCGGGGTCAAAGCCACAGAGCACCTCGAGCATTTTCAGCCGGTCATCCTCGTTCTCTCCCATGCCAAGGATTCCCCCGCAGCAAACGGCCATCCCCGCTTTCTGCACGGATCGGATCGTGCGGAGCCGATCCTCAAAAGAGTGGGTCGTCACAATCGTCCGGTAATGCTCGGGGGAGGTGTCGAGGTTGTGGTTGTAGGCGGTGACGCCGGCTTCCTTGAGTTGGCGGGCGGCCTCGTCGGAGAGTTGGCCTAAAGTGACACAGACCTCCATCCCCAGCTGCTTCACATCCCGCACAATTTCAAGGACCGACTCAAACTTCGCCTCGCCTTCGCGGACGCCCTTCCAGGCGGCTCCCATGCAGAAGCGGCCGGCGCCGGCGGCCTTGGCCTGCCGCGCTTCGTCCAAAACGGCCTGTCGATCCATCAAACGCTCCGCCTTCACGCCGGTGTCGTAGCGGGAGCTTTGAGCGCAGTAGGCGCAGTCCTCGCTGCATCCGCCGGTCTTGATGCTCAGCAGCCGGCAAAGCTGGACACCTTCCCGGTCGCCCCAATGGGCGCGATGCGCTTCCCGGCCCTGCTCCAAAAGGTCGAAAAGAGGTTGGCGGTAAACAGCGGAGAGTTCGGGAAAGGTTTTGGGAGGCGTGGTCCGCAGCAGCATTACGGCAAGCGTGGCAAGAGACAGGGAGCAGGTCAAAAACCGATTGCACGCCCCCATCGGGGGAGGAGACTTACATCATGAACAAATCCTTCCTTGGCCTATGTTTCGGGTTGGCTTCGCTCTGCCTGCTGAGTTCCTCCCTCCGGGCAGACTATTTCGGTAAAATTGAGCCCCGCCTTTTTCAGGTACAGGACGGGAAAAGAGTGGATTTCAAAAGGCCGGCCAAAAGTCCCCAGTTCACCGCACTTTATTACTCCGCCCATTGGTGCCCTCCATGCCGGGCCTTCACCCCAAAGCTCGTGGAGTGGTACAAGGAGTTCAAGGCCAAGCACGAGAACTTCGAGCTGGTCTTTGTCAGCTCCGACAAAAGCGAGGAAGCCCAGATCGATTATATAAAGGAGACAGGGATGCCTTGGCCTGCCGCCAAGCTGGCCAGCAAGAGTGACCCAAATTTTAAAAAGTATGCCGCCAGCGGAATTCCCTACCTCGTTCTGATCGATGAAAACGGAAAGGACCTCACCGGCAAGGAGGGGAACGATTGGCAATCCCCCACGGAAGTTCTCAAGAAGATCGAGGAGCTGGTCAAGTAGTGGGTCGAGTCAGGCTCTGCTTTCTGGCGTTGGCCGTGGCTGCCTCCCAGGCAGGAATGGCGGAGAGCTACGAAGAGTACGTGGCCCGGCACAAACGAACCCAAAAAATGATGAACCCGCTGAACGTGCCCGTGGCCAATGTCATGAACGATGCTTGGAATGAAAGGCCCGAGTACGCCAACCCCAATGACAAGCCCGCCCCCAAAAAGGGTCCAAAAGTTTTTTACATCAAATCTTCCCGGGACGGCTACGGGCAGCTGACCTATCCATTCAGGAACAAGTAGGAGCCGTTGGGCCTGGCGTGAGGTAGGGACGGGTTGCCGACCCGTCCGATTTTAAAAACTCACGTTGGATTGTCGATGCGGACGCCTCCGCGAGGCGTCCCTACCGGTTTAAATCCTCAAATATCCTGCGATCGTCCGGAACTCGCCCAGCTCCCCCAACATCCGGACCAACGCCTCCATGCGCTCGATCCTTCTTTGCCGGGAGCGCCGGCGGATCCACCGGGGCATCTGCTTTTCGGGAAGGTCAGCCAGTTCCCACGGATGAAAGTACAGCGTCACCAGCCCGTCCCAGGCCAGGAGCAGCCGACAGGCCGCAAGGTAAAGGGGGAGGGGGAGAACATGAAAGCTCGCCCAGAATAGCGGAAATCGAACCACGGGCAGAACGGATGCCGGAACCTTCCACAAGCTTCCCTCCCGGTGAGGCTTCCGCTTTTCCCCTGATCTGCAGTATCGCCCGGGCACGATGGCCGGATTGGAGGAGGCGTCGTACCGATAGCCGGCCGCGGCCACCTCCGCGAAAGGCACCGGCCGTAACCGCGGAGAGCGAAATCCAAGAACCTCCCTGCCGCTCATTTGAGATAAAAGCGTCCGGCTTTCCCCCAACCGCAAATCCGCGCCTGGTTGATGATTCCAGCCGTGGGACGCGATCTCATAGCCGCGGGTCTGGGTTTCCTGCAGAAGCGAAGGCGCCGCTTCCGCCATCCGAGCGGTGACAAAAACGGTGCCGGGTGCTTTCCAGCGGGCGGAGGTTTCGAGCCAGAGCCGCCATATTTCCACTCCGTGCGACAAGCCTCCGTCCGGCAGGGGCGGGGCGCCAAAATCCGCCGCGGCGTCAAACTCCTCCACGTCCCACGTGAGGAGGATAGTTCGTTTCACGGATGCCGATACTGCCCCGTCCAGGAGCGAAGACGAATCCACAGAAAGTCCCAAAGACAGAGCAGGGTATCAGCGGTGAGTTTTACCTGGGAGGTCTTGTAACTGTGGGCGCCGGACACCTGCACGGGAATCTGGCCTACCTTTAGACCCAGCTTGCGCGCGAGGTAAAGGAGCTCCGCATCAAAGGCAAAACCGTCGACTTTTTGCCGAAGAAAAAGCTCCCGCGCCGCCCGACGTTGGAATCCTTTGCATCCCGCTTGGGTATCCGGGTAGTTGAATCCGAACAACCCGCAGGCCAGACGATTAAAACCCCAGCCCAGTAACGCCCGCCTGACCGGCAGCGACCCATCGGCCTGGGGTGCCATGGCGCGAGACCCAATGACGACGTCATGCTTCCGGAGCGCGGAAAGCATCGGCTTCAGGTGCCCCAGGGAGTACGCCAGATCACCGTCCATAAAGATGAGCAGATCCTGCTTCGCTCCCGCGAAGCCGAGGCGCACCGCCCGACCCTTCCCTCCATTATCGTGAAGACCCATGACCGAGGCACGCTTCAATCCTTTCAGCCCCCGCCGAAATGCTTCCGGCGTACCGTCGGCCGAGCCGTCATCCACCACGACGACCGAAACGTTCCGGTTTTTGGCCAGAAAGGACCGGACCAACCGACACACCCTGGACACTTCCTCGAGCTCATTGAACACCGGGAGCACCAGCAAGACAGAGGTGGTTTTGTCTTTTTTTCGACCCGCCATCGGGATTTTTTAGGGGATTAGTAAACGGCGTTCAAACCCCGCTTTGCCGAAACAATCTTCGCAGCACCGCCCCGATTGTCCTAGTCGGGTAGCGTGCCGTCCAACGCTTGAGTCGAAACGGGTCCATGCTGCGCGGATTAACCCCACGATCCATGGTGACAGCGGTTTTGAAACCGGCTTCGCGCACGAGTTCTAACACCGCTTCATCATAGTCCCCATACGGGTAGGCAAAGTGCTCGATGGCCGTTCCGAACGTATCCTCAAGCTTTTTGCGGCTAGAAACGATTTCCTCCTTGGCCCGATCCCGGGGAATACGGGAGAGACGGGGATGGGTGCAAGTGTGCGCCCCAATCCAGTGTCCTGCCGCCAGCCAGTCCCGAATTTGGGCATCATCCATCAAAGGCCTGGCTTCCCCGCCTTCCGCGGCCTCCCAGTCGCTCGTTTTCCCAATCCGATCGGCGACAAGATAGTTGATCGCCCGGCAATCCAACTCCCGCATAGCCGGGGCGGCCTCCTCCAAATTGCTGACAAAGCCGTCATCAAAGGTAATCGTGACCATTTTGGACTTAGGGCCGCCTTCTGATCTGGGGGCAACGAATGAAAAGCCGGCGGAGGAGAGTTCCGCGATCTGATTCCGGAAAAGTCGCGGCTCCAAATACAGTCCCTTGATCCTGGCTCTCCGGGGAACCGGTTCGGTTTTGTGATAGCAAAGAATCGGGTGCCCAGTTTCAAAGTGCTCCCGAAAGGGAGCGAGTTCGGAGTAGTAGTCGGGCAAAGTCATGCGGTTATCCTCTGCCGCTGGCCGGCAATAGGTCCAACACCGCCCTGGCCACATCCTGCGGCAGAATTTTCGAAAGACAGAGGGCCCGACTGCCGGCACAGGATACCTTGCCCGTCTGGTGGCAGGGACAATCGCGGAGAAGCACACGGTGATTTGCCCCGCGTGGCGCCCACCCGGGGCGTCCTGCCGATTCGCGGAAAAGGGACACCGTCGGTTTTCCCAAAGCCACCGCGAGATGAAGGACGCCGGAGTCCAGACCGAGGTGCAGATCGGCGCCCTCCAGCAAGGCAGACAGAAGAGCCACCGGAGTGCGTTGCGTCCGGATCTTCAGCCGCGCGTCCCCCACCAAAACCCCCAAATCCACCAACCGGGCCGTTTCCCGTTCCGAACCGACCCCGGTCGCCAGAATTTCCAGCCTGGGCGCCTCCTGCCAAACCAACCGGAGAGTTTCAGCCCAATTATCCAACGGCCATTCATTCAGGGGCGTGCTGGCCGCATTGACCGAAAGGTGCAGATATGGGCTCCGGACGAGAGCTCGTGCGGTGGTCTGCTCCTCTTTTGAAATCTTTAAATCCCAGCCGGGCTCCTTCCCTAACCAGCCCAGTTCCCGGAGAAAAATAAGCCGCTGCTCAAAAACAGGCCGCGATCGATCCCCGCCTTCCACACACCGGGTGAGGCGTACGCGGGCCGGCCAAGAGTTTCGGCCGGTGATTCGGGCAATCCGGTCCCTGGCTCCGGACCAACCGACGCCGTAAAGATTCCGATCGGAACCGACCCAGGACAACGCCGCATCATATTTTTCCGCACGGATTTCAAGAAGCTGCCGGATGCCTTTCCAAAAAGGCGGGCTGGGTTTTTGTAGCGAAACCAACCACGTCCGCCGGACGTCTGGCACCATGGCCAAAACCTCCGCCCCCACGGCGGTGGTCATCACATGCACCTCCGCGCCGGCTTCGGCCAAGGCCCGCAGGGCGGGCACGGAGTGCACCGTGTCCCCCAGAAAGCCGAGATCCACCACGAGGATTTTTTTCCAGCCCGGCAACGCCATACACCAGTTTCGTCCGAAGACCCGGCGAGGCCAACCCGGAAACGGAGCCTTGGCCGGCCGCCCCAGATCGAACAACATCCCGCATGGCCGCCAAGCCTTTGCCGTACGTCTTCGAGCACGCCTCGAACCTCAAGGCCGAAGCACGAAAGGTGTTTGAGTTTCATCTTCATCCGGAAAACCTGGGTAAGGTCAACCCGTCCTGGATTCGGTTGATCTCGCTGGATGCGCCGAAACTCGTGTCTGCGGGGGCCCAGCTCAGGCTCAAGGTCTCCTCCCTGGGCCTTCCCCAGGCATGGGAAGTACAGGTGGTTTCCGTCGAGGATTTTTCCGGAACACCCGCCAAAGCCTCTATCACCGATGAGGCTATCCGGGGGCCTTTTCCATTTT
>JACCDG010553023.1_pt1 | contig 17871 bp, 18 predicted proteins | sample 7442471 | NCBI WGS metagenome assembly JACCDG01 (sample SAMN15323444, study PRJNA562643) | freshwater metagenome | isolation source: river surface water | place: USA:Blue River Watershed | collected 2017-08-17 | reverse complement strand
GTACTCAATTTCTTGGGCGCTATGAGATAAAGAAGCATATTCGCCTCCAGGATCCTGCCCAAATTTTTCCAATCTATTTTTTCGAATCCTTTGTAAACTTTCAATATCAATAATAAGTCCTACGATCTTGCGCTGATCAACTTTGAAAAGCTCCTCGGGAAGGGGAGTGTTCAAAACCAGGGGCACATTCGCAACTTTATATCCCTTATGGCTCATGAAAATAGATAATGGAGTTTTACTGGTACGACTGATTCCAACAAGAATGATATCAGCCTTTTCAAGTTGCGATAAAGATTTCCCATCATCATGTTTCACAGTGAATTCGATCGCTTCAATTCTCTTGAAATAAGAATCATCGACAGCTCGCAATTTACCAACCTGAGGGGCTGATGTTGCCACACCAAAATAAGTATCCAGAACTTCAAGGACAGGTCCTAAAAGATCGATATGTGGAATCGCTTTTTCGTTGCAAGCGGTGCGAATTTTTTGGCGCATTTGGGGGCTGACCACCGTGTACACGACAACGGCTTTGCGCTCAAAGGCGTCTTCAATCAGGGGTTCGAGTTGTTCTTCATTTCGGATATTTTTGCAGCGAACGAGTTGAATATCTTGTTGAGTATAATGCACTAGGGCCGCGCGGATCATGGTGGCAGCTGTTTCTCCTGTGCTATCGGAAATAAGATACACAGTATGTGTTGTCATAGGAGTTCAGCCATTCGACGCAACAGAATTTTATGAATCTCTTCAATGTGGCCTCGTCGCCAAGGTTCAGGAAGCGTGCAAACCAACAGGAAATGATGGTCAGGGCTGAGTCGGAAGGAAAATAAATCCTTTTCCAAACTCAGGTTTTGGGATTCGATTCCAAGTTGAGAAAGTTTTTGAAAAAGGGCTTGGCTATATCCCCTTAAGATTTCTGTCGGTTGTTGATCAGGCAAGGGAAAATATTGGCGGGTTTCAATATTCATCAGAGGATAGTGGGTCCCTTCAAAAAAGAAGGCTTGGGGAGTCCATCCCTGTGCAGACCGCAAAAGCCAAACTCCTGCATTGGCAAAGCTTTGCAGAGATTGAAAAAGACTTTGAGCCCTTTCCGTTTCATCTTTGGGCAGAGATTCACTAATGGAGGTCAGCAGGTGAATATCTCGATCCACGTGAAATTGAATACTTTCATGAGGTTGTTGGTGAGGATCCTGAAATTGCAGATCCTTTTTTAAAACTTCTTCAAGATGGTCAAAAAGACGAACAAAAGTTTCCATCCCTTTATTCTTCAGAAAGAAATGGAATTAATCAAGAACGACCGAGAATTCTTCGTGATCCGAGTGTTTATTCCACTCTGAGTTAAAATCCGCAGGAGAAGTTCCTGGAGGTAAAAACAGACGCAGACTTGGCTTTTGTAAGCCCATCCATTTTTCATAAGCAATTTGCGTCCAGACGGACAGGTTCCCTTCGAAGGGGATTGTTAGCACCCAACGGCAGGGAAGCAATTCATGACAGGCGATCATTTGAACCTGTGTTTGATTTGGATTTCCAATGTTTGCAGGGGGAATTTCGCACTCTTTCAAGAGTTGTTTTAATGATTCAGGTAAGACATGAGCTGGGCGACTGCTCATTTTTAAAAATTGAAAATTCAAATGCCAGTCCAGCAGATGGATCCAGCGGGCATCCTGAGTGACAGGAAGAATCCATAGCGCTGCGCCTGGATTGAATCCGCTGGCCTGAGAAAGCTGGGTTACTGCCATGAGTTTCCTTTCGCAATTTGATCCAGAACTCCATTCACAAAACCGCCAGAGTCGGTGGATCCATATTTTTTGGCCAATTCGATGGCTTCATTGATCGCAATTTGTGGCTCAAGTTCTTTCGCAGCTACTTTCATTTCAAAGACGGCAATGCGAAGAACATTGCGGTCGACCAAAGCCATTCGCTGCACTTTCCAGTGTGAAGATGCTGTTTGAATAATGCTATCAATTTTTTCTTTATTGCTTTGAATGCCTTGAACCAGGGTCCGAGTGTATTCCATCGCGTCTTCGCTGACAGTCCCCGCATAAAGAGCTAAAAACTCAGACAAAGGAATGGGGTTTGTAAACTCAGTTTGAAATAGAATCTGCAACGCAAGTTCGCGTGACTGTCTTCTCATGGGGGGTCCCTTTCTGTTCCTGATCTTTCGCTAAAGAAAGGGGAGTTAACGGGAGTTGGTTAAGGTTGTCAATGACTTCATGATCTTGATCTTCCAAGGTTTCAACGAACTCCTGAACATCTTGAAAGGTACGGTAGACACTTGCAAATCGAACATAGGCAACATCATCCATACGCTTAAGTTCCGTCATCACACGGCGACCAATATCTTGAGAGGAAATTTCTTTATCACTTTTTGCTAGGGCCCAATGGGAAATACGCTCCACCATGGTTTCAATTTGTTGCAAACTGATGGGACGCTTTTGACATGCGGCTTGAATTCCATGACGGATTTTTTCTGTGTTATAAGGTTCACGTCGGCCATCTTTTTTGATGACGTAGGGGTAGGTTAAAACCAAACTTTCCACCGTGGTAAAACGTGTCTTGCAAGCCATGCACTCTCGCCGACGACGGATCAGATCCCCCTCTTTTTGTTCGCGGGTATCTAAGACTCGATCGTTGGTGTGACCACATTGGGGGCATTTCATGCATGAACCTCTGGGGACAGAATATGAAATGAACCTCAGTGGGGTCAATCCTTGCTGGGATTTAGCCTCTCATGTCAGAAGAAGAATCTTGGAGTTTTTCTGATTTTAAATTTAAACTGCCTTTTTTCAGGAGGATTACTATGAAGTTCATCATCACGGGTTTGCTGTCCATTCTTTTGACAACTCCAACCTATGCCCAAGAAGTGGGCCGTCAAGCGGCTGCGAAATATATGCAAAAAGCAGCCACCAAAGTGCGGGGAGAACAGACTCTGGCTTTGCATTACGGAAAATACATGAACTCTCAATCCTATGTATGGGGGGAAGGTTCTTCCTCGAACCCTGCTCAAAGTACTTATGGGCTGACCTATTTCATGAGTGATTGGAACAATTTTGATATGTCCCTGCGAGTGGATTTTAACGAGTATGAATTGCAGGATCAAAAGCCCATGAAAATGTCCTTATTGCCTTTGTGGACCTTTCCTCGAGCTGATGCCGGATTTCCCCTGTACTTTGGCTTGGGACTTGGTGTGGGAGCCTTCTTTCGCCAACTTCCCAATGAAAGCAACCTTAGCTTGGACTATCAGTTGGTCGCAGGGGCTCGCTTGATGGACGTGTTTGAGGCGATAGGATTCTTGATCGAGTTTGGGATGAAAAACCATCTTCATCTTCTTTCTGATGGACAATTGAACGGAACTTATCTATCAGGGGGAGTCGTTTTCTCTTTTTGATCGGATAATCTATGAATTTTGACCGCAAAGGTTTTGCAAAAACCACTGAAAAAAGTGCTTTGACTCTTCAACCTAAACTGCATGCCCACCTTGTTTCTGAATTGGTGGATGCTCTTCAAAGTATTTTTTTTGCGGGAGAATTCGCAGACAAAATCATCAAGCGCAAATTTAAAATGCATCGCCAATGGGGTTCTCGGGATCGCCGTTTTTATGCGGAAAGTGTATATGAAATCACTCGCTGGTGGCGCCAGCTATGGTATGCCATCGATACGACTCCCAACCGAGAACTGGTTCCCCTGGCTGTGGGTGCCTTTTTAGTCCGTCAGGGATTTGAGTTACCTTCCTGGGATGGTTTTGAGGGTTTAGATCCAGAAATGATCCAACAACGTCTGGCCAAGTTACCAGGACGAGCTTTGAAAGAAAGTATACCTGACTGGTTAGATCAGTTGGGAGATCAAGAACTGGGGGCACGTTGGCCCTCAATTTTGACATCATTGAACGAAAGTTCCACGGTTTATCTGCGAACCAATACATTGAAAATACAGCGCCAAGAATTGATGAAAAAACTTCGCCAGGAAGAAGTGGAAACTTTGCCTGTGATGGGGTCTGAAATTGCACTGAGTTTGCCAGTACGTAAAAATGTTTTTTCGACGAAAGCCTTTCAAGATGGATTTTTTGAAATGCAGGATTTGTCTTCTCAAAAAATTGCTCCGATGCTCAGAGTTCAGCCAGGTCAAAGAGTTGTGGATGCTTGCGCAGGAGCCGGTGGGAAGACCCTGCATCTGGCCGCTTTGATGAAAAATCAGGGGCGGATTCTCAGTTTGGATGTGGCCGAGTGGAAGCTGGAGGAACTTCAGCAAAGAGTACGTCGAGATGGCGTCGATATTGTGGAAACGCGCTTAATTGATACGACCAAGGTGATTAAACGTCAGCACGAAAATTTCGACCGCGTTCTGTTGGATGTTCCCTGCTCTGGCTTGGGTGTCTTAAGGCGCAATCCCGATAAAAAGTGGAAATTGACAGCGGAAGAATTAGAAAATTTGAAGAAGTTACAACAAGATATTCTTCGATCCTATTGCAAAATGGCGAAGGTTGGTGGATTGGTCTTGTACGCAACCTGCAGTATTTTACCCAGTGAAAATGAACAGCAAATTGAAAAATTTATGAAGGATTTTGGCCATCAGTGGCGCCTTCTTGAACAGCTGCGCATCGACCCTGATCAGGGGCAAGGGGATGGTTTTTATGCCGCTCTTTTGGAAAGAGTGGTGGGGGAAGGGGCTTAAAAAGCCTTTTATCCTAGAGTTTTTTCAAGATTTCGTTCAGAGGCTTGTGGGTTGGGGGACTTTGACGTAGAAGATGAAATCCCCTTTGATACACACCTGGGGATAGGAGTTTTCGATGTTGAAGTCTTTCTTGTTCATGCTTTTACTTTCCTCTTCCGTCGTATTTTCAATGGAATGCCAACAGCGAGAAATTCAGATTCAGGGTTTTGCCAAGGTATTACCTCCTGAACTGGGGGATGTTCATGAAACTATCTGCCGATTTCAAATAGACTTTTCTAAACCAATTCGTTTTTCAGTTTCTCAGGTTTGCCCCTTGGATTTGGATCCCATCCGGGATGTTCAATTTATTGATAATGATTGCGAAATGAAACAGGGTGCTGAAGTTTCAGGAGTCATTGTTGAAAAAAATGGTTTTTATTTTTTCGAGTAATTATAAAGGAGGTTCTATGAAAAAAACAGGATCTTGGATATTGATGACTTTGATCTTTGTCGCAGGTGCAGTTCATGCCAGCTTCAAAGAGATGCATGATCTTGCAAAAGATCGGGTGGTGTTGGAAGCACAGCAGGCCTATTCAAAATACACGGATTTTATTGTGAGGGAAAATGTTCCCATGCAGGGTTATCTTTCTCGAAGTGATGAATTTTTAACTTATTCTCTGTACACATCCTCTGCCATTCTGCCAACTCAGACGGTTCCTTGCTTCAGCTTTGAGGTACAAATGGGCGTGAAGGATCTTTTAGGAAAGTTTGAAGAACAAGAAAAAATGGGGCGAGAAGTTTGTGTGATGGGTGCTGAAGTTGTGGATAAAAATAAAGTTCCTGATTTGCAGACAGTTCCGGTTTTGTTCTATCGGAATTTTCAGTGCACTGGTCAAGAATCTGGCATTATGAAAAATGCGAAACACAGTTTTAAAATTTCATCTTTAAATTTAGAATCGGAAAAACCAGAACAGATGAGATTTTTGGAAGAGTATTATGCGGATGGGAAATTTAAGTTTGTTGTACCAAAGTATTGCAGAATGAATTTTGTTCAAGGTCTTTTGGAGTGTGAATACAGTGCTGACGGAAATAACGGTCGCTTAGATTTAGATTTGAAAAATTATAAGCAAGAGCGAAATTTTCTTTGTGATGTTTTCAATGGAGCGGGTTGTGTGATAACCTCATTTTTTGGGAAAATCAAATTTGGAAGAGCCAAAGCTGACGTTGTTTGTCAGTAAAAAAGTACAGAGAAAAATGAAAAATCATCTTTTAAGAAATGTTTTGATTCTCTTTTGTATATTTGAGGTTAGTTTTGCTCAAAATCAAGATGCTCATCGAGAGATAGGGGCACAAGTGATGCCAATCATCACGGATGGTAAAGTGCAGACTGATTCTACTTTGGAGACAATATCAGAACCTATCGCACTTGTTGAGTTTTTGCAGAAAGCATGTCCAGTGAAGCAGCCTAGGACGCTCGCAAATATCATCGATAGAACAATAGAGCAGGCGGATTCCCTTGCTAAAAACAAATGTCAATCAATATCAGATTCTTCAGAAAGCATTCAAGTAGCTATTGAGAAACTATCGTGGTTCATCCAAGAATCTGATGCTTGTAACACTTACCAACTGAAAATATTACTTGAAAGAGAAGATGCTTATAAAATTGGATCAATAGATAAATCAATGCTCTCTAAAAAATATAAACAATGTGAAAAGAGTTTGGATTTTGATGCGTGCATTGAAAACATCTATCAAAAATCTCTTGATACAGGATCTATTCAGTGCAAGGACTATAACAAAAAAAGGAATTTAAAAACTAACGACATTCAATCATCCATACAAGAGATAAAATTTTTGCTCGACAGTTTAATCATGAATAGTCGTAGTTGCTCGCCAGAAGAAAAATTGAATATTATAAATAAATCTCTTGAAATTATGTCAAATCTTTCATTTGTTGCAGTATCCAATGGTCTTCTTGATGTTAGCATTTCTATGACATCTTCAGTAGTACGCTCTGCTGCCTCTATTTTTGATGGAAAAAAAATTATCGAGAGCCATTTCACCGAGGATCAGACGAAAAATAATTTAGACGATATTTCTTGCCTTGGTTACATGCTAAATAGAAGTGCCTCTCATTGTGACGGCAAATTCCTTAGAAAATTCAAATCTTTGGAGAGTCAAGAATTACCGCAGCAAGATCCTTCTGCATTTAAGCTTCTAGGGAATGTCAAACTTATCTGGACAAAAATATTAGAGGAAAAAAAAATCTATGATCAAAAAGGGATTAAAAAATATGAAGATCAATATATTGATTCATCTTTTCTTCTAGGAGCCAATGATTATATCATAGGCCTTATTAAATCCAAAATTCAAGACCCTGAGAATCAAAGTATAGAAATCAAATTTGGTGATTTTTTGGGAAGAGTGGCTTTTCTTTTGCAAAATGAAGAAGCAGGTACCTTAAAAAAAAAAGGCGCAATGATAGATAAATTTCTATCTGTGGCGAGCTATTTAGATTCGCATATAAACAGTCAGCCCGTAATAAATTTGGAAAATTTTCTCAAGCAAAATAAGCATTTTAATGATGTGTCTATCGATCTTCTTTCTGCAGACATGAATGGATTTGTACTTTATGATGGCATTGTTTTTTATGCTCAAAAAACAGAATCAAAGTCTGCACAAGATTTTTTTAACAAAATAAAAAATGTAGAAACTGCCTCAAAAAGAAAAATATTCGAACGAGAAGTTGCTTTAGAAATTTCACAGAGTTATCCACGCGATCCAGGATCTGAATTTAGAATTAATCGAATTGCCTATAGAAACTTTGTCTTTTTGTTCAAATCTTTCTATGAAGATAAAATGAAAGCACTCAATGACAGTCTTCTTAGTGATTTTGGATCTGTGGATGACGAGATTCATTTCGGTCGTATTGCTGATCTTGCAAGAATGTGCTCTCTTGGCAGTTTTCCAATTTTGACAGAGTCGCCATCTTTTTCGAAACTTAATCGGGATGTGTTAAAAAAGACTCCATCCTTTTACAAAGAGGCATGCGAACGGTTTAAGTGCTTTATTCCAGTGTATAATTCTGATGAGACAGCCTCTGAATCAGAAAGTTACTCGAGTTTTTCATATAATCAGTGCAATAATTATTATACATTTCCGATTGCTATGAAACAAATGGAAAAAGAGTTTTTTGCTAAGGGCACTATATGCGGGCAAACCGTGAAGAGAAAAAACGATGTACCTAAAACTACAGATCGAAATGAATAATGAAATTGGGGGATCCTAGGTTTCCTAGGTGTATTCGTATAAATTAGCCATCGTAAACTTCTTTTCGATGGCCGATTTTGACAATCAAAATATTTTTGGATTTGGAATTAATTTGATAGATTATTCTATAGTCCTCAACTCGAAGTCTGCGGAGTCCTTGAAGGCTGTATTGCAATGGTTTTCCAAACTCAATAGGATTTAGCATAAGTTTTTTTTCGATGGCCCTCTTTATGTTTTCTCGGACTGATTTTGGTAGTCTACGAATATCTTCTTTAACTGATTCTAAGTATTCAACTGTGTACATTATTCCCATATCTCTTTGTGAGAAATGCGTTTTATTTTCTTGTCTAGACGTTCTTCGCTTACTTTTGAAAAGTAGAAATCTTCTTTTAGCTCTAAAGCTCTTTCAAGAAGCACATGACTTATATGAGCAACAGATGTGTTCTCTTTTTCAGCTAACTGTTTGAGGTTTTTAAAAACTTCGTCCTCAACTGTGAGATTGATTCTTTTCTTTGCTGTAGGCATATTTTATCCCTCCATCGACTAAGAGTAACACTTTTACATCACTAATTCAAATCAATACTTACGGTTGAAAATCTTTTGGTTGGGTCATTATATTGAATTGATTTCGTCCGCCAAGCAATGAGAAGTCAGGGTACGGTCTTTAAATCAAGAAGGAGCTAGAGGATTCTCAAAAAGAGACATTCAAATACCTAATAAGATCAGTAGGAAGAATATTCATTCCAAAAGAAAATGAGTGGAGTCAGTGGAGTTGATAATTCTAGCATGAATCAATTGCTTCATCAGAAGCTAATCCACCAATTTTTTTAATTCCTGAAACAGACTTTGGACATCTTCAGTTGTCTGCAAATAGTACCACTGTGCCTGCGGATAAATCACGACGGTAATTCCCTTTTCACAGGCTCCTAAACATCCAGCAGCATTGACTCGCACGCGGTCTTTCCAGGCGTCTTGCTGCAGGACCAATTCACGAAGCTTCATTCTTAATTCATGACCACCTTTATGGCCGCATTTACCCTCTTTTTCAGGGGAGTTTGTGCAAACAAACATATGGGCTTCATAATTTTGTGGGGAACTGAGTGTTTGATTCATTTTTTGTGGGACATGGTTGTCTGTTGTCATAGGGGGATCCTTTTCAATCTCTTTGTTTTTTTTCATTGCTGCAGTCAATTCATGGAAACTATCACCATCTGGATTTTTTTTCAAAAACCAAAGTGCTGGCAAAGGGTATGCCCTCAGCATCCACGGCATGAGATGCCTGCAATTGCTGAAAAATCCAGCGAGCATGCTGACGAATTTCTGCCCGTGGAGAATTCCATTCTAAGTGAATTTGTTCCAGAAGGGGGCGCAGGGAAGTTTGCAGAGGCCACTGAAGTTCGGAAAGATTCACCACGCAACTGACGCGAGAAAAAGGAGATCGTTCAAGATCATCCGGAGATTTGATCGCTTCCGGAGGATAAACTTTTCCAATCACTTGTCGCAGTCCTGGAATGATATTCCACCAGCTTGAAAAGTTTCCGTGATAGACCCAGTCCACAAAGTCGGCACAGGTGCCTGTGAAAGAAAATTTTTCTTTTTGATCGATGCGATCTAAGGCCATGGATCGTTTTTCGCGCAAAGTTTGAAAATCAATGGCTTTGGCACGAAGGACAGTGAAGACGTCACGATAGTTGTAGGAAGTGAAGTCGTGAACACGAAAAGGTTGACGTTGATCTTGGGGGATTCCCTGTTGAAATTGCAGGGGATAGTAACTTGTCGAGACAATATTTTGTCCCTGATGTTGAATCGATGTGATCACTTCCGCATGACTGAACTCAAAGCGGGGCCACTGGAAATCCAGAATTTGGCGCATGGAATTCCAAAAAGCCAACTGTTGATCGAGATCCTCGGATCCATCACGAGCCTCTCCTTTGCGACGTTGAAGAAGAATATCTCCAGGGAAGCTCAGCAAAGAACAGACTTCTTCGGCGTAGGTATACTGGTAGGTCAATTGGGATGCGGGAACATTCTTCCAGAGTTGGTTTTCAAATTCTTCTTGATCTTGAAGTTGATGGACTTCTTGCAGCCATCGGGGATATTTCCATGGCGAAGTTGCTTGGTTGCAGAAGGCTTGAAAACTGCAACCAAGCAAAAGAAGAAGCAATAATTTACTCACGATCAAACTTTGAGGAAAAGTGAATGGGAATAAATTATTTTTTTTGAACATTAAACCTTCTTTGCTTTCCCTTGCATCGGTCCTGCAAAAACTTCAATCACGCGGCGATAATCTTCGCGATAAAAGCGAGGAATTTTTTCTCGCATCCGATCCAAGACTTCCCCTAATTTTTTATAGTTATCTTTGGCGATGGCTGAAGATTCACTGCTGATATAGCTTAAAGCCAATTGCCCCACCATTGTATCATCTTGCTGTGTCGGTTTCCAAAAGTTCTGTTCATATTGAGCCGACTTTGTTGCTTCCCCGCTTGCTATGTCGATAATGACACGGCTGACTTCCGCCAAACGAGTTGCCGGATCGACTCCTTCGGGAAGATAGGTTTTGCCATTGGCAAGCAGATGAAAGTAAGAAGCCAGATTTTTTTCTGTCATGAGAGAATTAAAGTTGCTATCGGATTGGTAAGAGATTTGTCCATTCATGCTGACTTTGATTTGAATTTTGCGTTCTGTTAAATTCATCAGAGTCCAAGGATCCAAATCTGTGAACTCGAGGGCCGTTTGAACTTTTTCGCGGGCATTCAAGAAGCCAATATTCACTTTTTTCGAAGGCAGACTTCCGATTTTAATTTCTGCGACAGCTTCACCTGGTGATCTTAATGTGGAAGGATTGATCAAAGATAAGTGCAAAACAAAACGACCCTGTAAAATGGTGGAAGCATCTAAAGATGAACTTTCAACTTCGGCATAACTTCGAACATAGGATCCTGTTTGTTGTTCAATGCCATTGACAGCAACCCCTAAAGAGATGGCTTGTCCAGGTCTTAAGTTGTTCTGTATTTTTCCCAAAACTTTTGTTTCAAAAGTATAGCTTTGAAATCTTGGAATTTCGATCTCTTGCACGTCGGTGGATTCAATATTTCCGACCGCTGTAAGTTTTGCTTTTAAGCTTTTGCCGCCATAGTTTTTTAATTTTAAAGTGGCCGAAAAAGTTTCTCCTGGAGTTAAAATTCCATCTTCAATTTGTCCATGAAGTGCTTCCAGTTCGTGGGTGACTTTGGGGTTTTGAAGATAATCATTCAATTCATTGCGGAAAGTGAAGGTGTAAAATTCAGCGTAATTCGTTTGATAGGAGTTTCTTGAAACATCTTGATATTTTCGATTGTATCCTCGAATACTTCCAAGTTGCTGAGCCCACTGGATACCGACACGTTCCCCAATATTTCCACCATCGTAGTAACCGCTATCCAGCTCTTGATAGTAACCACGAGAAAATTCAGATTCTTTATGATATTCGTAGGATGTTTTGAAAGCTTGTTCAAATAATACACGGTAATAGTTGGGATCCACAATTTCTCTTTGTCCAGTCGAAGGGTTGACGCGAGTTTTTGGAGGAAGAGTATCGTAATGACTGCGACGTCGATAGGAGGAGTTCAGCCACATGCCCCAGACGTCATTGGATGAACGCCAAAAAGATGATGTGTAATAGTTTGATCCACTTTCAAAGAGTCTCCAGATGGTGGCCTCGGGATAATGAAATAAATCCTGTCTGTCCAGCCGAGAATAAATAGGAAGAGAACCCAGTCTTTGTTGTTCCGTCGAGATCATTTTGTCCAAGGATTTTGAAGGAAGACCTTCTCGTGAGTAACCATCCATGATCCCTTTATAAGAAGAAAAATCTGGCATATAAATTTCAGAGTTAGGTTCACGATTCGTATTCATGATGGATTCAATGCGATTTCGTACTTCTGTTTTTGCTGCAGAAGTTGCGATGGAAGAAGATTCTCTTCGTCCCTGAATGCGAGCATTTTCATAGTTGCCTGTGTTTTCCATCCAGGAAGCTGCTTTGGCTATTTCTTCCGAGTCCTCATTCCATGCATAGTAACCATTGTGCACGCCTCTTGCGAAGCCATTCAGATATCCATACAAACGCCCCTGATTGTAGGTCAAGCGTCCTGCAATATGACGGGCCTCTTCCGCACCTGCGGCGCAAATTTCCACAGCCATGGGGTCGCCAAAATTTCCATACCTTCGAGGGCATTCAGCATATTGAGCCGGTGGTCTGACAGGTGAAATATCTGGAGTTCCATCGTAGCGATGACCTCTTCCCGCCAGACTTGTTGTGCTGAGAATCGCACTGGCGCAGATAATTATATTTCTGGAAGTTTGGAAAAAATATTTTTTGTTTGTCATAAAAATCCCCCTAGAAAAGGATTCTTGCGACTCCATCCAGCTTGGTCAAAGAAAAAAAATGCACTTTGCATTTCTTCCGTCATTCAAAATGAAAGATCAAGTTTTCATGAAGAAATAAAGATTTTTCAAAGAATTATTCCATCCTGAGTTTGTGTTTGGAATTCAAAAATTTGATGGCAAAAATTTTTCTTTTCAAGATTCAAAGGTTGCAGTATTCGACCAAAATGACGAGATGGAAAGTACGCTGTTTTTGGATTGGATGCGATAGGTGTTAGTTGATCCAAATACCAACTTTCCAAGTTTTTTTCATTCAAGGATGACATCTGTATTCCAAAGTAGGCCCAATGAAAACTGTGCGGTTTCCGATAAGTCGTCATTAAAAGAATTCCCTGCTTGTGATGGATGGACTTTATTTTTTTGAGAAATTGAAAAATGGATTCAGGTCCAGCATGAACTTTCCACCACGCATTGCTGACATCAAAGATGGAAATCAAGGCAGAAGAACCAAGTTTTTCTGAAAAATATCTTTCAAATCTAGATATCGACTTCAGATCTTTTAAATTTATCAGAACAGAATAAAGTCGATGTTCTTTGGCCATCAGAATCAGTCTTTCGCAAAGAACGGGATTTTGGACATAATTGGATTCGATGTCGATGGATTGAAATTTGCTGGCCATGATATCGCCATCCTGGGCGTGTCGAAGTACATAAGTAAACCACTCAAAATGTGAAGACATCCATTTGTCAGAAGATCCATGATCGATATTTGGTTGTAGAAGAAGGCGATGTTGTATATCTGACCAATGAGCTTTTGTTCGCAGCCAGACATAATCCGAAGCATCTTTTGCCAGACTCAGAAGAAGGATGTTGATGCGATTGTATAAAACGACAGAGGGATCAGAATCTATAAAAATGGAAGAATCAATCTGGGGATTGATGGAGGTAGCAATAAATCCTCGTTCCGTGCCAACCCCAATATAAGTACCCTTAGGGGCCAAAAGAGTTACAGCCTTCATTTCTTCAGGATACAACTCATTGGGTTTGATATATAAACCGGTCGTTGATGAGGCATGAACCTTTTGAAAAAGTTGATTATTCGTTAGATCCAGAGAAGAAACTTGGGGTGAGTTTTTCCAAAGATTCATCCAGTGGGGGAGAGAAGCCAAAGTCATGCATGGAAAAGAAGAACATAGAAAAATAAGAATCAAAAAATGCGGACAGAAAGAAAGAATTTTTTTTGAACTCAATGATTGCTTCAACTTAAGACCTCTTTGTGAATGCCGTACAAAATTGAAATCTAGGCATAAATCAAGAAGGGTTGCAGTTCAAGATTTGAAATTTGAAAGGCCATCCCGCGATAGGAAATGGCCCGTCATTTTTTTGCTTGAAAGATCCATTTTTAAAAAATTAAAAACCATAAAGGCGATGATTGATCACCACATAACCGTGTTGATGGCGTTGAAGATCGGGACTGCGATGGACCCAGTGAATGATGGCGCCATCGGGGCTTGGTTGATAGCGATCCGTGGGGGCATTCGATGTGATGTAGTCACCGCAAGCGATGATTTGATCACCAATATTTGGCGCAGGCATATCGCCAAATTCTACGTTGTAAACAACTTCTAAAGTATCACCAGGTCTATTGCCGATGCGAATAGAGAAATGCATATGGGCATTGTTACGGCCACCTTTGTTGGATTTTGCAATTTGTGCTTGAGTGCTCCAGCTCATCAAAGCAGGATCTGTGACGCGAGGATTTTGAGTATAAACTTTTTCAACAAATCCTTGAACAAGAGCTCGTGCAAGATATTGATTGGGCGAACTTTGCTTCCACTTTAGGACTTGATCATTCATGACTCCTAAGACCTTGCTTTGATTGTCCAAACAGTCTGGAATTCCCTGGCCTGGCGCTGCAAAAGCAGATGGATGGAAAAGAGCAGAAACAAAAGAAGCGACGACAAAAAACCTTGGTAACAATGATTTCATAGACCCTCCTGGACAAGGATTTCATCGAAAAAATCCACTCTTCGCAAGAGTTCTTCTTGGTTTTAAAAAAAATGAATTTATATTTTCCATTGATTCTTGGAAAATATCTATGTTAGTGGGCCTGTTGCAAACCCTTCTGGGAAAGGGTTTGCAAAGTTGCTTGCAGTCAAGGATTCAACTAGCCTGTGGCTTTAGAAAGTTTAGAGCTCCACTGCCGAACAAAGTCTTTTTCTTGGTCAAATTGGACTCCGTAAGATTGGTTCGCTTCGTTCCACACAATACAACCTTCCACACTCATCTGTTCTTTTCCATCCGGAGAAGAAATTTGAAGTTGCACAATGCCACCTTTTTCTAAAAGAGCATCCGCTTGGAAGCTTGCACCGCCGACAGAAATCGTATTCATTTGGCCAATCAATTCTCTGTCGCCAACTTTCAATTTGATTTCTGAATTCATCATAAATCTTTCATGGCGTCGGCGATTTTCTGGTTGTCGAAGTCGAAGCACCTGCCACACAAGAAGTGGTAACATCATCAAGGCTAAGGTGATTCCAATGTCCTGACCCGACATTCCGCCGCCGCTGCCACCAGCTCCGGGACCACCCGAAGCTCCTCGTCCAAGAACAGCTGTTGAGACAAGTCCGCAGCCAGCTTTGGGTGTACTTGCTGTGTCTGTCGAAGCTGTGGCTCTGGCACTGTCTGGTGATGTTACTTTATAGGAAGGCTGGGACATGCTGGTGTTGGATTGGGCTTTGGCATTTTGAAGAGTGGCTAAAAAATCCACTCTTGCGCCCGTGATAAGTTTGGAAGCAAAAGCGCCGACTCCACTGGAGGAATCCAACATCAGTTGACGAACTTGATATCCAGAAAGATGTGAAGCTTCTCTTAAAGCAAGAGCTGCAATCCCCGCAACAAAAGGTGCGGCCATACTTGTGCCAGACATATAACGGAAGGAATTTCCAGGTACTGTACTTAAAATTCCCACGCCAGGGCTGGCAACATGAACAGTGCTGCGGCCATAGTTAGAAAAAGAGGCCAAGCCATCGGAGTCCGTGGATGCAGCAATCGAGATTTGGCTTGGAACATCTAAGTTGGCTGGATACATGGCGGATGTATCGTTGTTCTTCGAACTATTTCCTGCCGCCGCAGTCATGATCACGTGATGATCGTAAGCAAAGGCCATGGCTTCATGCAAGGATTGAGAATAGTTGCTTCCGCCCCAGGAGTTGTTAATGACCTGAGCTCCATTATTGACAGCATAATAGATGGCCTTCACTGCATCGGCTGTGGATCCAGATCCATCCGCACCTAAAAACTTCAATGGCATGATACGAATTTTTGCTGTTGCCACGGGCGAAGCGAATATATCCTGACCTACACCCAAAATAATTCCGGCAACATGTGTTCCGTGATCATCATCATCCATGGGATCATTTGTATTTGCGCGAAAATTCCAACCATGAACGTCATCCACAAAACCATTTCCATCATCATCAAGTCCATTGTTAGGAATCTCTTGAGAGTTGGTCCAAATGGCATGACTTCCAGTGAAGACCGAATGTTGATAGTCCACACCCGTATCAATGATCGCGACAATCGGATCGTTCGATGCTGACGGTGAAATGATTTGCCAGGCTTCTGTGACGTGCACGTTGGAACGATTTTGAACAAAGGACGAAGTATTGCTGACAGAAAAAGCCTGAATATCATCCAAAGACATTTCGTCGCTAGAGATATTGTCATCTAATTTACGAAGGATATAGTTGGGTTCAATAAATTCCACATTAGGATCACTGCGAAGTTCTTCCAAAGCATCCGCAGAAGCCTCTCCAGCTTTGAAGGCCATATGATGGATATTCATCGCACCAATCGAGGCCTTTAAATTCATTTTCAGAGAAGCTTTTCCAAGAAAGCGACTTGTTCCAGACGAGCTGGAATGTCCTTTCAATTTAATCAAATATTCGCCGGGGACAACATCTTGTCCAAATGCTTGCGAGGCGAAAAATAAGATCAACACAAAAGCTTCGATCATCATCGACCCTAAATAAGTTACATACCGCAACAAGAGTCCTCCCTATGGAAGTGTAGACGTCTATCTTTTCGGTCAAAGGTCCAGGAACATGAGACTCATTTTGAGAAAAAGCGAAATTTTCAAATTGAGACATATTGTGTTTTGAAATGAGTGCACTAAGTGAATTTCTAATCTATTTTCTGAGGAAGAATTCATGAAACTTCAAGTTATGACTGGACAAAGTTTTCTGCTTAGAGCCAGATAGTGGAATGACAAAATTCAATAAGATTTTCTTGAGCGGTCTTTTTACTCTTTTACCAATTCTTGCCACCATTTATATTCTTTTTATGGGGTTTCAGATAGCAGATGCTTTGCTGGGTACTGTGTTGCAAGCTTTTTTGCCACGCAGTTTTTACGTTCCAGGTTTAGGTCTTTTGCTAACCATTCTTTTGGTATTTATTTTTGGATTCTTGTTGAATCATTATGTCACCAGCAGCCTTTGGAAAAATTTTGAAAAACGTTTGAACCGAGTTCCTTTTATCAAGGCCATTTATTTTCCGCTGCGGGATCTGATGAATCTTTTTTCTAAAAAAGATGGGGATCAATTAAAAATGGTTGTTCTCGTGGATATTCCTCATATGCAAATGCGAGCCTTGGGTGTTGTGACGCGAGAAAATTTTGATGACCTTCCTTTGAAAGACCATGTTCAGGATCGTGTCGCCGTTTATTTTCCACTCAGTTACGGGATGGGTGGTTTCACCTTATTGGTTCAGCGCGAATTTATTACGCCGGTGGATATGCCCATGGACAAAGCCATGAGCTTGGCTATTACGGGTTGGGTGAAGGTTGAATCCAAGGATTCTCACTAGAGCCACACTGATAAAATTTTCTAAACATCTTCAAAGCGACTATCATCGGCAGAAGGGACGTAATCTTGTCCTGCGGCTACCTTTGTTTCCATGACAATGGGAGCGGTCGACTTTTCTTCGTGCTTCAGTGGAAAGTTCATTTGCGAAGATGATTTTGTTTCCTTACTTTGGTTGGAAACTTCGTCTTTAGATTTTACTGAATTCTTTTTTCTTTTAAAAAGTGATTTGAAAAATCCACCTTCACTGGTTTTAACTTCTGGCTTCTGAACCACCGATATTTTCTTTGTGGCAGAAGAAGTTTTTGCCGAAGAGGTCACCTTTTTCATAGGAAGAATATTTTCTGCCTTTTCTTTTGTCGAAGCTGTCGTTGCTTTTTTTGAAAGTTTTGGGGGCACGGCCGTGGCGGACTTTTCCGATTTGGTATTGGAAGCGCCTTTCTGCCCATAAATCAAATGATGCAGATCTTTCATCAAAAGTTCCATATCTGTAAACTCTCGATCTAGATCTTCCGAGGCTTGAGCTGATTTTTTCGCAACACTGGCATTTTGTTGAGTCATTTCATCCAACTTCAGCATGGCATTTTTAACTTCTTCGATCCCCTTGGATTGTTCTTCCGAGGCGAAAGAAATTTCAGTGACTAATTGATTCACTTCTTGAACGTTGTTGTAAATATTGTCCAAACTTGCATTCGTTTGCTGAGCTCTTTCGACGCCCTCTTTGACTGTT